>OFTX01000873.1_pt1 | contig 12883 bp, 10 predicted proteins | sample 1775051 | NCBI WGS metagenome assembly OFTX01 (sample SAMN08195772, study PRJEB24354) | sludge metagenome | isolation source: sludge from phenol fed wastewater aerobic bioreactor A | place: India: Nagpur | collected 2016-09-15
GTCGAAGGAGCGCCCCGGCACCGTCAAACGCGCGCGATCGGAGGAAACCGCCTCCAGCGACGCATCGAAGAAGTTCGTCGCACCAACGAAATCGGCGACGAACTCGCTGACCGGGTGGCGAGAAAGTGCCACCGGCGTGTCCAGCTGCTCGATCCGCCCGTCGCGCATCACCAGCACCCGGTCGGCGATCTCCACCGTGGACAACCGGTGCGCGATGATCACCGCGGTGCGTCCATGCAGCACCCGCCTCAGCGCCTGCTGCACCGCACGCTCGGACGGGATGTCGAGCGACGCCGTCGCCTCGTCCAGGATGAGCACGGCCGGGTCGGCCAGGAAGGCGCGGGCGAAGGCCACGAGCTGCCGTTGGCCGGCCGACAGCCGGCCGCCGCGCTTGTGCACGTCGGTGTCGAAGCCCTCGGGCAGCGCGCGAATGAACGCGCCGGCGCCGACGGCATCGGCCGCCGCCTCGATCTCGGCCCGCGTGGCCGAGGGCCGGCCGATCGCGATGTTGTCGGCCACCGGACCGGAGAACAGGAACGATTCCTGAGTCACCATCACCACACCGCGCCGCAGGTCGGCGGTGGAAAGCTGCGAGACGTCGACGCCGTCGAGCAGCACCGTGCCTGCCGTCGGGTCGTAGAACCGCGCCAGGAGCTTGGCGACGGTCGACTTCCCGGCGCCGGTCGCGCCGACGATCGCCACCGTCTGCCCGGCCGGAATCGTCAGGTTCAACTCGTGCAGCACCGGCACACCCGGGGTGTAGCTGAACTCCACCCCGGAGAACGTGACCTCACCCGCGATCTCGCCGATCGGTTGCGGCGCAGCGGGTTCCGGCACTGTCGCCTGTTCCTCCAGCAGCCCGGAGATCTTCTCCAGCGCGGCGGATGCGGACTGGAACGCGTTGTAGAACATGGCGAGCTCTTCCAGCGGGTCGTACATGCGCCGCACGTACAGCAGGAACGCGGCGAGCACCCCGACCGCGATGGCGCCGTCCATCACGCGCACCGCACCGACCAGCATCACGACGGTTAGCGTCACGTTGCCGATCAGGTGGATCCCGGGGGAGTACTTCGCGATCGCGACGTAGCCGTCGCCGTTCGCCCGCGCATAGTTCGTGTTCAGCGCGCCGAAGATCGCCCGGTTCCGCGCCTCTCGGCGGAACGATTTCACCGCGCGCAAGCCGTTCATCGTCTCGGTGAACTGCACGATGAGCGCGGCGACCACCCGCCGGCTGCGTCGGTAGATCGTGCGCGACACCCGCTGGAACCACTTGGTGCACCACGCGATCGGGATGCCCGCGGCGAGCGCGATCAGGCCTAGCGGCGGGTCCAGGACCAAGAGCACGACGCTGATCACCCCGACCGACAGGATCCCCGAGATTAGGCTGTCCAGGCCCTCCGCCGCCAGGTCCTGCAGGGTGTCCAGGTCGCTCGTCATCCGCGCGATCACCCGCCCGGATGTGTATTTCTCGTGGAACGAGACGCTCAGTTCCTGGGCGTGATCGAAGACCCGGCCCCGGATATCGAGCAGCATCGCCTGCGCCAGCGCCGCGGTCACCCGGACGAACGCGGCCCGGGTCGCCGCGTTCACCACACCCGCGGCCAGGTAGCCGCCGACCGCCGCGGTGAGCGGCCACCCGTCGCCGCGCACGAGAGCCGGTACCGCGGAATCGATCCCGTACGCGACGAGCAGTGGCCCGATCATGAACGACGCCTGCTCGACGATCACCAGGGCGATCATCGCGAGCGCCTTGCCGCGGTGCGGGCGGATCAACGATCCGAGCAGCCGGCGGGAACGGGCCGCGAGCCGGGCGCCGGTATGCGCCGACAGTTCGTCGACCTCTTCGGCGGCGACGCCGCGCCATTCGGGTTCGGCATGGTCCTGCTCATCGAGTATGACGCCGTTCGTTGCTGTGCCCGTGCTCATCGGCTGGCCTCCTTCCGGCAGTCGGTATCCGGGGCGTCAACGCGGGGCTCGTCGCCGCTCGCGCGGTACATGTCGCTGGCCAGCAGCGCGCGATACGCAGGCACGGTGGCCATCAGCTCGCTGTGGGTTCCGATCGCCGCGATGCGGCCGTCGGCCAGCAGCGCGACCCGGTCGGCGAGCATCACGGTCGACGCCCGGTGCGCTATTACCAGCGAGGTGGTGGTGGCCAGCACCGACCTCAGCGCGCGTTCGACGGCCGCCTCGGTGTGAATGTCCAAGGCGGACAACGGATCGTCCAGCACCAGCACCTCGGGGCGACCGACGATCGCGCGGGCGAGCGCGAGCCGTTGCCGTTGGCCGCCGGAGAGCGACAGTCCCTGTTCGCCGATACGCGTGTCGAGACCCCACGGTAGGCCGTGGACGAAGTCGGCCTGCGCCACCCGCAGCGCCCGATCGATCGCCGCCTGCGTATCCGGCCCGACACCGCCTGCGCCGATTGCGTTTTCGCCTTCGCGTGCACCGCCGCCGAGTCCGATCAGCACATTCTCGCGAGCGGAGGCCGAGAACAGTATCGGCTCCTCGAAGGCGACCGCGACACGGCGGCGCAAGTCGTCCAGGGCGAGGCTCCGGATATCGACACCGTCGAGTTCGATGGTGCCCGACGTGATGTCGTGCAGGCGGTTGACCAGAGCGGTGAGCGCCGTCTTCCCGGATCCCGTGGCACCGACGAGCGCCACCGTCTCCCCGGGGGCCAGCTCGAGATCGACGCCGCGCAGCACCTTCTCGCCCGGGGCGTCGGCGAAGGCGAAGTGCACGTCGCGGAAGGCGAGGCGTCCGCGGGCGTCGCCTACTGTCGCAGGCGCGATCCGGCTCGGCCGCTCCGGCGACCGGATCGTCTCGGGGCTGTCCATCACCTCGTAGAAACGTTCGGTGGCGGCAGCGGTCTCGTTGGAGATCGCGAGCAGCCAGCCGATGGAGTCGACCGGCCAGCGCAGCGTCATCGCGACGCCGAAGAACGACACCAGCAGGCCCGCCGTCAGCGTGCCGGCCGCGACCTCGCGGATGCCGAGCAGCAGCGCGATGCCGAGCGCGACCTCCGGAAGCGCCACGATCGCCGCCCACAGCCAGGCCAGCACCCGCGCCTTGGCGAGTTCGGTCTCGCGTAGAGCCGATGCCTGGCGCAGGAACTCGCGCGCGAAGTGCCGAGACTGGCCGAACGCCTTGAGGATTCGCACGCCGAGAACCGACTCCTCCACCATGGTCGCAAGATCGCCGACCTGGTCCTGCGTCCGGCGCGACAGCACGCGGTATTTCGACTCGAACACGAACGACACCGCCATCAGCGGCAGCGCCAGCGCCGCGACCACCAGTCCGAGCGCCCAGGACAGCGACAGCAGAATCCCGACACCGATCACGAACGTGAGGATGTTGACGATCAGGAAGATGAATGCGAAAGACACGAACCGCCTGATGGTCCCGAGATCTGAGATCGCCCGCGACAGCAGCTGGCCGGCCGGCCACCGATCGTGAAAGGAGACCGGCAGCCGCTGCAGTTTCGCGTACAGGTCGTCACGCATGCGTGCCTCGACGGCCATCGCCGGTCGGGCGATAATGATGCGCCGCACGAAGAACAGCCCGGCCTCACCGATGCCGAGGCTGAGCAGTGCCAGACCCCACCAGACGAGCCCGGTGGTATCCCGCCGGGTGACCGGCCCGTCGATAATCGCTCCGATGACGAGCGGGAAGACGAGTCCGCAGCCGGTCGCTACGCCCGCCGCCAGAGTCGACAGCGCCATGGCCTTGAGGGCCGGTCGCGCATACGGGAGGAGCCGGGCCAGGGACTTGAGCGTCGAGAGTTGTGGGCGAGCCGGTGCGTAGGGCGACGGGCTGCGACTCCATGAGGGGGTGCTGTTCATCGTTCCGTCCGGAGTATGTGTCACTGTCGCGGTGTCGACGACGTGGCCGATGTCGATGAAGTGACAAGAAGTCTGTAAAAGGATGCGAACGCTGCGTCCGTCGAGATATTCCGATGGCGCCCGTCGCGTTGCTGTCGCTCGGAGCGTTAACGCTCCGCGGCGCGGGTGCCGAGCAGCACGTCTTCCCAGGAGGGCATCGGTGGGCGATGCCCGCGCCGAGCCGAGCGGCCGGTGGGCTGCGCTGAATTCGCCGATCCTGCCGGCGCGCCGTGCCCGTCGGTTCCGGTCCGGGTCGCCTGATCGCGCTCGCTGTGTGCCGCGGGAATCGGCGCCTGCCCGTGCGCGGGCACATGGGCCGCGGAACGGTCGTCGGTGACGGTGTCCATCACGACGTGTTCCTCGCGTGTCAACCGTGGCTCACGATCCCGGAACGGGCCCGCTGCACGAACACCGTCATCGACGTGCGACGTATCGCGGATCGTGCGCAGGACTGCCGGACCGGGCTCCACCAGGTCGGCGGCCTCGGCGTTGCGCGGTGAGACCGAACCGCCGTCCGGACGGGCGGAAAACGCCCATTCGGCGCGGTTCTCGGTGCGGCCGGCCCGCCACGTCAGCGAGACCGTCCACCCCCGTTCGTCCTTGAACGCGTCCCATTGCGCATCCTGCTGCTGCCCACGATCGGTCAGCGTGCTCGTCACGATGTCCTCGAGGGTGCGGCGGGCGTTCGCGGCGGATGCGGAACCGATGGCGGCACCCTGCAGCGGCAGCACGGCACGCGCCTTCTCCGCGACGGTGGCGCGCTCGAGCAGCACGGGGTAGGCGTAACGCTCGATCCGATCCGGCGTGCACCCGGCGGCCGCGGCGACCTGTTCGACACTCGCGCCGGCGCGAATGCGGCTCTGGATCTCCCGGGGGCGCAGCTGCGGTGCCATCTCGATCTCCAACTGTCCGAACCTGCTCAGGTCTCCGCGCACCGCGGCACGCAGGCGCTCGTCGATCGGGATCGTGAACTGCGCGCCGTGGTGGGTGGCGCCGCGCTCGGCGTCCGCCTCGACGCACACCACACTCTCGCCGCCGTCGGCGATCCCGAGAACACGTAGTGTCCGCATGGCGTCGCCTCCCGATCGATATGCGCGTCCCAACACGCCCGTGGGCTCCAGGCTAGTAGCCGGCCGGAACGTGACCGGACAGGCGCGCCGAAGACCGCCGAAACCTGGACCGCTGAACGGATGTGCGGCCCGTCGTGTGGCATAGTGTCGCACGACGGCGCCGACGCTGTCACCGTGATGTCGGCGTCGACGTCACTGCTCGGGCGTTCGATGGTGAGACTCCTTGGTAGCGGCGGAATACCGTCGCGAAGTATTGCGAGGACGAGAATCCGAGGGCGTGCGCGACGTCGGTGACGAGCGCGTGCGGATCGGCGGCCAGCCGGAGCCGAGCCTCGTCCGTCTTGCGCCGCAGCAGGTAGTCCTTGGGCGTGGTTCCGGTGGCCTCCCGGAAGACCTTGTAGAAGTGGCTCGGCGCCAGGCCGGACGCTGCCGCCATATCGGTTGCGGTCAACGGCTCATTGAGCCGAGCTTCGACCCAGGTGAGAGCGCGGGCGACATAGGGATGTTGCACGGTCTGCGTCCGATGCCCGTTCCGCTCGCAGGACCGTGCGATCTGCAGGACGGCGAGGCTGCACACGTGCTGGAGTTCGCCGTCCGAGATCCAATCCCGGTCTTCCGCGGCGATGCGGAATGCCAGGTCGAAGTTCGCGATCGCCTCCTTCGGCGCGTCCCAGATCTCGGGTGGCTTCGCGGCCAGCAGCCGCACCGCCCGCTCGAGCGCGCCTGTGTGCGGCAGCGGATCCGCCTTGAGGATCAGCCAGTACATCTCACCCCGGGGTTGCCGATCGGGGCCAGGGGAGTATGTGCTGCCGGCCGGGATGCACAGGATCTTGCCGGGGGCGAGCACGGTGGCGGTCTCGTTCACCGCGAAGAGCACCGGGCTGCGCAGCGCGACGGCCAGCACGACCAGGGTGCGGTGCCGGAAAGTGGGCAGCGGATCGTAGGTCTGCCGGTACACGTAGTGCCCGAGCGCCATCAGCGGCGCGAGCCCGCGGCCGGCGAGATCCAGTGTGGTGCGGTGGGCGTTCGAATCGAGGTCGATCGCATCACTCGCGGACACGGACGACATGGGGCGATGATAGGTGCCCTCAGCGAGAGTCTCAGTGCGGGTCTCAGCAGGGGTCGATGCGTCTTTCGGCATCCGGGTGCGTGCACGTGACCTGGGGGTAGGCGATCTCGACGGTGCGCCCGCTGCTGTCCAGGATGGGAATCTCGTCCCATTTGTCGAAGAACGTGCACGGATGCGACATGCCGAGGGCGACGGCGTCGCCGACAGCGATGTCGCTGCCGACCGGCAGCCGGCAGTAGGTGTGGTGGTCGTTCATGGCGAAGACCTCGGCGTGCGCCACATCCCTGAGTTCGCCCGAGGGGGCCAACGCCCGCAGGACCAGCGGAAGGTCGAGATCGTAGGGGCACTCCCGCTTGCCGACGCCGAAGATCGCGAGCTCCGGCTCGGGCCGCGAGAGCACCCGTGCCCAGAGTTCCGCCGCGGGGCGCAGCGCCTGGAACCCGCTGATCCTGGACCCGAACGGGGAGAGGGTCTGGTAGGCGATGTGGTCGTGGGTGACGTAGGCGCCGGCGCGGAGCACGACGAGCGGGCGCCTGGCGTCGACGAGTTCGACCGCCCCGAAGATCTCCGCGACCCGGTCGAAGTAGGCACTGCCGCCCGCCGAGAGGATCGGCTGCTCGGCGAAAGCACCGGCCCGGTCCAGCTCGATCGCGAGATCGCCCACGCGGCCGAGCAACTCGTCGACTCGCCGCAACCTGTCTGCTTCGTCCGCACCGGGCAGCACACCCTCGTAACACTCGACGCCGACCAGTCGCAGGTGGAATGAGTCGATGACTGCCGAGGCGACGGCAGCGCCGTCCGCCGACGTGCGCGCGCCACACCGGCCACCCTCGGCTCCGAGTTCGACCAGCACCCGCAGCGGCCGGGTCAACGCCGCGTCCATCGCCCGGACGCCGTCGACCGAATCGACCAGGCAGGCCGACCAGATCCCGCGCGCATCGAGGCCGGAGAGGAAGTCCAGCCCGGCCGGCTCGAGCACCTCGTTCGCGACGACGATCCGCCTCGCGCCGTACTCGGCGGCCCACCGGGCCTGACCGGGAGTTGCCACCGTGACGCCCCAGGCGCCGGCCTCGAGCTGGCGGCGCGTGATGGCCTCCGCGAGGTGCGTCTTGATGTGCGGCGCCAATACCGCGCCGCGGGCCGTGGTGTAGGCGGCCATCGTCTCGATATTGTGCTGCAGCGCGGCCTCGTCGATGACGAGGCACGGGAGTTCGCGGGTGTGGATGCTCACGCGGGGCGCACCGCGACGACGTCGATCTCGACCAGGATCCCGTATAGGTCAGATCCCACGGTGGTCCGTGCGGGATACGGCGCGGGGAAGTACTCCCGGTACACCGCGTCGAACTCCCGGAAATCGCGGTGCAGGTCGGACAGGTGCACCGTGGACTTCACAACGTCTTTGAACTGGCAGCCCGCCGCGGCGAGCACGGCGCGCAGGTTGCGCAACACCTGGTGTGTCTGTTCGGTGATGTCGCTGCCGACGATCTCCCCGGTGACCGGGTGCTGCGGCCCGAGCCCGGCCGTCCAGACGATCTCGTCGGTTCCGATGGCTTGTGAGTAGGCGCCGCCGGGAGTCGGTGCGTCCTTGCTGGTGAAGGCGTAGCGATGTGTCATTGCTTCTCCCTAAGGGTGCGATGGTGCGGTGCTGCCTGGTGCTGTTGGCGTTCAGAGAACTGAAAGGCGGCCGTCGGGGGTGGGCAGGTAGCCGACGAATCCGGTGATCTGCCAGCGGCCGGAGGCCCTGCTGAGAAAGTAGTAGGTGGTCCAGCACAGGTGTACCAGACCGTCCGGGCCATTCGCGTCGCCGTCGAACTCCTTGCGCACCAGGGCGCGATCGCCGCGGATGGACACGTCTGCGATCCGGCTGATCGAGCGCAGTTGCTCGACGATCTGGTCCGGTTCGATGCCCTGCATCGCACGTGCCTGGCGCAGCCAGTCCTGGCCGTAGCCGGCGAGATCCGGGAAGGCGATCTGCCACGTTCCAGTCGCCACGTCCATCGAATACCCGACGAACGCATCCGGGGCGAAGTCGTCTTCGACAGCGGACCAGTCGGCTGCCGCGAAGGCCGCGATGTCGCGCTCATACAGCATCTCGCCGATCAGCTGTTCATCGGTCACGGTCTTCTCCCAGTGCCTGTGATCAGGCTCGTTGTTCTTGTTGTTGTTTCGTGTCGTTGTTTCATGTCACCACGCATGTCGCGTCGCCGGGTCACGCGGACCACTCACGGCCACTCGCAGCCTAGGTAAGGCCCATCGGGTCGTCGTGTGCCTTCTTACGGCGGAAAACGTCATTCAGCCATAGCTGCCGTTCACCTCGGACGGCCTCATGATCGTGGATGGGGCTCGTATCATCACCGGGTCCCCGCTCGGGATCATTACGGGAAGGGCGAAGGCATGGAAAACGCGGGAAAGCAGATCCTATTCGCCGGCGGACGGGTCATCGATCCCGAGACCGGTCTCGACGCGGTCCGGGATGTGATGGTGCGGGCCGGCCGGATCGAGGCGGTTGCCGCTCCGGGCGAGCTTCCCGCAGCGGGTGCTAAGGTGCGTGACGCTCGCGGATTGGTGGTCGCGCCGGGTTTCATCGACCTGCACAGCCACACGAATTCCCTTGCCGGGCAGTGGCTTCAGCTCTACGACGGGGTAACGACCGCGCTGGAGCTCGAGATCGGTGCGGTGCCGGTCTCGGCGGCAGCGGCCCGGGCGCGCCGCGAGGGTCGGGCGGCCCACTTCGGATTCTCGGCCTCGTGGGCCGTTGCCCGGATGCAGGTACTCGGTGGGATCCTTCCGCGCGGCGGGTTCGGCGACTTCCAAGATCACGTCGCCGATGCGCCGTGGCAGCGTCCGGCCACCCGACGGGAGATCGCGTCGATCATCGCCGTACTCGACGAGCAGTTGCACGACGGCGGGATCGGTATCGGCGTGGCTGCCGGCTACGCGCCGTACTTCGGGCCGGAGGAGTACGAGGCGGTCGCGACGTTGGCGCAGCAACGCGGCGTCCCGGTCTTCACCCACGCGCGCGACCTGCGCGAGGTACGCCCGGACACGCCGATCGACGGGGCCGAGGAGATAGTGCTGGCGGCCCGGCGCACCGGCGCCCGGATGCACTTCTGCCACCTGCACAGTTCTTCGGCCCGGCACATTCCCCGGGTGCTCGACCTGGTCGGGCAGGCGCAGGCGGACGGAGTTCCGGTGAGTGTGGAGGCCTACCCATACGGTGCGGGGATGACGACCATCGGCGCGGCATTCCTCGACGCCGACGGGCTCGCGCGCCGGGGCCTGCAGGTGACCGATCTCGTCCATGCCGCATCGGGCGAGCGGCTCCTGAACCTTGATCGGCTGGAGCAGTTGCGGCGAGCCGATCCGGGCGCGCTGGTGCTGATGGACAACCTGTACGAAGACCGGCCCGCCGACTTCGCGATGATGCTGAGCGTCCTGCGGCATCCGGGGGCGATCATCGCGAGCGATGCGATGCCCCTGACAGACACGCAGGCAAACACCCCGACATCGGCGCAGGCACCGACGCGGACCTCGACCCGGTCCCCGGCTCTGGACAGCCTGCCGGCGTGGCCTATCCCGGAGGATGTCCGGACCCATCCGCGGACGGCCGGCACCTTCACGAAAGCCATCCGGCTGCTACACCGTGGCGCCGGCGAAGCGCTCATCAGCGTCATCGGGCGTGCCACAGTGGCGCCGGCGCGCCTGCTGGAGGGGGCGGTGCCCCAGATGAAGCGCAAGGGGCGTGTCGAGGCCGGCTGCGATGCCGACCTCATCGCGTTCGACCCTGCCACGGTGACCGACACCGCCACCTACCGTCGGTCCACGAGTCCGGCGAGCGGGATGCAGTTTGTCGTCGTGGGCGGCGAGATCGTCATCGACGGGGGGACACTCGATACCGGCGCCCGCGGCGGTCGGCAGGTCGCTGGATCGGTCTGACACAGCGCCATCTCACCCAGCGCGGGCCTGACCCAGCGCGGGAATTGTCCCGGCTGCGCGGGTTCGCCTGAATGAGAACGTCCGCCGCAAGAACGCGGACGCGTGCGGCGTCGACGTTGACATAGTGTCCTTCCACCGGAGGAGCCGGAACGCTGTCTACGGCCAGGGGAGGACGTCAGGTGGATGCCGCAGTCTCGGGATCGGAAGAGGACCTTCTTGCGAGGGTGCGGGAGAAGCTGTACTCCGCTGTGGTCGGCGACGTCCTCGACTCCCTCGGCAGGTTCCACCAGATCCTGCCTGCCGCCATCCGGCCCATGCTTCCGGACAGGAAGCTCGTGGGCCGCGCCATGCCCGCCCTCATCGCCGACGTCTACGGACCGCAGCGCCAGCCGTTCGGCCTGCTCACGCAGTCGCTCGACGCGCTCCAGCCGAACGAGGTGTACGTCGGCGCCGGCGGAACCATGCGGTGCGCGTACTGGGGCGAGATCCTGACGGCGACTGCGCGCACCCGCGGCGCGGTGGGTGCCGTCGTCGACGGATTCCATCGGGACACCCGGGGCGTGCTCGCGCAGCACTGGCCGGTCTTCAGCCGAGGCAGCTACGCCCAGGACTCGTCCGTCCGATCGAAGGTCATCGACTTCCGGGTGGCGATCGAGATCGACGGTGTCCAGGTCGAACCCGGCGATCTGATCATCGGCGACGTCGACGGCGTGGTCGTCGTCCCGGCCGAGGTCGAGGCCGAGGTCATCGAGCGGTCGCTCGAAAAGGCGGTGACTGAGAACGTCGTGCTCAAGGCGATCGAAGGCGGCATGTCGGCGACCGAGGCATTCGCGACCTACGGGGTGTTGTGAGAACGCGGCGGCGTGCGGCCACTGCGATTGCGGCGCCGGACCAGAGTCGTTCCGGGACGAGGGAAGACAGATGAGATTCGCCGACAAGGTCGTCGTGATCACCGGAGCGGGCGGAGCCGTCGGTCCACCTATCGTCGCGCGGTTGCTCGCCGAGGGCGCCCGGGTGGTCGCGACCGACAAGTCCGTGCCGGACCGCGAGCACTGGGGCGAGGCCACGGTGTGGGTGCAGGCCGACCTGCGCGAACGCGCGTCGGGCAAACGGATCATCGATGCGGCGCTCGAAGCGTTCGGCCGGGTCGATGTCGTGATCGCGAACGCCGCCCTCGCCACAGATGGCGATCTCGGCGCGGCGGACGAGGACTACTGGGCCGACGACATCACCGTCAACCTGACCGCGAACGTCGGCCTCGTCGGTGCCGCCGTCGCCGTCATGCGACAGCAGCGCAGCGGAGTGATCATCGCGGTCTCGTCGGTCAACGCGCACGCGGACTTCGGAACTCCGGTCTACTCGGCCGCCAAGGCGGGCCTGGAGTCGTTGATGCGCTCTGTGGCGGGAGCCTATGGGCCGGAAGGGATTCGGGCCAACTCGATCGTGCTCGGCACCATCGCCACCGAGGGATGGCGGCATCGTGTGGCGAAGAACCCGGAGATCTTCGAGATCCTTCGCGCCATCTTCCCGCTGCGGCGCATCGGGACACCGGCGGACGTCGCGTCCTTGATCTCGTTTGTCGCCTCCGATGAGGCGTCCTGGATGACGGGCGCGTCCATCGTCCTCGACGGAGGGTTGCTGATCGCGCATCCCGACTTCCGTAGCCAGGTCTTCGGGGCATGAGGCGGGCGGGCGGACCGCTTTAGCCGGCGCCGCGGGGCTCGCCCCGATCGAGGCGGGCCGCCCGTCATAAACGTTCGACGATGTGGTCCAGGCAGGCGGTGAGCGCGGCGACATCCGCGGGCTCCACCGCCGGGAACATGCCGATCCGCAACTGGTTCCGGCCCAGGGTGCGATACGACTCGGTGTCCGAGATCCCGTTGGCGCGAAGCACTTCCGCTACCCGGGCCGCGTCCACCGTGTCGGCGAAGTCGATGGTGCCGACGACGGCGGAACGCAGCTCCGGGCGGGCCACGAATGGTGTGGCGAAAGGCGCCTGCTCGGCCCACGAGTACAGGTAGGACGCGGACTGTGCGCTGCGCCCGCTCGCCCAGGCCAACCCCCCGGCCGCCAGTATCCACTCGATCTGGTCTGCGAGTAGGAACAGGGTGGCGACCGCCGGGGTGTTGAGCGTCTGATCCTTGCGCGAATTGTCGAGAGCTGTTGCGATGGAAAGGAACTCGGGGATCCAGCGACCAGACGCGGCGATCCGTTCGATCCGGGCGATCGCGCGGGGCGACGCGATCGCGATCCACAGCCCGCCGTCCGAGCCGAAGGCCTTCTGTGGAGCGAAGTAGTACAGATCCGTCTGCGCGATGTCGACGGGCAGCCCCCCGGCCGCGCTCGTTGCGTCGATCACCACGAGCTGGTCGTCGCCGGCCCCGTCCGGTCGGACAACGGGAACCATTACGCCCGTGGATGTTTCGTTCTGCGGCCAGGCGTACACGTCGACGTCTTGGTTGAACCGCGGCGCGGGGGCGTCGCCCGGCGCGGTCGCGATCACCTCGGGGTCGGCCAGGAACGGCGCCGCCGTTGTGACGGCCGCGAACTTCGCCGAGAATGCGCCGAAGCTCAGGTGCTGCGCGCGTCGGTCGATCACGCCGAACGCGGCCGCGTCCCAGAACGCCGTCGAGCCGCCGTTGCCGAGGATCACCTCGTACCCGTCCGGCAGGTCGAACAGGTCGGCGAGCCCAGAACGGATGCGCCCCACCAGGTTCTTCACGGCGGGCTTGCGATGCGACGTGCCCATCAGCGATCCGTCGGTGGCGGCGAGCGCGGTCAGGGCCTCGGGGCGGACTTTCGACGGGCCGCTTCCGAATCGCCCGTCCGATGGCCGCATCGTTTCGGGTATGACGATGTTCGCCGCGTGCGCGGAATCGGCCTTCCCGGCCGGAGCGCTGATACTCATCGGGGCTCGCTCCTCGCGT
>OFTX01000874.1_pt1 | contig 12854 bp, 12 predicted proteins | sample 1775051 | NCBI WGS metagenome assembly OFTX01 (sample SAMN08195772, study PRJEB24354) | sludge metagenome | isolation source: sludge from phenol fed wastewater aerobic bioreactor A | place: India: Nagpur | collected 2016-09-15
GGTCATCTTGCCGAGAAGCACGTTCTGCAAATCACTTTGCGAGCGCTGCATCCACTCGGTCCACCAGGCCGAGTCGCGCGGCTCGATCACCGAGATCCACTTGTCGGGGTGCGAGGTCATCTGGACGTAGGCCGCCCACGGCCCGGTCTTGAAGAACTCGTCGTTCGCCGCCGACTTCTGGATCGGCACCAGCGAGTTCTCCTTGTCGAACTTGATCGACGGATCACCGGAGAGCCACTTCACCAGCTCGACCGCTTCCGCGTGATGTTTCGACGCCTGCGCCACACCCCAGCCGGCGGTCGCCATCGGCCACGCGGCCTTCCCGGTCGGCCCGAGCAGGTTCGGCGCGACGTTCCACTGGTCGGCCTTGAGCGACGAACTCTTGACCGTGGCAATGACTTCCGGGTCCTGCAGCAGGAACGCCGTGGAACCGTTCGTGAAGGCCTGCACCATCTCGGCGTAACCCCACGCGACGGACGATTCCGGCGAGCCGGTCTTGAACAGCTCGATGTACTTGTCCAGTGCGGTCTGCGACTCGGGGGTGGAGAAGATGGTCTTGCCGGAGGTCACCTTGTAGGCGTTCTGCTTGTCCAGGTTGTCGGCGTTGTAGGCCTCGAGGATGCTCATCAGTTGGCCGGCCGAGTTGGTGCCGCCGCGGAAGGCGTAGCCGTAGCGGTTCTGCGCCGGGTCCTGGATCTTCTTGGCCTGCGTGACGAGGTCGTCCCAGGTGGTCGGCGGGCCGTTGAATCCTGCGTCCTTGACGAGATCGGTGCGGTAGAACAGCGACAACCCGTAGAAGCCGTAGGGGATGAAGTAGGAGTGCCCCTGCGCGTCGTAGGTGAACTGCTTGGCCTGGTCGGTGAGCTTGTCGAGCCCGTCCCAGCCCTTGAGATCGGGGGCCATGTCGTAGAGCCATTTGTTGTTGGCGAATGGGCCGACGGTGAGGTCGCGCACCTCGAGAACGTCGACGCCCGAGCCGGACTGCAGCATCTGCTGGATCTTCTGATCGGCCTGCTCGGTCGGCGGCGAGATGAGGTCCACCTTGATGTTCGGGTGGGTCTTCTCGAAGTCCGCGAGCATCCCCTTGATGAGGGTGGTGCGCGCGGGGTTGGTCAGCGACTCGACCATCTGCAGCGTCACCTGGCCGCCGGATGCGCCGGACGTGCCGGACCCGGTGGTGCCGGATCCGCTGCTTCCGCAGGCGCTGACGGTGAGCGCAAGCGCGGCAATGGCGGCGGTGGCCCCGATGGTGAACTTCCGTTTCATGCATCCTCCCGGGTGCTGTTGTGAGGGGTGGGCGTGCGGTCTGGTGGTGGGTCAGAGCCCGGCGGAGTTCTCCCTGCCGGCGGACCATCGGTTCAGCAATGGGATGCCGACCGTGGCGAGATGCTGGTAGTCGCGGATGGAGTTGTACAGGTGCGCGGAGAGCCGCAGGTAGCCACGGCCTTTGAAATGGGAGAAGGCGCAGGCGATTTGGACCTGGTCGCCGAAGGGGACCCGCAGGCCGTCGGCGTCCGCGTGGGTACTGCCGAGGTTCCCCGGCAGCCGGAGCAGGCGCATCGGCCCGATGGGCTGTCCGACGTCGGGGACCGGATCGTCCATCACGGCCCGCAGCGCTGCTGCGACGATCTCGGTGCCTTCGTCGAGCAGCTCGGTGGTCTGCTTGCGGGCGCTCCCCCAGCCGACCGTCTCCTCGATGTGCCGCCAGGCGAACGGCGCGGCGATCCACGCCGTCGTGTCGAGAGTGCCGATGTGGTCGAATCTCTCGGGGAACGGCAGCGGCGCGCCCCACGAGTCGATCACCGGATGCAATTCCTGGCCGTCGCCGCGGGCGACGATCACGGCGGCGCCACGCGGCGCGCACGCGAACTTGTGCAGGTTCCCGATCCAGTAATCGGCGTCCCGGCACACCGGGTCCTCGACGACGCCCGGCGCATGCGCGCCGTCGACCAGCGTGAGCACGCCGAGAGTCCGTGCCACCGAGCAGATCTCGTCGACCGGGAAGGCCCTGGCCGTCGCCGAGGTGATCTGGTCGATGACGAGCAGCCGTGGCCGGTGCTGGGCGATAGCCGCGGTCACGAGCTCGACGACGGCCTCGGCGCCGGCATCGAGCGGAACCTCCAGCGTGATCGCCCGGCCACCCGATCGCTGCGCGAGCCGCTCGGCGCCCATCGTGACCGCGCCGTATCCGTGATCGGTCACCAGCACGTCGACCGGCCCGGAGGCCATCAGCGATTGGAAAACGGTGGAGGCGCCCGCGGAATCGTTGAGTACGAACGCGAGATGGGCCGGATCTACCCGCAGGAGCGCCGCCACCTCGATCCGGGCGGCGGCAATGCGCTGCGGCAGCGACGCGAACCAACGCACCGGGTTCGCCTCCATGAGTCGCCGCAGCCGCTCCTGCTCCTCCTGTACGGCGACCGGGACCGCCCCGAAGGACCCGTGGTTGAGGTGCGTAACGCACGGATCCAGCGTCCAGCGCGGCGCCGGGTCGGCGATCGGGGCCGCGCTGGCAGCCCCCGACGGAATAGCCGCCATCGCCGCCTTCGCCGTCGCAGCCGCTCCGGAAAGATCCACTGTGAAAACCTCCTGGTCTGACAATGAAGCAGATAGAGGCCCTCTAGTCCAGCTTTTGTGACCAAATTGAAACAGATTGTCTGACAACCGCGGCATAGGGCATGATTCGCATGTGCATGCAGACGACAGTGCCGACGCGGACCGGGCGAGCGCCGTGGAGACCGCGCGACGCGGCCTGTGTCAGATGATCGCCACCGGCGAGCTCGCCGCCGGCCAGCGACTGGCGAGCGAGGTAGAGTTGTGCGAACGGTTCGGCGTATCCCGCTCGTCGTTGCGTGAGGCGCAGAAGATGCTGACCGTGGCCGGGGTGCTCACGTCGCGACCGGGGACCGGGTCATCCGTCTCGCAGATGTCGCCGCGCGAGATTATGAGCGGGCTGGAGATGGTGGTCCCGTTGCTGCCGCTCGACCGGTTCCTGGAACTGTTCACCCTGCGCGAGATCCTGGAGGGCCACGTCGCCGCGCAAGCGGCGGCGAAAATGACTGCGGCGGAAGGTGCCCGGTTGCAAGAGATGGCCGAGCGACTGGCGGCTGCAGACCCGTCCGACAACGCCCAGCGCCTGGACGCCGACTACCACGACCTGATCATCGACGGGGCGCAGGACGAGGTGATCGCTGCGCTGCTGCATCCGATCCGCAAGCGCGGCAGGGACTATCGCATCTTCGAAGTCGAGACCCACGCGGCACTCAAGGATGTCAGCGACCAGGCGCACCGGCAGATCGCCGCGGCCATCGTGGCGCGGGACCCCGAATCGGCCCGTTTCCTCGCGATGCAGCATGTGCGGGTCACCCGCTCCTGGCTGGAGCAGATCCGGCCCGGCCCGGTGCTGTTCTCTGCCGACTCGCTGTAAGCGGCGCCGAGCCATCGGCGCCTCGAGCCGAGGCGGGCGCGGTCAGGTCGGCGCGGTCAGTCCGCCGCCGCCTCGGCGCTCCTGGTCGCCACCTCCGTCGCGCGGATCACCACGATCCGGTCGCCGGGCTGGAACACCTTCACCCCGCCGGAGTCGAAGCGGTGCGAGATCCCGCCACGGATCACGGTGAGCACGATCTCGCCCTGCGCAGACAGTCGCGCGGGGGAGAGCCCGATGTCCTCCGGCCGCACCTCTCGCTCCGAGATCTGGAGTCCCGCAACGGGTTCCAATAGATCTTCGATGAGTTCGCCGGCGCGCGGGGCGGTGATAGACAGGCCTAGCAGGCGGCCCGCCGATTCCGCGGTCGGGATCACCACATCCGCGCCGCCCTGCCGGAGCACCCCGATGTTCTGCTGCTCCTTGGCCGCGGCCGCGATGGTGGCGGTGGGGTTGAGCCGGCGGGCGGTCAGCGTGACCAGCACCGAGGTGTCGTCGCTGTCCGACGCCACGATCACCTGCCGGGCGCCGGTGATCGCTGCCTGCCGGAGCACCTCCTCACGGCGGGCATCGCCGACCACCCCGACACAACCATCGGCCGTCGCGGCCTTCACGGCGCCGCCGTTGATGTCCACCACGACGATCGATTCTGCCGAGATGCCTTGGTCTTTCAGGGCGGAAACGGCCGACCGCCCCTTCATGCCGTATCCGACGACGACGGTGTGCTTCCTCACGTGCCTCCTCCATCGGCTGAAGCGGAACTGCTGTCGGCTGCGTTCGGTCAATGCCTCGATGGTGGTGCCGACCAGGACGATCAGGAACAGGAACCGCAGCGGCGTGATGACGACGATGTTGATCAGGCGGGCGCTCTCCGAGACCGGTGTGACGTCGCCGTAGCCGGTCGTGGACAGCGTCACCGTCGCGTAATAGAACGCGTCGAGAAGCGTGGTGAGACCTTGCTTGTCGTTGTCGCGGTATCCGGTGCGATCGATGTAGACAAGGATTGCCGTGACCACGATGCACGACAGCACGATGGCGATGCGCACCATGATCGACCGCAACGGGCCGCGTTCCCGCTCGGGCAGTTCGATACGCGCTGCGGTGGAGGGTGCGGAGCGTGCCACGCAGCAGACCTTACCCGCCGCCGCGGGCTCACAGGTGGCAGCACCGGCGCCCCTGCCGTGTCAGCTTTCGTGCCCGTCCTGATTCGCGAGGTACGCCTCGAATTGGGCGCCGAGTTCGTCGGCCGTCGGCAGCGGGCCGCCCTCGGTGAGCAGGCCGTGCGGGTTCGCCGCCACGAACGCGTCATATTGCTTCTCGAGCGCGTGCACCACCTCGGCGACCTCGCTGTGCTCGGCGATCTGCTTCGCGAGCTGCTCCTGCATCGACGTGATCGCCGAATCCAGGTCGTCGCTCGGCAGCACGAGACCGCCCGCGTCGGCCGCCGCGTCGATCAGACGCCGTGCCGCGACGGGGTATTCGCTGCGGGCGAGGTAGTGCGGCACGTGCACGGCGAAACCCAGGGCCGGTTTGCCGGCCTGCCCGAGCCGGTATTCCAGCAGGCCGGAGACGTGCCCGGGCACCTCGATGGAACCGATCCAGTTCGTGGCCTCCGGCAATATGTCCGGGCTGGTGGCGTGCACCGACATGCCCGTCGGCCGGGTATGCGGCACGCCCATCGGGATCGCCATGAGCGAGATCGTCAGCCGGATGCCCAGGCGATCGATCACCTGCTCGACCGCCGCGCAGAACTTCTCCCAAGACAGGTCCGGCTCGGGCCCGGTGAACAGCACGAACGGGGTACCGGCGGCGTCGCGAAGGCGCTGCATCACCAGGTGGGGCGTGTCGTAGCTGGTGTAGGAGTTGGATTCGAAGGTGAGCCCCGGACGGCGGGATCGGTAGTCGATCAGCCCGTCGGCGTCGAAGCGGACCACCGTCTCACGCGGCAGGGTGGCCGTGAGCTCTTTGATGACGAGTTCCACGCCGGAACCCGCGTCGACGTATCCGTCGAGCGCGACGATCATGACCGGGTTCGTGCCCGCGAGCTCTTCGGCGATATCTGCGTCGACCTCGTAGAGATCAGCGGGATCGCCACGAAATCGAGGCCCTTCCGGCCCGCTCAGCCCGTACCACCCGTCCATAGCTTCAGTGTCCCATCAACGACGCCGGCCCGCTCGGCGCTCGGCTGTCGGCGAACACGCCTTTCGCGGCAGCGCGAACATCGTCATACTCGACATTCCGCCCGGACGAACGGCTTCCCCGCGCATGCGGGCGATCAGCGGAAGACGACGGTCCGCAGCCCGTCCCGCAGCACGCGGTCCTGCAGGTGCCACTGCAGCCCGTGCGCCAGCACCGCCCGCTCGATATCGCGGCCGCGGCGCACCATGTCGTCGACCGAGTCGGTGTGGTCCACCCGGATCACGTCCTGCGCGATGATCGGCCCGGAGTCCAACTCCGCCGTGACGTAATGGCAGGTCGCGCCGATCATCTTCACGCCGCGCGCGTACGCCTGGTGGTAGGGCCGCCCGCCGACGAACGACGGCAGGAACGCGTGGTGAATGTTGATGAGCCGCCCGTCCCACGCCGCGCACAGCTCCGGCGGCACCACCTGCATGAACCGGGCCAGCACGATCGCATCCGGCGCCTCGGCGTCGGTGAGCTGCGCGATCCGGTCGAACGCGGCGTGTTTGCCGGCGTCGTCACCGGGCACCGGCACGTGCGCGAACGGCACGCCGAACATGCCGGCGACCGGCGCGAGAGTGGCGTGATTGGAGATCACCAGCGGGATGTCGACGGCCATTTCGCCTGCGTGCCAACGGGAAAGGAGATCGTAGAGGCAATGGCCCTGCTTCGAGACGAGCAGCACCACGCGTTTGCGCTCGGCGGTATCGGTGACCATGGCGTGGTCCGCGTGCAGCTCGGCGGCGATGGCGGTGAAGCGGCGGCGGAGCTCCGCCGCGCCGAAGGGGAGGGAATCCGCGCGGATGGCCTGCCGGGTGAAGAAGCGCCCGGATTCCGGGTCCGAGTGGTACGCGGCCTCGGTGATCCAGCCGCCCAGACCGGCCAGGAATCCGGTGATGCGGGCGACGATGCCGGTGGTGTCGGGGCAGGACAGCGTGAGCACGTAACGTCGCGGGTCTGGGTTCACGCGTGCCATCGTCCCAGAAAACGGATATGACGATGTTCGCGGGGCTGGCGCCCCGGTGCGGCCTTGCGGGGTCGCCCGGGCGCCGGAGGCGGGTGCCGGCAGGGCGCTGGGACCGGTACCGGGCAGGCCCTGCTCAGGCGCCCAGGCGGCTGCGGGTGTAGTCGCCCTCGGTACCCAAAACCGTGGTGATCTGCTCCGCGATCACGTTCTCCAGCTTGGGCCCGAACATGGGGATCGGGACGTTCGCGGTCCCCTCGACCGTGAGCGTCGAGCCGGCTGCGGACGGTGCGAGCCGCATGGTGCCCTTGAGCGATGCCGGCGCGCCCTTGACCACGATCGAAAAGTCCGCGACGTACCCGTCGCCGTCGGCCCGCCAGGTCTCCGTCCGCTCGGTGACGGGGTCACCCGCCATCATCGAGGCGACCATCGACGGCAGGACGGAAGCCGGGATCGCCTGCTGCGTCACGATTGTCGCTCCGGTCGACAGATCGCCGGCTGGGCCGTCGGCGCCCGCGGTGCCGCCGGTGCCGGCGATGGAGACGACCTTCGGATCGATCCCGCCGCCGGCCTCCATGCGCGCCTGCAGGAAGTCGCTGTGCGTGAAGAGCGCGTAGACCTCCGCCGGGGCGGCGGGATATTCCTGGGTGAGGGACATGGCGGTGGACACGGGGCGGCTCCCTGGTGATCGGCGGCCGCGCGGGCTTGAAGCACCCGCACGGCCGTGCTGCTCTGGCGGTGCTGCTCGCGACCCTACCCTTGGGGGATGCGGCAGCAAGCGACGGAGCGATCGACTGGGCGATCGACCGGGCACTCGACCGAGCGAGTGACCGGCCCGATCCGGCCGGCCGACCTCACCACGATCGGCCTCGGCGGACCGGCGCCGTCGGTCACCACGGTGCGCAGCGCGGACGAGGTGGCCGACGTGATCGGGGCCGCCGATCGCGACCGCGGGGCCTTTGTCCTCGGCGGCGGGTCGAACCTCGTGGTGGCGGACGCGGGCATCGACCTCCCCGTCGTGCGCATCGGTATTCCGGGCCTGCACGTCCAAATGATCGAGTATGACGATGCTCTCGCCGATTCCGGTGCGGGCGCTCTTGCCCGTGTCGGCGCGGGCGAGAACTGGGACGACGTGGTGGACGCGCTGGTCGCTGACGGCTGGGCGGGCGTCGAGACACTGTCCGGGATACCGGGCTCGGCCGGAGCCACGCCGGTGCAGAACGTCGGTGCCTACGGGACCGAGATCGCCGATCTGCTGGTCGATGTCGAGATGTACGACCGCACGACGGGCGCGCTGCGGACGGTGCCCACGGCCGAGTTGGGCTTGGGATATCGGTCCTCGGTGCTGCGCGGCACCGATCTCGGGGTGGTGACCTTCCTCCGGCTTCGGCTTGCGAGAACCGCTGCGCCCGTTCGGTATCCGGAGCTTGCGCGGGTGCTTGGCATCGAGGTCGGCGGCGTCGCCCCGCCCGCCGCGGTGCGCGCGGCGGTGCTGGAGCTGCGCCGTGGCAAGGGGATGGTGCTGGACCCCGCCGACGCCGATACCCGCAGCGTCGGGTCGTTCTTCACGAACCCGGTCGTCGACGGCGCGGCGTTGGCCGAGGTGCGGGCGGCGGTGCACCGACGGCTGGGGCCGGATGCCCGGATGCCGGAATACCCGGCGGGGCACGGTGATGAGCGCACGAAGCTGTCGGCGGCCTGGCTCATCGAACGGGCCGGCTTCCCGAAGGGGTACCCGGTGGTTGCGGGCTCGCCTCCCGGAGCGCGACCCGCGCGGCCCGATGCGCGGGTCGCGGTCTCCACGAAGCACACGCTCGCCCTGACCAATCGGGGCGGCGGCAGCACCGCAGAGCTGATCGCGCTGGCCCGCGAGATCCAAGGCGGCGTTCGCGCTGCTTTCGGGGTGTCGTTGCACCCCGAACCCGTGCTCCTCGGGGTCGGGCTGGACTGATCGACCCTGTCGGCGCGCGTCGCGCCGCGAACATCGTCATACCCGATCCAGACGGTAACAATCACAAGGCGAAAACCATGGGGCGGGCGCGGGAGCCGTATCATGAGTGCCGGTGTGTGCCCCGCGGACCACGCTGTCGGGCTGGGTTGTGGCCCCCTCTGCGCACCGCTGCGCACATCGAACCACGGTGCCCATCGAACTGCGGGCCCATCGAACTGCGGGCCCATCGAAACGGAGAAGAGACATGCGACCCGTGCTGTCCCGCCGCGATCCGCGGCACCACCGCGCCCACAGTGGCCGGGTCGGGCTTACCGCTCGGCTGATGGCGCTCGCGGCGGTGGGCGCGATGGCGCTGGCCGCGTGCACCACGTCCGCCCCGCCCACCGTGACGGTCACCCAGCATGCGGACGGCTCGCAGGTCACGGCTCCGTCGCTGTCCACCTCGCCGGAGGCGCCGACATCGTCGACATCCGGCAGCGCGACCCCCACGTCCAGTTCGGCGGCTGATGCGATCCGCGTCACCGCGACGCCTGCGTTCGGCAGTTCCGACGTCGGCCCGAACGATCCGATCTCGGTGATGGCGTTCCACGCGCAGCTGAAGTCGGTGACGATGTCCGGCAGTGACGGGTCCGTGGTGAACGGTGAGATGGGCGACGGCGACAAGTCGTGGTCGAACACGGACAAGCTGAAATACGGTGTGAAGTACACGATCTCGGGCGAAGCGGTCGGCACCGACGGAACCTCGAAGCCGTTCGACGGGACGATCACCACGGTGAAGCCCGCGTCGACGATGGCGGCATACATCCAGATCCCGGACGGGGCGACGGTAGGCATCGCGGCGCCGATCGTGGTGACGTTCGCCGGGACGGTGACGAACCGGGCGGCGGCGGAGAAGGAGCTGCACGTCACGATCAACGACGGGCAGCAGATCGAGGGCTCGTGGGGCTGGATGCAGGACGAGGACATCCAGGGCAAGGGCGTGAAGCAGTCCCGCGTGCACTTCCGGCCCAAGGACTTCTGGCCGGCGAAGGCGAAGGTGCACGTCGAGGCGGACCTCTACGGGGTGAACTACGGCACCGGCTGGGGGCGGGAGAACATCGTGCGCGATTTCAACATCGGGCCGAAGATCATCGTCAAGACCGATATCGAGAAGCACCGGCTGTACGTGATCCAGGACGACCAGATCCTCAAGAACTACCCGGTGTCCTACGGGAAGCCGGCCTCGGTCGACGCCGGGCGCACGACCGTCTCGGGAATACACGTGATCACCGAGAAGTTCGAAGTGAAGTCGATGTGCAACCCGAAGTACGGGTACTGCGGCATCAAGGAGCCTTGGGCGGTGCGGATCAACAACAACGGCGAGTTCATCCACGGCAACCCGGAGACCGAGAGACTCGGCCTCCTCGGCAAGGCCAACATCACACACGGGTGCGTGAACATGTCGGTGGCGGACGCGAAGGACTTCTACAACCTCGCCTACTACGGAATCCCGGTCGACGTGGAGGGCACCGGCGTGAAGATGTCCTACTCCGATTACATCTGGGACTGGGGCGTCGACTACAACACATGGAAGTCGTTCTCGGCGCTGTGACCGGGGCCGCTGTGACCGGGGGTGCTGGAATCGAGCGCGTTGGGATGGAGGACGTCGGGATTGGCGGCCCTGTGATTGGGGGCGAACCCCGCTGGCAGACGCGGATCGGCTGGGCTGCCGCCCGCCGGCGCACCCCGCAGCGGGTGGCCATGCTCTCCGTGCACACCTCCCCGCTGGAGCAGCCCGGTAGCGGCGACGCCGGCGGTATGAACGTGTACATCGACCAGGTGGCCCGGCGAATGGCCCGGCGCGGCATGTGCGTGGACGTGTTCACCCGCGCCACCGCCTCCGACCAGCCGCCGCGGGTGGAGGTCGAGCCGGGGTACGCGGTTCGGAACGTGCTGGCCGGCCCGTTCGGCGGGGTCGCGAAGGAGGACCTGCCCGGGCTGCTGTGCCCGTTCGCCGCGCACGTCCTGCGTGCCGCCACCCCGTACGGGCCCGGGCAACGGTTCGACGTCGTCCACTCGCACTACTGGCTGTCCGGGCAGGTCGGCCAACTGGTGCGGGACCGGTGGGGCATTCCGCTGGTGCACTCCGCGCACACGCTCGCGAAGGTGAAGAACGCCGCGCTCGCCGGTGACGACGATCGGCGCGAACCGCGCGGACGCGAGATCGGCGAGGAGCAGCTGGCGGCCGAGGCCGACCTGCTCGTGGCAGCGACGGAAACCGAAGCGCGCCAATGGATCCGGCTCTACGAGGCCGACCCGGACCGCGTCACGGTGGTTCCGCCCGGGGTCGACGTGAACGCCTTCGCGCCCGCGCCCGCCTCCGCCCGCCTGAGAGCCCGTGCCGCGCTGGGCCTCTCCGACGATGACGTCGTTCTCGCCTTTGCCGGTCGGATCCAGCCGCACAAGGGTCCGGAGGTGCTCGTCCGGTCGCTCGCGGAGCTGCGACACCGGCATCCCGACAAGCGGTTTCGTGCGCTGATCGTCGGGGACTCGTCGGGCAGCGGGCACACCGAGCCGGACCGGCTGCGGGCGCTCGCGGCCGGGCTGGACGTGGCCGGCGCCGTTCGGCTGATGCCGGCGATGTCGCCCGCGCGCCTCGCGGACGTGTACCGGGCGGCCGATGTGGTCGCGGTGCCCAGCCACAGCGAGTCGTTCGGGCTCGTCGCGCTGGAGGCGCAGGCCTGCGGCACCCCCGTGGTCGCCGCTGCCGTCGGCGGACTGCCGGTCGCCGTGCGCGACGGGGTGTCCGGCCTGCTCGTCTCGGGGTATCGCCCCGATCGATGGGCCGATGCGCTCGCGTCGATCGCGCTCGATCCGGTGCGGCGGTGCCGCATGGCGATTGCCGCCCGCGCCCATGCGGAACGGTTCTCCTGGGAGGCGACCGTGGACCGGTTGCTCGATGTCTATGCACGGGCCGCGGCACCATCGCTGGTGGGGCTCGAGGCCGGGGCGTGACGGGCCGCGGTGCCGAGCCCGCCTGGTGGTCTCGGCCCGTCTGCCGCCGCTCTCTCCTCCGCCTCGTGTGTGCGAGGTGGCGCCATGCCGCCACGTGAGACACACAAGGCTGAGGTTGCGGCGCGCCTGGCGAAGGCCTTCGACGAGCTGGGTCTGGCAGTGCACCGGGACGGGGACGACGCCTTCCTCGTGACGCTGCCGGGCGAGCGGCGGCACCGGACACTGGTGTGGCTGATCGTCGGCGCCCACGAGCTGTTGGTGGAGTCGTTCGTCTGCCGCAAGCCCGACGAACATGCCGAAGACGTCTACCGGTTCCTGTTGCAGCGCAACGCTTCTCTGCGGACCGTCGCCTACGCGCTCGATGCCGTGGGCGATATCCACCTCGTCGGGCGCCTTGCCTTGAGCAGCGTCACACCCGAGGAGATCGACACGATCCTTGGGGTGGTGCTCGCGACCTCCGATGCCGACTTCAACGCGATCCTGGAGCGGGGATTCGCCTCCGCCATCCGGCGGGAGTGGGCCTGGCGGGTGTCCCGGGGAGACTCGGTGAAGAACTTGCGGGCGTTCCGGCACCTCATCGGGGAGTAGCCCCCGCCGAGCGGTGCGAAATTGCAGGCAAAACGGACACGAAACGGTGCATTTCGCACCGGTCGGCGATGGTATCGAAGTGGTAGCATCCAGCCATGGCTATGACACTCCGGCTCGATCCCGAACTCGACGCGAAGGTCGCGGAACTCGCGCGCCGCGAGCGGCTCAGCAAGCAACAGTTCGTGATCCGGACCCTGGCGGATGTTGTGCAGCACAACGCGCAGCTCTCGCGCACCATGGCCAACGTCGACCGAGTGATCGCCGAGAATCGCGGCCTGTTGGATCGACTTCGTGAGTCGTGAGCGGCCCACGTGAGCCGGACCACATCGGATATTTGACGGAAGAGGAGGCCCTTGCGGCAGTCGAACGCATGGGCCTACATGTCCGGGACGCTGGACTTCTCGGTTCGGCGCTGGCGCGGCCACGCGCCTCGGCCTTCGGCGAAGATGCCTACCCGAACCTCATCACCAAGGCCGCGGCGATGTTCGAGTCGCTCGTTCGCAATCATGCGTTGTTCGACGGCAACAAGCGGCTGTCGATCGTGCTCACGTGGGCATTCCTGCTGAACAACGGCGTCCGACTGAATCACACCGAGGACGAGGCGTTCGACTTCGTCCTGGCTGTCGCCGCCGGTGAGCGTTCATTGGAGGCGATCCGCGATTGGTTCGCCGCGCACGCACGCCCCGACCAACCCTGAGCCCGAGTGACGGGGACCGGCCCCGAGCGGTGCGAAAAGGCCGACAAAACGGACG
>OFTX01000876.1_pt1 | contig 12838 bp, 11 predicted proteins | sample 1775051 | NCBI WGS metagenome assembly OFTX01 (sample SAMN08195772, study PRJEB24354) | sludge metagenome | isolation source: sludge from phenol fed wastewater aerobic bioreactor A | place: India: Nagpur | collected 2016-09-15
TTAGCCCATGCGTCTTTCTGAGCTGCCTACGCGGCAGTGAACGCAGGCGCGGTGGGCGCGTGGCTGAGAATGCTTTTCTGAGCTGCCTACGCGGCAGTGAACCTCCATCAGGTCAGTGGCTTCCATGGCGAACATTTCTGAGCTGCCTACGCGGCAGTGAACATCATTAAACACCACAGCAGTAAGACGCTGCATTTCTGAGCTGCCTACGCGGCAGTGAACCGGGCCAGCGTCGGCCAGTTTGCGCTCTAGGCTTTCTGAGCTGCCTACGCGGCAGTGAACAGGCTCGCGTGAAGCAAACAACGATCATCGCTTTTCTGAGCTGCCTACGCGGCAGTGAACGTAGCTCAACAGGTAGAGCCCCGCTTGCGGGATTTCTGAGCTGCCTACGCGGCAGTGAACGAATGTGCCGACGTACTTTCCAGTTTCCGAGATTTCTGAGCTGCCTACGCGGCAGTGAACGTTACGGCTCCGGGAGCGATGGCGCGCTCGTCTTTCTGAGCTGCCTACGCGGCAGTGAACAAGCGCCGTAACTTCACAAGTCTTTGTTTTTTAAGGAACAACCGCACACTGGAACGAGCCACCCCAATTCTTTTCTCGTTTCATAAGTGCTTGATTTCAAAGGCAACCCCACCACATCGCGAAAAAGGGTCAGAACCATGGAATGGAGGCATCTACCCCAAGGCCATAGGTATTGAATACGCCTGGTACAAGCCGCGGCAACACGGGGCCGTGTTCGACATAAAGGCAAAACGACTGGCCGGTGCTGCTGCTGCGCAGTTGCACATAGGGCAGATCCGGACGGCGTTCGACACTGTCCGGAATGGCAGCGGCAGCTTGTGTCGCAGTTTCATTTTTTCGCTGCATGCGGCGGCGGCGCAGGCGTTCGGCGCTGGTCTTGAACTGCCTGCGCAGCACCAGGCGATGCGGTGAACCTTCGGGTACGGCAGCCAGTGGCGCCAGTTGCACGTGGTCACGCATGCCTTTCAGCCATTCCTGGACCATCAGTGCCTCCAGGGCCGGCTGTGTTCCGTGCAGGCGCAACACAGGGCCCAGGGTGCGTTTGGACGGCGGCGCTTCCACATGCTGCGGGAAGCTCACCCCGATGTCCCCCGTCCCATGCCGGACCAGCGCACGGTGCAGCTTGGAGACCAGCGCCCCCAGCAGGTGGGCGTGGCTGAACTCGGGGTCGGGCAGCAGGGTGATGTCGATGTAGTGCGTGGTCATGGCTATCAGCTCGCATCGCCAAACACGCCGCCGCGGATGAGCACCGCCATCACGAAGTGTTGCTGCTCCACGGGGGGCACCTGGTCTTTCAGCAGCCAGTTGTCCAGCAGGGTGTAGAAGTCCATTTTTTGCTTGGGCTGGCGGTAGGCCTTACCTTGGGTGGTGACGGAGCCGTAGGGCTCCACCGCGATGGGGCCGAGTTCTTCGGCACCTTCGTACCAGGTGTCGATGGTGCGGATGGCATTGCCGATCTTCTGCGAGTGGATGGCTGCGACGCCGTTCACGTGGTAGAGCGTCTTGCTCTTGCCCGCGCTGCCTTTGTCCAGGATCAGCTCTTGCGACGGAAACACCTCTTGCCCCGCGCCCTGGCGCACAAAGGCAGTCACCCGCAGCAGCACATGAGCCGTCCCGGCCAGCCCAGCTGCAATAACCTGGCCCAGTTCCTCCAGCCCTTCTGCTTTGGTATTGATAGCGCCTACCGCCCGTGTATTGAACGCCAGGGCATCAAAAGACCATGTTTTTGCGGCCTGGCCGTCCTGCATCTGCTCCACGGTGACTTCCACCTGTTCGGCCCCCACGCGGTTGCGCCACAAAAAGCGGCCATTGGCCAGGTTGGCCGCATAGCGCCGGGCCAGTTCGCCAAAGCCGTGCTGCTGCACATAGCCCTGCACCGTGGCCAGCAGCTTGGCTTGGTAAGCCGCACTGTTGCAGGCCGATGGCGTGCCCGCGCCGCCCAGCACGCGCAGGGTGAATTGCACCTTGAGCGTGTCGGCCTGAGCCGGCAAGGCGGCTACATCCACGGTTTGCAGGTTGGGATTCTCGATGGCGGCGTCGAGCTTGGCGGGATCCTGCTCCTTGGCCTTGAGCCGGTTGCTGATGGTGCCGCGCATCGACTTCGGCTTGATGGTGACGGGCTGCCAGGCGTGTGATTGGGCGCGGTCTTCCCAGCGGCCGGCGTGAAACACGGCGTCGGAAGGGTCCAGCTTGCGCTCAAAGGCCAGGACGGAAGCGGTGGTGAGTTTGTCGGTCATGGTGTCAATCCTTCAAAAATTCGGCAGGGGTCGAGTGCAAAGGGGGGACGGCTCAGGTGTAGGGGTAGGCTTCCGAGTCATCCCATTCGCCCAAGAGATAGGCTGGGTTGTCGGGCTCTTCATCTGGCGGCGAACTGGGTCGGTAGCCATTGCGGCAGCGATACAGACCCTTGGCCTCGTCGGTGTCGGCATGCCATAGCAGTTGCTCCAGGTTTTGCAGCCGATGCGGACTGATCCAGGCTCCCAGCGAATAGACCGATTCCACAAACCGTAGCGGTACCGTGGCGTCGCGGGCGTTGCGCACTGTCCCCGGGTCATGAGCCTGGGTTGTGAGTGCGGCATAACCCACGGAGATGGGCACGATCCAGCCGCTACCGCTGCCCTTGGGGCGCAGTGGATCGCCCCACTCCACCTTGCCATCGGGTACGGTGGAGCCATCTGCACTGGGCAGGGGCTGGTGGTTGAAGCGGGCCGCATGCAGCCAAGCATCCAGCAGCGTGGCATCGGGCTGGGAAGTACGCAAGTGCCGCAGGCGTTCGCTCAGCAGAGCGTCGCGCCCCACCAAGGCAAAACCGGGCAGCCACTGCCTGCGCCACTTGCGGAACGCGATGGCTGCAGCCTCGGAGTTTTCGGGCACGATTTCCATCCACGGACGCACCCGTTTGCCAGGCATGGTGTGTGAGGGCAGCACGCTGCCGCCCGCCACGCGCATGCCCGCCAACAGGTCGCCGGCACGCTTGGCCCATTCATCCATTTGCGCTTTGTTGCCTTGCACCAGCGCAGTCGGTGTGCCAGGCGTGCGCTTTTCAGACACGGCCAGCACCAGCGTGATCCGCAGGTGCATGCGGCCTTCTTCCACGATGGCGGCGGTGCTGCCGTCTTTGTCCACCGGGTTGCGGGTGAGGTTGAAACTGCGTACATAGCCCTGCGTGACCTGCTCCTGATGGTGGTGGCACACCACGCCCACGCCGTGCAGCTGTAGTTGCACGCCTGCCTGCGCCAGCTTGCGCTCCAGCGCCCACATCAGGCCGATAAAGGCGGTGATGGACGGGAAGCCGTGCGTGAGCGGGCTGGCAATGGCATTGGCGTTCTGGATGCGCAGGTGGGGCAGGACGAGGATGGCTTGGGGTTGTGTCATGGCCGCACCTCCTTGCGTGCTGCGTGTATGCGCGTGCGGCGCTCTCGCAGCTGCTCCGCAAACCCGTCCTCATCGGTCAGGAGCTCTTTCTTCCACACGCCAAACTCCACTTCACTGAATGTCAACCGCCCCTCCAGGCTCGCATTGAGCCAATTGCCAAAGCGCTGGCCGATGGCGTCGGGCCACTCCATGGCCAACCAACGCTCGGCAAAGCCTTCTTCCTCGGGTAGCTCGGCCCGCAAGGGGTCCAACCAGCATTGCTCGTCCTGGTTCAACTGCGCAAAGCGCGGGTCGTTCAGGGTCCAGCCGGGCGCAAGTGTTTGCTCCAACTCAGCCGCCATTGCCACCATTTCATCGACCAGTACATCCACCAGTTCCTTGCGGTGGCCGCGTGTCTCCATGGTCGCGGCAGGGTTGGATTCCAGATAGCGCCGCAGCGCTTGCACCGTCTGGCGCACCAACAGGCGCCCGCCAAAGTAGTGCCTGAAAACCGAGTCCGTATGGGCGGGAAGGGGCCGATCGTTGGCCCGCCACTGCGGCGGCAGGGACGACAGCAGGTAGTTCATGCCCCGGCGCTCGCTGTTGAGCTGGCTGATGTTTTGTGGCTTGGTGCCCCCCATGTTCTGCACGGCCAGGCCAGGGTAGTGGCGATAAACGCCGTCATATACCTCACGTTTGCGCTTTGCCTGTCCGGCGGCAAGGTTGGCTTTGTCAAAGCGATTGGCATGAATCGGCAGGAAAGCCATGTGCACGAGTGATGCCGGAAATAAAGGCACCAGGAGCACATACGCCAGGTTGTCACAGGCACCACCTGGCGTGCGCAACCAATAGACCTGTTTGCTGAGGGGGCTGACGGCGGCCTGGGCGCATTTGCTTTTCAACAAGTCCAGCCACGGCGATCCGGGCACATCGGCGCATGCGGCAAAGGCACTTGTCGCATCTTCATCACCTGCCTCCAGCCATGCCGCCAGTGCCCTCCCCTCGAAGGGGCTGTCCAGCAGCAAGTACAACTCGTAGGCTGCATTGTTATAGGCACCATCTCCCGTGGCATCCCACAAGCTCTGATCAGCAGGCAATACATGGGATCCCAATTCTTGCAACGTCGGCAAAGTTGCGAAGTCCACCGCCGGATTCGTCACCTCCTTCACCTTCAAATCAGGGTGTGTGGCCTTGGCGATATGGCTGGCAATGGCAATTGCTTTCGCAGCCTTGGCACCTTTTTCGAGGATGGCGCCCAGCTGGTATTTTTCTTGGGCCACACTCACTGCATTGCGTGCCGCGGTGTCTGTGCGCCCCTGGTATCTGGTCAGCACCGCATTCAGGCGCTCGGTCACATGGCGGTGCATATGCTGTCGAATCTGCTGACCGCGTGGTGTCAAAGTGAGGTCATCTTTCACCCAGTCCCCCTTCAGGCTATACAATATATTCCATCATACTTGACGATCTACAGAATATGTAGCTTAGAAAATCATCCTTGAGGATCATTCGATCTGCCGCACAGGCAGCTTACCGTTTCCCGGTAAACGCTATAGAATCCACTCTGATCCATGGCCATTGTTTCTTTCAAGTGCCCGGACACCCAGCGCCTGTTCACCAGCGGCAAAAGCCGCCGGTTTGCCAACATCCAAAACGTGGCAGAGCGCAAGCTGACGCAACTGGATGCAGCGGTGACCCTGGAGTTTTTGCGAAGCCCGCCAGGCAACCGGCTGGAGCTGCTCAGCGGTGATCGGCAAGGCCAGCACAGCATCCGCATCAACGACCAGTGGCGCGTGTGCTTTGTCTGGACGGAAAGGGGAGTGGCCGACGTGGAAATCGTCGATTACCACTGAGCGGCACGGCCCAAGGACGAAGGAGAAAGACATGTTCAAGAACGGTATGCGTCCCATCCACCCTGGCGAGGTGCTGCGCGAGGACTATCTCAAGCCCATGGACATGAGCGTCAACGCTCTGGCCAAGCAACTGCATGTGCCTGCTTCGCGCATCAACGACATCGTGCTGGAGCGGCGCGGCATTACCGCCGACACGGCCTTGCGCCTGAGCCGTTTCTTTGGCGGGGATGCGCAGTCCTGGCTCAACCTGCAAACCGCTTATGACTTGCGTATGGCGGAAACCGACCATGCCCTGCAAGCCGCCGTCATGGCTGTGCTTCCCATGGCGCTGCACGCCGCCTGAAATCTCACTTCCTGACCGTGAAACCCAGCGCTTCATGGAACCACCAGCCGTTGTCGTTGCGCGGCAGGCTGGCAGTGGCGTAACGCTGGGTACATTCCCTCAGCGACTGGCCTTGCGTCTCGGCGAGGGCCCCCAGTTCATCCAGCAGGTTGACTTCAGGCCACACAGATACGCTGGGTGATGCCAATCGGCTTTCTGGCACGGCGTTGTACAGATTGCCGTGCACGCAGCTATACCGCTTCTCGCCACGTTCCGGCCCCCCCTCCACACGGTGCAGCAAAAGCTGTTCGTCATCCTCATCCGGGAGTAGAACGACGTCGTCCCGAGGAATTTTGTCGTAGCGAAAACACTGGAACTGGGGCAGCACGCCCGTCAGCCACAGGTGGCTGGGGTGGCACCAGTGCAAGCTGGCTGCATGGCTGGGAGTAGGCGCGCTCTGTGGGCATGGCAGCATGCTCTCGTGCATGCGGGCATGTTCCAAGTCCACGAGGTAGCGGCTGGGAAACTGCTTGTCCGCCCACAAGGCGATGCGTGGGCGGGCATCCACGGCCCATGGCCCCGCGCCCTGTGTTTCGCGCGCCATAAGGTGGCGCAGATAGTGTGACTTGAGCAAAAAGGGTGGCTGACCCAGCTCAAAGCCGGGCTTGCAAAAGGCGGCTTCATCCTTGTGCTCGTAATGCCGTAGGTTGCTGTCCAGTACCACCATGTTCACTCCATCGACAGCGCCCGGCCGGTGCCGCCGCACGCGCCCGGCGAGCTGGATGAGCGAACGCATGGACGAGGGCTCGACCACCGCCCAGTCGTAGTCGTGATCGCGGCCCACTTCCGTTACCGGGCTGCCCAGTACGATGAACAGGTGGTGGGGCTCGGGGTGCGCGTCGATGCACGCGCGCAGGGCCGGGCGCTGCAGTGCGGGGTCATGGCCATCTTGGGCACCCCGGCGGTTGAGCAGGATGTCGAGCTGCCGCTCGATGGCCGCGCGCAGCAGCAGCGGGAACTGCGAGTGGTACACGCACAGGTGAATGCGTACGCCAGGGGCCGGGGCGCCCAGGGCGTACATGGCCAGCGCCACGTCGAACAAAGGCGCGATGTTGGCCATGCGGATCAGGCCCAGGCTCACACATTGGCCGCTGGCGGGGTCGATGCGGTGGTTGTGGGGCTGCTGGTGCAGCTGCCAGGCCTGCTCCAGCACCAGACGGGCAAAGTCCTGACGGCGCTCGGCCTCGTTCAGACCGTTCCAGGTATCGGGTAGGGACGCAATTCGGGCCAGGCGCCGCACCTCGGCCTGCTTCAGCTTGGCGACGCGCTTGTGCACGTACTGGGTATGGGCATCACGGAACGCGGCACCGTCAGCACAGTCCTGCATGGTCTGGTGAAACTCATCGATCCACAGGCAGCAGATGTTCACCGGCTCGCCGGGCCGCTCGCTGCGGTGTTGCTGGTACACGGCGCGCCCGGCGCGGTAGGCCAGAAACAGCCCCTCCACCAGCGCGGGCGGCAAGGTGGCCGACGACAGCAGCACGCGGCTGCCCAGCAGGCCCGCCCAATGCACCAGCCGGGTGAGGGCGGGCAGGTCGGCCATGTCGAAGTCGTCGGGCTCGTCCAGCACCAGGTCACCGGTCAGCAGGCGCAGCATGGGCGCGATCTGGTGGCCGCCGCGTAGGCTTTCGGTGGCGGGGGTGAGGTGATCCACGGTGCAGACCAGCAGCGGAGCCGCCAGCAGGCGGCGCACCTGCGCGTCGTCGGTCAGTCTTTGCAGCAAGGGGTGTTGGTCATTGCCTTCATACAGCAGGCCGCCATCCGCTTCGGCCTGCGGCGCGTCTGTGGCGGCCTCGCCCGCACGGGGCAGGCGCGGGTCGAACATCAGGGCCTGTGCGGACGCCGAGCCACTGGCTTCGGCCTGCGCCTCCCAGTATTCGAACAAGGCCCGGCTGGCCGCGCCGCCGACCTGGATGGCAAGCTGCTCATCGCTCAGCAACAGGTCGTTCTGGAAGACGCGCCCCGTCTGCAGCGTGAGCGTGCGCAGCCCGATCGCGAAGACACAGCGCATGCCCGTGGCGGGGTCTGCCAGCGCGTTCATGATGCGGGCGTTGCCCAAGGTCTTGCCACAGCCGGTGGAGGCCATGTTGACGATGAAGGCGCCCTGTGCCGCTGCCTGGAGGCGCACGCTGGCAGCCAGGTCGGCGGCTTTGTTTTGCCAGGCAAAACCGGCATCTGCGCTGCGCTTTTTGAGCGGCTTGTGGTTTTTGAGCGCGGGCAGGCTGTGCGCCAGGCTGGGCAGCGATCGCGCCACCAGCGTGGCGTGGGCCTGCACGCCCAGCAGGTGTTCGTCCAGGGTTTGATTGAAAATAGGGCCTTTGCCCTTGTCCATCAAGCGCTGGCAACTATCGTTTATGTAGCAGATGCTGCGCGTGTTGGCATGCAGCGGGTAGCCTTTGTTGCGGTATGGGGCACGCCGGATTTCGTCGGTGATGCTGGAGTAGTGGTGGTCGGCCAGCATCAGGCACAGGCGCGCGACGTGCATGACAAACGGGTCATGCAGCACCGGTCGCTCGGCGGGGAGTCGAGACAGCTCCAACAGCTTGCATGCGTAGCGGGCGGCCTGTTTGCGCCAGGCAGGCGTGGTGACTGGCAGGCCATGCGGGAAGCGCCAATGGGCTTGCACGGTGGCAAGGTCAGCGCGTTCGCGCGGTTCGTTCCAGTCGGCACTGATGCGCAGCAGCACATCGTCCAGATCGCTGGCGTTCAGGAAGCCGGGGCGTGCACCAAAGCGGCGGTATGCGGTTCTGCCTTCCTCGATGTCTTCGTCACCCAGGCCTTTGGCGTGTTCCACTGGCATGCATGGCAGACGGTGGTGCGTAAACACCAGCCACGCCACGGCTTGGGCCAGAGGGGCATTTTTGAGGGCAGCAAAAGGAAGTGTGCTGTTTGCCTGAGGCTCGTCCAGCCCATCGCGCAGCAACCGTCCGCCTGCATGGTCCAGCCACAACGCTTCAAACGCCTTGGTATCGGTATCCGCTTCAACGCAGTCCGCCAGCCTTTGCAGCCAGCCCGCGTCATCGTCCCCGCCCACGAACGCCTGGAACAGCCGCACCGACACCCATTCGTGCCGGTAGTGGTTGCGCTCGCGCAGGCCGGGGTTTCTCAAGCGATCCTGGAATGCCTGCGTGGCCTTGCCCAGGTCGTGCAGCAGGGCCGCCAGCGCGGCCAGCGCCGTCATCAGGGGCAGATGGTGCCAGGTGCTTTCGTCGCCCGCCCGCAGCACATTGCTCGCCGTGGTATTGGTCGGGACGGCCCCTTCGGCATTGAACTGGCGCCCGTCGCCCACCACCCACAGCAGTTCGCTGTGGTCGCGCCCGCGTATCCAGTGGCAGGCCACGGCCGTGTTCTTGCGCGCGCTCTGGCGCAGCAGCTTGCGCACGGTGTCCAGGCCCGCCTGGGTGATGGGCGTCTGCCAGGCGCGCTCGCCGCGCCGCTCGGCAAACTGGTCGAGGATGCGGCGCGTCTCGGTCAGCGCGCGCTTGGTGCATTGGGAGACGAACAGCACGTTCATGCGTTCACCATGCGTGCCGTGTCGGTGGCGATGTCCTTGAGCGTGTCGATGATGAAGTCCAGCGATTCGCTGCGTGCGAGCACCTCGATGCACTGGCGGCGGAACTGCTGCTCGTCGTCGCCGCGCATGGCCGACAGGAAGGCCTGCGGCAGGATGGCCGCGTCCTTGGCCAGGTCGGCCGCGTCGAACACCAGCCCGCCGCGCCGCGTCTTGCCGTGCAGTACGGCCAAGCCATGCGGCAGGCCCAGTACCCAGGTTGCCGTGGCGCCCAGGCCGTAGGCTAGGTAGTTGCCATGGTCCAAAAACCGGTTGGCGGCGTCCGTGCCCGTGCCGCGCTTGGCACGCGTGAACTCGCCATAGCCAACGGTATCGACAGCCAGCTTGAACAGTGCCTTGGTCAGGTGGGCTTCATCGGTCAGCAGCGTGGTCACGTCGGGGGCGCTGGCGATCCTGGGTGTGAACTGCCGCACCAGGGCCTGGAGGCGTTCCAGGTCCACGGCGAAGCCCGCCTCGCGCAAGGCGCGGGCATTCCATTCGGCCAGCAGGCGCTGCAGCCGCCTGGTCTGCAACTGCTTGGCGGCATGCAGGCGCAGTTCTTCATCGAACCAGAACTTCACCCAGGCCTGCAGGTACTCGGTGGGGCGGTACTCGCTTTGCGGCGTGAGCCAGGCCACCTCCACATCGACCTCGTTGGCGGAAAACAGCGGTGTGCCGCCGCCACCGCAAAACCCCACCAGCACGCCGGCCTTGGCCAGCTCGCGCATCGCGGCCTGGGTGATGGAAGTGCCCGTGCCCAGCAGGATGCTGGTGGTGTTGGCGATGGGGATGTTCCAGTACAGGCTTTTCTTGCCCGCATCGGTCACGTATTCGACGCGCCCACCGTTGACGAGCACGCGGCAGTACTCCAGGTAGTAGATGTTGGCGCGCTGGGAATGGAGGATGGTCTTGAGATCCGATGGGCTGATGTCGTCCAAGAAAGTGTCCGTCCTGGTTGTCTGCCTGCCATGCGAAGCCGCCGGGCCTCGCCCTGAACCCTATATCGCAGGGCACAGGATAACGCCTCATGGAGCAGCCGCGAGTCGGCAAGCCAACCTTCCCGCAGACCCCCTAATGCCCGTGATGCGCCAGGCTGCTCACCAGCATCACCGCCCCCATGCCGCCCAGCAGCCAGACGATCTGCACCAGCGCCTGCGCCGCCGACATGCGCCGCTGCAGTTGCGGGATCAGGTCGGCCAGCGCCACGTAGATGAAGCTGCTGGCGGCCACCACCAGGAAATAGGGCAGCGCCGCCTCCCAGCGGCCGATGATGAAATAGCCTGCCACGCCGCCCAGGCTCGTCGCGGCGCCGGCCAGCGAGACCTTGAACAGCGCGGCGCGGCGCTTGCCCTGGCGCAGCACCACGAGATCGCCGATGTGGTGCGGCACCTCGTGCGCCAGCACCGAGAGCGCCGCCACCAGCCCCAGGCGCACGTCGGCAACGAAGGTCGAGGCGATCATCACGCCGTCGCCAAAGCAATGCAGGCTGTCGCCGGCGATCAGCGCCCAGCCTCCCCGGCCATGCCCGTGGGGGCCGTGGCCATGGTCGTGGTCGTGCGCCTCCTCGTCATGAGGGGGTTCGCCATGCGCGCCATGCTCGTGGCCGTGGTGCCAGAGTTCGGCCTTCTCCAGGATGAAGAAGAACACCAGCCCGAGCAGCAGCGTGGCGAAGAGCGGCTGAGCGGGGTGGTCCTCGAAGGCCTCGGGCAGCACCGCCATGAACGCGGTCGAAAGCAGCGCGCCCGCGGCCAGGCTCAGCAGGTGCTGCGGCCCGACGCGCCAGCGCCCGCCCATGCCCAGGAGCAAAAGCATGGCCGCCAGCCACACGCTGCCGATGCCGGCCGCCAGCGTGGCGCCGATGATTGCTATCAAAGTCATTGCTGTTCGCGCTTGCCACACAAGGGCAAGCGCCCGATTCGTTGTTGATTCAGCCCAATCCGTGCTGCTTGAACCAGGCGAGCGCGCGCCGGTAGCCGTCCTCGGCCGCCTCCTTGCGGTAGCTCGCGCGGTAGTCGGCGTGGAAGGCGTGGGGGGCGTCGGGGTAGACGACGAACTGCGCCTCGCTGGCGGGCGCGCCCGCCTTGGCCAGCCGCGCCTTCATCTCGTCGATGGTGCTCAAGGGGATGCTCTCGTCCTTGCCGCCGTACAGGCCCAGCACCGGCGCCTTGACCTGCGCCGCCAGTTCCAGGGGCTGGTGCGGCTGCAGCGGATTGTCCTGCCCGGCCAGGCGCCCGTACCACGCCACCGCCGCCTTCACGGGCGCATGCGCGGCGTACAGCCAGGTGATGCGCCCGCCCCAGCAGAAGCCGGTGATGCCCACCTTGCGCGCATCGCCCCCGTGGCTGCCCGCCCACGCCGCGGTGGCGTCCAGGTCCTGCATCACCTGCGCGTCGGGCACCTTGGCGATGACTTCGCTCATGAGCTTGGCCAGCTCGCCATAGGCCATGGGGTCGCCCTGGCGCTCGAACAGGTCGGGCGCGATGGCCAGGTAGCCCGCGTGCGCGAGGCGCCGGCAGACGTCGGCGATGTATTCGTGCACGCCGAAGATTTCCGAGACCACGAGGATCACGGGCAGCCCCGTCCGGCCCTTGGGCGCGGCGCGGTAGGCATGCACCTGGAAGTCGCCCGAGGGGAAGTTGACCTCGCCCGCCTCCAGGCCGTCGGCCGGGGTCTCGATGGCGGTCTGCGCCATCAGCGGCGCCGCAGCGGCGGCGTAGCCGGCGCCCAGCATCAGGCCCAGCGCCTTGCGGCGGGAGGCGGCGCCCGTGCCCGGCAAGAGGGCGGCGGCATCGCCGCGCAGATCGTCATGCGACATCGGCTCTACTCCTTGTGAAACGGCAGCCATGGAAACGCCGATTGTGACCTCGGCGGGCCGCCTGCGTCAGCCCCGGCGCAGCAGGCGCACATGCATCGGCCGCTCGAACGAGGCGCCATCGGCCCCGCAGTGCGGCGCGAACGCCGCCCGCGTACGCGCACGCACGTCCTCGTCGATGTGGTGGTCGGCAAAGCTCGGATGCATCATGCGCCGCTCGAAATCGGCGAAATCGGCGAAGCGCGCCGGCGTGGCGAACCGCTCTTCGGCCACCTGGCGCCAGGGCGAGCCGGGCTGCGCCAGCGCGCGATCGAGCGCCGCCTGCGCGGCCGCGCGCACCACGCCTTCGTCGTTGTAGATCCTGATCACCTCGTTGAACGCCCCCGCGTAGACCGGCTCGGAGACGTACAGATGCCCGCCGGGGCGCAGCACGCGCGCCACCTCGGCCAGGGCCTGGTCCATGAGCGGCACGGGCACGTGGTGCAGCGACTTGAGCATCAGCGCCAGGTCGAACTGCGCCGCCTTCTCCGGGATGGCCTGCGCGCCCGCATCGATGAAGCGCATGCGCCCGGGCACGTCCTGCAGGTTGCGCGCGAGCTGCACCCGGTCCACCTCCAGGCCCAGGTAGCGCATGCCCGGGTGCAGCGCCAGCAGGCGCCGGGCCAGCGCCGCGGCGCCGCAGCCCAGCTCGATCACGCGCGTGCCGGGCTCGGGCAGCAGGCGGGTGAGCAGATCGAATTCATCGGCGATCAAGGGATGGTCCATGGTCACTCCTCAACTTAGATAGAGCCTGTTTATGATCTTTTCATGGTGCCCGTTGCCCCGCAAAGGCGGTGGATGCAAGGCGCAAACCACAGTCGGGCCGGGTG
>OFTX01000877.1_pt1 | contig 12833 bp, 15 predicted proteins | sample 1775051 | NCBI WGS metagenome assembly OFTX01 (sample SAMN08195772, study PRJEB24354) | sludge metagenome | isolation source: sludge from phenol fed wastewater aerobic bioreactor A | place: India: Nagpur | collected 2016-09-15
AAATATGGGGTAATGTTTTTAATACTGCCGGCCTCATAGCCAGTACGGCAGGTATTATTCTTGTTTCTTCCCAAGACAATAAAGCTACAGGATGGCTTTTATTGGGTGGTGGTATAGGTTCAATGGTAACAGGTAGTTATTTACTTTTGCAGGGACAGAAGAATCTCATTAAAGCGGTTATTCTGTTCAATAAAAAATACAATAAAGCATCCTTAGGTTTGGGTGCAGGAAAACAACAAATAGGTTTTGTGTATAAATTTTAAATATGTCAGTAGCGTCATCTCCCATTATCACTGTTAAAGATCTTCATAAAAGCTATGGTAGTTTTGAGGCAGTAAAGGGCATTAGTTTTAATGTACAAAAAGGGGAAATATTTGGGTTGTTAGGGCCTAACGGTGCCGGTAAATCAACCACATTGGAAATCATTGAAACCTTAAGGGAAAAAACAAGCGGCGAAATAATTGTGAATGGATTTAATTTGGATGAACACCCCAATGAAATAAAAAAACATATTGGTGTACAATTGCAAACAAGCGGCTATTACCCTTTATTGAATTTAACAGAACTCATTCAACTATTTTCGGGGTTGTATAATGAAGTGGTAAACCCAATGCAACTGCTTGCCAAAGTAAACTTACAAGATAAAGCCAAAGCAAAATTTAAAGAACTGAGCGGCGGACAAAAGCAAAGATTTTCTATTGCAACAACACTGATCAATAAACCTACCATCATTTTTTTAGATGAGCCTACAACCGGATTAGACCCCCAGGCGAGAAGAAATTTGTGGGATCTTATAAGGGAAATAAGAAATAACGGAACAACGGTAATTATTACCACACACTATATGGATGAAGCTGAAGTATTGTGTGATCGTGTAGCAATTATTGACAGCGGAAAAATTATTGCGCTTGATACTCCGGATAAATTAATAGACGAACTGGTGCACAGCGGTTTTGAAAGACCGAAAGAAGTAAAGAAAGCCAACCTTGAAGATGTTTTTATTCACCTCACAGGAAAATCGATCAGAGAAGAATAAGGCAATAAATAGTGATTAATGTTTTCAATTCTTAATTCATAATTTTTAATTACTAATTGTATGGATGCCCGTTACCCTATTGGAAAATATGAGGCCAAGCCTTTTTCACACAAACAAAAAGAAGAATGGCTGTTACAAATAAAATTTCTTCCGCAGGAATTAGATCTTGCCATTCAGAACCTCGACGAATTTCAGCTCAATACTCCTTACAGGGACGGCGGATGGACGGTAAAACAGTTGGTACACCATATTGCCGACAGCCACATGAATGCTTATGCCCGTTTTAAATTAGGGCTAACAGAAAATAACCCTACCATTAAACCTTACGATGAAAACAAATGGGCTGATCTGGCAGATGTACAGTCAACCCCGGTTAATATTTCCATTACGCTTTTGTACGCTTTGCACGAACGCTGGCATGCAGCTATTAAAGACCTTACAGAAGATCAGTTTGAAAGAACTGTTCTGCACCCTGAACATGGCAGGTTAATGAGTTTATGGTTATTATTGGGTTTATATGCATGGCATGGAAAACATCATGTAGCGCATATCACAGCATTACGTGAACAAAAAAAATGGTAATGCAAAAAAACTTAAAATGGAAAACACTTTCCTCTACACAATTACTGAAAGATAAATGGACGGATGTTAGAGCCGATGTATGCCAAAGACCGGATGGTGTTATTGTAGAACCTTTTTATGTTTATGGCTTCCCTGATTATGCTACTGCTTTGGCCATTACGCATGATGGACGTATTATTTTAGAAAAAATTTATCGCCACGGGCTGAACATTATTGCAAATGAATTGCCCGGTGGATGTGTAGACAAAACCGATAACAGTTTAGAAGATGCCATTGCAAGAGAGTTGCATGAAGAAACAGGCTATCGTTTTAATAAGATTGAATACTTAGGTACTACTTCACCCAACCCAACAACCAATACCAACCTAATGCACATGTTTTTGGCCACCGGCGGAGTATTGGATGAAACTGCCGAATTAGATAAGGATGAAGATGTAGAGGTATTTCTGGTTTCAATGGAAGAATTTATTGAAATGGTTAAAGAGAATAAGTTTATTCAATCTATGCAACTGACAACAATATTTTATGCACTGCAAAAATTAGGCAAGATCAAAATAGGATAAGTATATGCGAAAACTGGAATGGAAAACATTAAAGCAGGAGTATGTGTATGAGAACAAATGGTTTCATGCCAGGGCCGACAAATGTGAATTGCCCGATGGCAGGATTATAGAACCCTATTTTGTTGTAGAAGTGCCTCACTTCTGTAACATATTTATTGTAACAAAAGAAGAAAAAGTTGTACTGGTAAAACAATATCGCTATCCCGTTAGCAAAATAACCTATGAACTGGCAGGAGGTGTTATTGAACAGAATGAAGATCCTTTGCAGGCTGCGTTAAGAGAAATGACGGAAGAAACCGGTTATGTTTCCAATGAAATGGAATACCTTTTTAAAGCCGCAGCTAATCCTGCATTAATGAATAATACTGCTTATTATTTTCTTGCCAGGAATGCTGTAAAGACCCATTCGCAGCATTTGGATGAGTTAGAAGATATTGATGTTGTTAGTTTTTCAAAAGAAGCGTTCCTGGAATTATTGGCTGAGAACAAATTACAACATGGTGTGCAATTGGGTGCAGTTTACGAGTCTATGATACGCCTCGGATGGCTACAATGGAAATAGATATATTATTATGCTTCTACCTCTCCTACTAAAAAAACGCTGCCACACACTACAATGAGATCACTGCTTTTTGCATGCTGTTTTGCATTAGCCAGGGCCTCATTTACATTGAGAAAAGTTTTTCCTTCCAACCCCAAACTTTGTGCTTTCAGCCTTAAGCTTTCCGCATTCAATGCTCTTGGAATATTTGCCTGTGTAAAATAATAAAGGGCATATTTAGGCAATAGCTGCAACACTTTATCTATCTCCTTATCTTTCACCATTCCTATAATGATATGCAGGTGGCTGAAAGTGGTGTTCTCTATCTGCTCAACAATCTGTTTCATGCCATCTTCGTTATGGCCTACATCTAAAACAATTTTAGGTTGATAGTGAAGAATTTCCCACCTGCCATGCAATCCATTTATTTTTTTAGAATGACTTAAACCATAACTTATCTGCTCATGATTAATGGAAAAACCCTTTATCTGTAATTGATGTACAGCTTCTAAAACAGTTAGTAAATTTTTCATCTGGTATATACCCATCAGATCTAACTCAAACCGCTGGCGCTCCCCCGTTCCTGCTGTAACCACATCTACCACTAAATGTTCTTGTTTATGTTGCCAGTCTGCCACCCACCTTTTTTCCTGGGCAAATACAATTGGCGCTATCATTAATTCGGCCTTCTGAAGAAAAACAGTTTTGTTACAGGCAGCGATTCCCCCACTACCACCGGAATATGCTGTTTAATAATACCCGCCTTTTCAAAAGCTATTTTATCTAATGTATTTCCCAAAAGGTTCATATGGTCGAACCCGATATTGGTAATAATACTCAATTCAGGAGTAATGATATTTGTGCTGTCTAATCTGCCTCCCAGCCCTACTTCTATTATAGCAATATCAACATTCTGCTGTGCAAAATATTCAAACGCCATTGCTACTGTTATCTCAAAAAAAGAGGGCTCTATCTCTGCAATAAGTGGTTTTATTTTTTTTGTAAACTCAACCACAAAAGTTTCTTCGCATACATTGCCATTTACTTTTATCCGTTCTCTGAAATCTTTTAAATGCGGAGAGGTATATAAACCCGTTTTATAACCTGCTGCCTGCAATATTGCCGCCAACATATGGCTGGTGCTGCCTTTGCCATTAGTGCCTGCAATATGAACAGATTTAAACCTGGCTTGCGGATTATTCAATGCGTTGCATAACCGAATAGTATTGGTCAGGTCTTTTTTATATGCTGCAGCGCCAATTCTGCTGAACATGGGCAACTGATGAAATAAAAAATCAATGGTTTCCTGGTAGTTCATCAACGCAAAATAAATACAATTAATTGGTTACTCTAAAGTTGAATACTATTGTTCCAATTTCATTATCGTTAGCAGATTTGCCAAACTTTAATTGCCTGGCCTTGGTAACAGCAATATTTCTTAAAGAAGGATTGGTGGTAGTGGTTCCTCTTGGTTGTATCATTGCGGCACTAACATTTCCATTGGCATCTACTGTAATATCTACCGCAACTTTGGCGTTCTCGTTAAAATCGTCCTGCAAAGAAGGTAAGCGTACGCCCCTGTTCTTTAAGTGCGATGGAATAGCAATGCCACTTCCGTTGCCTGAAGCAGCATTACCTTTATAGCTATCACTGTTCGGATTACCGTTAGGGCTTCCCTGATCTCCTTTTCCTCCGGCAATACCCTGATTGGTTACACCGTTATAACTGTCTGCATTATTGCCACCATTGCCACTGGCATTGCCTCCCTGGTATAAAGCTTTTGGTTTTGCAGGCTTTGCAACTATAACAGGTGCCGTTACCATATTTTTTTTAGGTGCTTTACTTTCAGGAGCAGGTTTATGATTGGTTTTGGCAATTACTTTATTCACTTTCTCGGCCACCGCTTCATCATCGTTATTGGCATGATCTGTAGCCTGGATGTTTTGTTGAACGGGAGCAGCTTTTACAGGCACCGGAGGTGCTATATTGGTTTCATTGGTAGCGGTAGGCTCTCCCGGCAATTGTGGAGCTACACTTCCAAGACCTGTTTCACTGTTTCCCAGATTTACTTCAATACCCTCGTCTGCCACAGGCACAGGTATTTGTGGCAGGGTCCACTGCAGAAAGAAAAATAAAAAGAAAAGCAGCCCGCAAATAATGGCGGTATAAAGTGTTGCCTTTATATTTTTAATTCTTTCAAAAGAAGCGTTCATGACCACAAAATTGTTCATACAAACTTATTTTTTAAATAGCCAAAAAATAAAGATGTTGAAAACTCTGTAAAGAAACAGAATGCTATGCACGTGGGAGTATAAGGAAAGGTTAATGTTAAAGCCATTCCTATTCGTTTTACAAGTAATTTCTATCTGCACGCCAGTTTTGATACGGAAGCATGATTATTTTTTCAATATTTCAAGCAATTCATTCAAATCGTTTTCGGTATTAAAAGCGTGTAAAACGATTCGCAAACGCTCTTTTCCTTCAGGAACGGTAGGATACAATATAGGCCTTACATCAAAACCGCGATGTCTCAATTTATCAGATAAGGTTTTTACTACATAATTACCGGGCACTACTACCGGTTGGATAGGTGTTGATGAATTTAGTTTTTCATAGGCAATAGCAGTTCGCTGAAATAAGTTGATTAACCGCCCGAGATGTCTTCTTTCCAAATGCATTTTAGGAAAGTGTTCATAGGCGAATTGTATGCTATGAAGCGCATGAGGGGGCAATGCAGTGGTATACATAAGGCTTCTCGCAAAATTAATAAGGTACGATTTCAGTCTGTCAGAACCCAAAATAACAGCGCCATGGCAGCCACATGCTTTTCCAAACGTATGTACTCTTGCAAAAAGATGTTCGCAGATATTTAACTGTTGGCAAAGCCCCTCGCCATTTTTTCCGATAACACCGGTTGCATGTGCTTCATCTACAATTAAATGAGCATTATATTGGTTACAGAGATTTGATATCTCCGCCAAAGGAGCCATATCTCCATCCATGCTGAAAACAGATTCTGTAACTACAAAAACATTCCCTTTCGCTTTTTGTAAACGCTGCTCTAAAGCATTCAGGCTATTGTGTTCAAAAGAAAAGCTGTTGGCATAAGAAAGCCTGATACCATCTCGTATGGAAGCATGCGACAGGTAATCATATATAATCGTATCTCCCCGTTGCGGTACAGAGGATAGCAGCCCAATATTAGCATCATATCCCGAATTAAATAGTAATGCTGCCTGGCATTGATGAAAAGCAGCAATGATCTTTTCTGTTTCTTCTGCGATAATATTATTACCTGAAAGCAACCTTGAGCCGGTACTGCCCAACATACTTTCAGCCACGGCCGTTAATTTGTTTTTTGCAAGTCCAAGATAATCGTTCGAAGCAAAATCAATCAGCCCGTTGTTCAGCTGCAATACACGAAGTGCATTTTTTTCTTTTCGCTCCTGCAACTTCTTTTCTAAAAAATCATCCTGATACATGTTTCAAAAATAACTGTATTCAAGCATCTTTGCATAGTATGGAAAATGAATTTGAGTATTCAGAGGATACAAAGAATATCTTAGGGCTGCATCTGCCAACTGATCCGCGCTGGGTGGATCTTGCAGGCATTTCGTTAAAAGATATTTTAACCGACCATGCCTATTGCGAACAAAAAGCCGCCACCAGTTGTATTTCGTTAATACAAGGCTTCGCCGATAAAGAAAAGATTGTTACAGAACTGGCTCCTATTGTTACAGAAGAATGGGGGCATTTTAGATTGGTGCTGCAAGAGTTACATAAAAGAAACCTTCAATTAGGAAAACAAAGAAAAGATGAGTATGTAAACATGCTAATTACTTTTACGAAAAAAGGTGGCAGCCCAAATGAGCGATTGCTTGACCAGTTATTAATGATGGCCCTGATAGAGGCCAGGAGTTGTGAACGATTTAAAAGGTTAAGCGAAGGTTTGAATGATGAATATATGCGAAAATTTTACCGTCGCTTCATGGAAAGCGAAGCGGGACATTATACACTGTTTATTGACCTTGCCGAAACTTACCTACCCAAAGAAAAAGTAAGAACAAGATGGCATGAATGGCTGGAATATGAAGCAGGTGTGATGAAAGGCCTTGAAGTGAGGGGAGACAGAGTTCATTAACAATGAATAATGAAAAGTGAAAAATACTTATAGCATATTGGCCATTAACTATTCTCTACTTGCTATATTTGAATATAAAATATTTTTATGGCATTACCCGTTAACAATAAAAAGCCAGGATTACCCGGTAATAAAAATCAAAAGAATAACAACCAGAATTCTAAGTTTATCAGTAAGCCAACCAGCAATGTAACAGTTGCCAAGAAGCCTATAAAAACTGGTGGTTCAAGAGGTAGTTGATAAAGTAAAAAGGTGAAAAGCGAAGTAATTGCCTATTAACTACTCACTATTACCTACTTGCTAAAGAATTCCAATTCTGCTGCAAAATCCAAGTAATTATGTTGTTCCTGCAAATGTTTTGTTTTCTGATGAAACGATTGCAGGAATTTTTTATGTTGTTCTGATGATGGGTTAAAAGGCCTGTGCTGGTAAGCAAGATTAATCTCTGCTATTCTCTTCATCAACTGCCTTGTTTCTTCATTCATACATGCCTCAACAAATTTATCCCAAACATAATTCGTAGCCGCATAATTAGGATGTACAAGATCTTCTGCATAAAAACGATAATCCCGCAGGTCATCTATCACCAACTCATATGCAGGAAAATAATGTAGCTTAGGAAGTGTGCCAATCAAATCGTGCACTGCCTGTATCAACACCGCTTTGCTCCTGTTATTGTTAATCATCCCTTCTCTTAAATGCCTTACCGGGCTGATTGTAAAGATTACTTTAATATGTGGGTTAAAACCACCCAATTGGTCTAACATGGTTCCCAATACAGCCATTACCTGTCCTGCATTCATTAAATGCTTGCTGAACCAGTTTGCAGGTGCCTTGTGGTTGTTGGCTGCCACGGTTCCTAATTTTGCATTAACAGCTTTCTCGGTAAACGTATATACCCATGCAGAACCAAGTGTGATTAACAGATAATCTGCATTCTTTAAATATACATGTGCCGTTTTAGTAGAGTCGTTGATTTTTTGAATGGTTTCAGCCGGAGTGATGCCGGAAAATCTGCTATGATGCTGCCAGCTATGCCATCCATCGTTAAGAGTGAACAGATCATCATGTGTATATTGTTTGTTTTGAATGATATTGATCACAGTTTCCGCCACACTCACCGGATTGAACACAATACCATTGGGGTTTTCTAATACCCTGAATTTATGTTTACGAAGTTTTTCTCCAATATTTTCAGTAAAACAACTACCTACCAACATTAATTGATGCTGGTGCTGAATAGAAGGTTCCAGTTTATCTATTTGAAATTCTGAATGAAATTGCATAATTAAAATTCAACAGTTAATGTGTCTCCGCTTTCCAGTTGATGCCACCGGTAAATAAGGCTGCAAAAATAGCTACGAATTGCATCAATTGTTTCTGCATTCAAGAAAGGCGCTTTAAAAGCCCGGTTGAAGTGATGATAAGCTGCCTGCAATGCACCATTGAAATCTTCAAAATTTCCTTGCGTTAATTCTGTTACAAATAAATTAGCCATATTCTCTGCATGAGCAGCCTGCTCTGTAATGATAAGGCTGGTACGAACAGCCCTGTTCTCAAAATCGTTCAATTGCATGCCGGCATTAATCATACCGCAGAAGGCAGTAGTGTATCCCAATGTTTTTTCTAATGCAAAATGGCTCAGATCGTGTTGTACAAAAAAATCATCGGCGTGCATCCATGTTATTGTGCCGTTATCCCTAATGTATTTAATTACATGCTTTTTATGCGTATGTTTTGTAAATTGAATCAACATAACATGCCTGCAACATCAGATGAAAATTTCAGAAGCCAGTTGTAACGCTTCCGTTAAATATTTATTCTGAATCCCAAGAAGCCTTTTCTTCTCTTCAAAATACGTTATCATTAATTCCGTATCCATATTTCCAATCAGTTCATCCTGCGCCATCGGGCAGCCGCCAATACCTTTCAATGCCCCATCAAACCTTATACATCCGGCATTTAGTGCTGCTTCTAATTTTGCTTTCCAGTTAGCACTGGTTGAATGAAGGTGTACACCAAATGTTACTTCCTTGTATTTAGGTATCAGGGTTGTTAAGGCCAATTCTATTTGTTGCGGTGTAGCCACACCCACGGTATCGGCCAGTGAAATAATACGGATGTTTCTTTTTACCATTTCATTTGCCCAATACAATAATATGTTTTCATTGTATTCATCGCCGTAAGGATTGCCAAACCCCATACTTAAATAAACAACCAGTTGTTTGTTATGTTTAATACATAATTCCTGAATTGCATCAACCCGTTGCAAGCTTTCTTCAATAGTTGAATTGGTGTTTCTTAGTTGAAAGGTTGGTGAAACAGAAAACGGGAAACCAAGATAGGTTATCTCATCATTCCCAACCGCCTCTGTTGCACCACGTGTATTGGCAACTATTGCTAAAAGTTTAGAGCCATCTTTATTAAGCTCTAATCTCTTTAATACTTCTTTTGTATCGGCCATTTGTGGTATGGCTTTCGGCGAAACAAAGCTTCCAAAATCTATTGTATCAAAACCTACTTTCAGCAATTTATTCAGGTAGCGTATTTTATTTTCCGCAGAAATAAAGTGGGGCCAGCCCTGCATTGCATCTCTTGGGCATTCTACCAGTTGCACAGTTGCATCAATCATCATAAGACATGCAAGGTTTCTTTTAAATATTTGTAAAAAGTTCTATACTTTCCATGTAAGAAGGTATATAGGCATTCCATCCTTTTTCTTTAATGGTATTGCATAAAGCTGTAGCGCTGGTTTTTTCGCCATGTACTACAAAGGTTTGTTTGGGGGCCTCTTTAAAACCGGATAGCCAACGAATCAATTCAGACCTGTCTGCATGAGCAGATAATCCATGCATGGTATATACTTTTGCTTTTACATTTACTTCCTGCCCAAATATTCTTAATGTTTTTTCGCCTTGCTGCAATCGCCAACCTCTTGTACCTTCTGCCTGGTAACCGGCAATAAGTACTACGTTTTTCGGATCGGGTAAACGGTTATAAAGGTGGTGTAATATTCTTCCCCCTGTCATCATACCACTCGCAGCTATAATAATGGCATCTTTTTTTATATCATTAATTTTCTTGGAATCTTCAGGCGTTCTTACAACAGTAAGGTATTTACGCAAATTCAGGAACGATTCATCTTCATGCAAATCAACATCTTTTAATTTATGGTAACTTTTATACTTGGTATATAATGCAGTAGCTGCAATGGCCATTGGGCTGTCCAGGATAATTTGTACGGGTGGTATTGCCTTGGTTTCCAAAAGGTCTTTCAAGTACATTAACAAGGTTTGTGTTCTACCAATTGAGAATGCCGGTATAATCAGGTTACCATCATTCGCAAAGGTTTCATTCATCAGATGTAGCACATCCTGTTTATCGGTGGGTTTATTATCCCTGTCGCCATAAGTAGATTCAACAAACAGTATATCGGCATGTGTTATTGTTTCCGGAGGAAACAGTATCAGATCTTCATATCTGCCCAGGTCGCCGGAGAAAACGATTTTCTTTGTTTGTGTATCTCCTTTTATGGTTAATTCAACAATAGCTGCACCTAAAATATGTCCCGCATTATGAAATGTAGCTGTTATTTTATCTGAAATCTGCAACGGATGCCTGAAGCTGGTTGTTTGAATAAAGTCTTCAATCAATACCACGTCTTCAGTGGTATACAAGGGTTCCGGGTTTTCATGTTTGGAATAGCCTTTTTTCTTAGCATAATTAGCTTCCTCCATTTGCAGTTTAGCAGAATCTACAAGTACAAGATTCATAAGATCGGCCGTAGCCGAAGTACAATATACTGGCCCCTTATACCCTTCTTTAAATAGCTTGGGAAGATATCCTGTATGATCCAGATGTGCATGTGTTATAATCACCGCATTAATCCTGGTAACATCGAATGGGAAAGTATCCCAGTTCAATCTGCGCAGATCTTTTCTGCCCTGGAACATACCGCAATCAAGCAACAATGTAAAATCGTCTATCTGTAAAAGGTATTTTGAACCCGTTACCTCTCCTGCTGCACCTAAAAATTTTACCCTTATATTCATATGTTTTTTTAATCTAATGATTTATTTGATTGATTAAATGCTTCAATAGCATCCTGTATAGAAACCTTCCTGCTGATTTTTCCAATAACCTCTTCCATCCCCTGCTTTCGCAAGATACCCCTTACGGTAGACAAGGCTTCAACTATTTTTAATGGTATCCCTTTAAATTTTAATTTTTCAGAAAGCTGCAACAGCATACTTGAACCGGAAACATCTACATAGAAAGATGGAGAAAGATCTAATATCACCATCCTTATTTCACCGGGATATTGCTCCATAATTTCTTTTATACGATCTTGAATATGTTCTGCATTAAAATAAAGGATAGATGCTTCTATACGAAGTATGAGGATGCCGGGGATAGTTGTATTATCGGGGTGCCTTTCAATATCAGAAAAAATATCCGTATTCCCTATCCTGCCGAGAACGGCTACGTGCGGCCTCGATATTCTGATGATCAGGAATACAAGAGAACCTACTACGGCAATCATTACACCCTTTAAAATTCCGAATGTTAACACACCTATTACAGCAATCAATGCCACACCAAACTCCAGCTTACTGAGATAGTACATTCTCTTCAGTTCTTTTATTCGTATTAAACCTGCAACAGCATGCACTACAATTACTGCAAGAATTACTTCGGGCAGGTTATGCAATAATCCTGTAAAGCATAAAAGCAGTATACATAACGTAAATGAACACACAATAAGCGACATAGGTGTTTTTGCCCCTGATTTTTCATTTACGGTTGATTGCGATAAACCGCCAGATACCACATAAGCACTAAAGAAAGTAGCTGCTATGTTTGCCATACTTAAAGAAAAAAGTTCCTGCCTGGGATCAATATCATAACCGTTCTTGCTGGCAAATGTTTTGGCTGCAGATATACTTTCAATATATCCCATCAAGCAACAGGCAAAAGCCAATTCCAGCACACCATTAATTTCCTGCAGGTTGAAAGAGGGTAATTGAACAGAGGGAAGTCCACCGGGTATGACACCTGTTATACGTATGCCCAATTGAGACCAGCCTGTTACAGATAACACTATAATTGAAAGAATAACCACTATAATAGAAATGGGTTTACCCGGAAATAAACGGTCTCCCAGTAACAATAAAAACAGGCTGAGCAAACCGAAACCTAATACATAGATATTCGTTTGCGGTAAGTGCTGTACCATATTCCATATCCTGCTAAAAAAATCGCCACCAGCCCCTTCAATACCAAATAATATGGGTAATTGTGTTGAAATAATAGATAAAGCGGCCCCCGCCTTAAAACCCAATAAAATACTATCGCTGATAAAGTTTACCAATGAACTAAGCCTGAATAAAAAAGCAATAAAATAAATAGCGGCGCAGGATAATGTTACCAGCGATACGATAGATAGCCATTTATGTGTATCGCCTGCTGCCATTGCCGCCACGGTAGAGCCAATCATTAACGAAATGGCAGAAGTAGGCCCTATAGCCACGTGTTTTGATGAAGTGAACAATGCAAAAAAAAGTCCACCAACCAAACAACAATAAATGCCGTAATAAGCAGGTACGCCGGCCAGCGTAGCGTAGGCCATAGATTCTGGCAAAACAAATGAGGCAAGTGTTATGCCGGCAACTACATCCCACTTTAAAAAATTAACGGAGTATGCAGGCATCCATTGTAAAATGGGGATAAAAGATTTTATGCGGCTGCCTATTGGTGGCGTTTGTAATGGCATACAAAAACATTTAACAGATCACACTAAACGATATCACAATTGTATAGTAAGATAAGGAATTTACGTTTTACTATTTTAGGTAATTGTGCCAGCAGGAATCTGTTGTGCGGTTATTTTTTTTTTGATTTGTAGATATTCCTAAAGAAATAACAGAAGAGATAAAACGATTTTGCACGACAAAAAAACTACCGTATAAG
>OFTX01000880.1_pt1 | contig 12791 bp, 7 predicted proteins | sample 1775051 | NCBI WGS metagenome assembly OFTX01 (sample SAMN08195772, study PRJEB24354) | sludge metagenome | isolation source: sludge from phenol fed wastewater aerobic bioreactor A | place: India: Nagpur | collected 2016-09-15
GGCACGGCGGCGTCTTATTCCGAAGATGTCGTGCGCAACATTGATGCGGAAGCCATGGGACGCCAATGGCAGGATGCTGACGCATCCTTCTGGCCCAACGCGATGCTGGGCAGGCGAAAGGTCCAGAAGTTGCTGCAAGGCCATGCGAGCCGCGGCAATGCCGATCCGGCACGCGACCTGCCTCTTTTGCGTCGTATGAAGGAACATCTGGCAAGCATCGACGCCACGCCGTTAGCCGGCAAGCGATTGCCGGTGCAGGGACTGGCGACCGACATAGCGGGGATCTCGCAAATACTCGGCCTTGCAGGCGCGGTGCGTAGCACGCTTCGCCTGCCTGGGCTGAGCGGGGAAGAAATCAAGCCGATGCTGCGGGTCGTCGCACCGAGTCTGCGTGGCGGCCGCGACGATCGATTGCGGCAGGTTGGCACGCGGCTGCTTGCCGCGATGCAGGGCATGGAAGCGGCCAGCAGGCGGTTCTCCGAAGTTGCAGGCCGGGCGATCAGCCCGCTGGTCAGCCCCGGCGAGATCGCCGGACAGATGGCGGACCTCGTTGAGGCGCGCAATCTCCTGCGTGACTGGTCTGCCTGGTGCGTGACGCGGCGGCGTACCGTCCATAACGGGCTTGGCTCTTTGATCGAAATGCTCGAAGCCGGGTCGGTCGCAGCCGGTGAGACACGCCAGGCATTCAGGCTGGCCTACGCACGCTGGTGGCTGCCGAAGGTTCTGGATGCCGATCCGGTGTTGCGGAATTTCAGGCGCTTCCAGCACGAGAACGCCATCAAGGAGTTCCGCGAGATCGATGACATGGTGCGCGCCCACGCCACCCGCCGCGTCATCAGCGCCGTTGCGCACGGCCTGCCGGTTGCCGGTGTTCCCCGACATTCCGAACTCGGCCTGCTGCGCCACCAGATGGAACTGCAAAGGCCCAGCCAGTCCATCCGCGACATGATCGGCAAGATGCCGGAGACATTTCCGAAGCTCGCGCCCTGCATGCTGATGTCGCCGCTGTCGATTGCCCAGTATCTGCCGCCGAACCAGGCGCTGTTCGACGTGGTGATTTTCGACGAAGCCTCCCAGATCACGACCTGGGACGCAGTCGGCGCGATCGCACGTGCGCGCCAGACGATCATCGTCGGCGACCCCAAGCAGTTGCCGCCGACCAATTTCTTCGGCCGCAACGAGGACGAGGAGGACATCGCCGACTACGAGAAGGACCTGGAAAGCATTCTCGACGAGGCGAGGGCTTCAGGCATCCCGGTACGCGATCTGAGGTGGCACTATCGCAGCCGCAGCGAATCCTTGATCGCCTTTTCCAATCATCACTACTACCAGAACCGGCTGGTGACTTTCCCGTCGCCGGCGGTCGAGGACCGGGCGGTCAGCCTGCGCAAGATCCCTCACGGCGTCTATGACAAGGGTAAGAGTCGGACCAATCGCATCGAGGCGGAAGCCGTCGTCGCCGAGGCGGTGGAGCGTATGGAGCGCTGGCTGAAAATGCCGGAGCGGGAGCGCCCGACCCTCGGCGTCATCACCTTCAACGCGCAGCAGCAGTCGCTGATCCTCGACCTGCTCGACGCCGCCCGGCGGGACAAGCCCGAGCTCGAATGGTTCTTCGCCGAAGACAGGATCGAGCCGACCATCGTGAAGAACCTCGAAAACGTGCAGGGCGGCGCACGCCCCGTCCTCCTGCTCTCGCTTGCCTACCGGAAGGACGCGCCAGGCAAACCGCCGCCGCTGAGCTTCGGCGCCCTGAACCGCGACGGCGGCGAGCGACGGCTCAACGTGGCAGTGACGCGCGCCAGGCAGGAACTGGTCGTGTTCTCCGGTTTCACCGCCGACCAGATCGACCCGAGTAAGTCGAAGTATATCGCGGTCCAGCACCTCAAGACCTTTCTTGACTATGCCGAGCGCGGTGCGATCGCGCTGCCGGCACAGGATCGCGGGTCGGTCGGCGGCTTCGATTCACCCTTCGAGGAAGCGGTTGCCACGCAACTGGAACGGCGCGGGTGGATGGTGGTGCCGCAGGTCGGCATCTCGGGCCTGCGCATCGACCTCGGCGTGAGGCATCCCGATCTCGGTGGCGCCTATCTGGCGGGCGTCGAATGCGACGGCGCGACCTATCACAGCTCGGCCACGGCGCGCGACCGCGACAAGGTGCGCGAGCAGGTGCTGCGGGGCCTGGGGTGGAACATCCTTCGGGTATGGTCGACGGACTGGTGGTTCGACGCGAAAGGCTGTGCCGACCGTTTGCACGACGATCTCGAGGTCCTGCTCCAGCAAAGTCGCGACCGCCGCGCTGCCGAAGAAGCGGCAGCCGAGACGCATTGGGACATGGGCCACGAACTGGGGGACGTCGAAGAGGTCTGCGACGCGCATCCCCCGCCCGAGGATGATGTCGCCCCGCCGCCGGCTACCGACGAAACCGAACTCGTTTCGTCGCCTGATCTCCCGATTTCGAACGCAACGGCCGGTCCGCCATTGCCGATCTCTATAGAGGAACCCACGCCGGCCGGCAGGCCCGAATACCGGATAGCCGACCTCTCGGCGTTCAAGGCGGAACCGGAGCTTTTCTATGAATTCGCCTATCGCGGCACGCTGAAGGGAATGATCGAAGCGGTGATGGACGCCGAGAGCCCGTTGCCGGCCGATGTGCTGGCGCAACGCATTGCGCGGGCGCATGGCTGGCTGCGGACCGGTGGGCGCATCCGTGAACGGATCGACCTGCACTTGCGCGGCTACGACACGACGAACGAATCCAGCGGCCTGTTCATCTGGAAAAAGGGGCTTGTTGCGGACCTTTTGACCTATCGCCGTTCGGGGAACGAAGAGTCGCGGCGCGCCATCGCCGATATTCCCCTTGCCGAACTCGCCTCCGTCGTTGTCGAAAATCCCGCCCTTCTGGACATGCCAGATCCGGCGCGCGACATGGCGCGACTGCTCGGTGTCGAGCGGCTCGCGGCGACCGCGCGCGCCAGGCTCGACGAGGCCATCGCGCGGGCTCGCATCCATGTGGCGAAGCAGGATACAAGCGCCTCATGACGTTCCGCTTCATCCATTCGAGCGACCTGCATCTGGGCAAGCGCTTCGGGCAGTTCACAGACGACCTGCCGGCCAGGCTGCGCGAGGCGCGGCATGCAGTGATCGGCAAGCTTGCACAGCATGCCCATGCCCACGACACGCAGACGATCCTGCTTGCGGGCGACACGTTCGACACGGAAACTCCGGCGCCCGACGTAAAGCGTCAGGCTCTGGCCGAGATGGCACATCATGGGTCGATCCGCTGGGTCATCCTGCCGGGCAACCACGATTCTCTGCAGGCCGCGCAGCTCTGGTCGACATTGCGCGCGGAGGCTCCCGGAAATGTGACACTGGCGCTCGAGGCGGCGCCGCTCGAACTCGCATCAGGTGTCATGCTGTTACCGGCGCCCTGCACAACGCGGCGACCAGGCCGGGACCTGACCGAATGGATGGACGGTGCCGCCACGGGCGACGGGACGATCCGCATCGGCCTCGCCCATGGCGCGATCACGAGCTTCTCCGAAGAGGACGCGGGTTCGGATGTGATCGCGCCGGATCGCGCCAGACGTGCCGGCCTGTCCTACCTCGCGCTCGGCGACTGGCACGGCGGTGTCGAGATCGATGCGCGCACGCGCTACAGCGGAACGCCGGAACCCGACCGTTTCAAGCACGACCGGCCGGGCGAGGCCTTGCTGGTGTCGATCGAAGGTGCCGCGGCCTTTCCGGACGTCAGAGTTCTGGAAACCGGCGCCTTCTCCTGGCGCACTCTGGCTCTCGACCTTCTCGACGGCGAAGACGCCGTTGCGCGCATGCGATCGCTCCTTCCCGAGGCCCGGGCGAGGCGGCAGGCGTTGGTCACGCTGGTTGCCGGCGGACGGGCGCGGCTGGACGCACGCGCCGCGCTGGCGCGCGCGGTCGAGAACGCACGACCCGACTTCGCCTGGCTAGCCTTCGACGATGCGGCTCTGGCCACTGAATGCGACGCCGGCGACCTCGACGCCATAGATCGTGCGGGCGCGCTGCGCGAAGCCGCCGACGCGCTGCTTGCCGAAGCCGGCGATGCGGCCCGTTCGGCGAAGGAGCGGGAGATTGCCCGGGCGGCGCTGGGCCGGCTCTACGCCTATGCGCAGGCGGTCGCATGAAAATCTCCGCGCTGCGACTTTTCAACGTCAGGCGCTTCGCCGGCTGTGGCGTCGCCATTGAGGGCATCGGCGACGGCGTCAACGTGCTGACGGCCGCCAATGAATTCGGCAAGTCGACCAACTTCGAGGCTTTGCATGCCTTGTTCTTCCAGCCGCATTCGAGCACGGCCGGCGATGTCAGGAGCCTGCGGCCCTATAGCGGCGGCAATCCGCTGGTCGAAACCGACATCGTGACGGAGACGGGCGCGTTCCGCATCACCAAGCAGTTTTACGGCAGAGGTTTTGCCCGCATCGTCGATCTCGCCAATGGCCGGATGGTCGCGCAGGCCGATGAGGCGGAGACTTTCATCTCGAACCTCGTGCGCGGCGGCACGGCAGGGCCGGCTGGCCTGTTGTGGGTGCGGCAGGGCGTCACCGGCATCGAAAAACGCAGCAAGGCGGAGGAGGACGGCGAGACGAAGGTTCGCACGAGTCTGCTCGAATCGGTACAGGGGGAGGTCGAAGCCGTTACCGGCGGCCGCCGGATGGCCGAGATCATGGCTGCGACCGACGAGGCGCTCGGGCGGCTCGTGACCCCCGGCGGCAGGCCGAAGATCGGGGAGCGGTACGCTGCGGCGATCAAGGAGCGTGACGATCTGAAGGCCGAGGAAAGCAGGCTTGGTGCCGAGGTCATAAGCCTGCGCGAGGCGCTCGACAGGCGCGCGGCGGCTTCGAGACGGCTCGCCGAACTCGACCGCGCCGAAGACCGCGATGAACGGCGAAGGGCCGTCGAGGCCGCCCAGGCGGCCTTCGACGCGGCAAAGAGCCGGGCCGAAAGCCTCCGCGCGGCCGAAGCGGAACTCAGGCTGTTGCAGGAGCAGCGGGACAATGCCCGTCGCGAGCATCGTGAGTTCACGGCGGCGCTGGAGAGGGCGGCAGGCCTCGGGGCGAAGCTCCACGAGGCGGAGCGCTGGCGCGCGGAGGCGCTCGTCCAGCGCGATGCGGCGGTCGCCGCGGTGACGAGAGCAAGAGCTGATGTTGCGGCTGCCGAAACGGCGGAGCAGGAAGCGCGCGAGCTTTTGAAGCGTCTCGATGCGGCTCTCAATGCCCGTGAAGCCGCCGACCGGCTGGCCGATATGGAGAGGAAACTGGCTGAGGCCGAAACGGTCCGCCGGGAAATCGAGGAGGGGGAGGTGGCGCTGTCGCTGTCGCGCTTGCCTGAAAGAACAATCCTGGAACTCGAAGCGCTCGAGATCGAGATAGCCAAGCTCAAGGCGATGGCCGAGGCCGGTCGACCCTCCGTGGCGATCGCCTATGAGCCGCAGGCGCCGGCTGTCAGCCTCGACGGCGAGCCGTTGAGGGATGGCGAAGCGCACGGCTATGACGGGCAGGCTGAACTGGCGATCCCCGGTGTCGGCCTGCTCACGCTGCGATCCGGTTACCGGGCAGGCGGCGACGGGCAGTTGCAACGGTCGGAAGAAAGCCGCCGTCTGCTCCTTGCTTCCATGGGCGTCGACGATCTCGCGGCGGCACGCGAGAGACAGTTGGACGCGCAACGCCAGGAAGGCGACTTGCGCGAGAAAAGGACGCGCCTGTCGCTGCTGGCGCCGGACGGATTGTCGAAACTGCGCGAAAACGTGGCGGTGCTCCGGGAGGCGGCCGGCGACCTTCTGGAACTCAAGGAAGACCCGGCCCAGGCCCGGGCCGCGCATGAGGCAGCCGAAGCAAGGCAACTGGCCGCCCGGCAGGCTTGGCGGGAAACCGAGTCGTTGCCGGTGGCTGCCGCTGACGCCTTGGTTGCAGCGCAAACGGTCTTTGCCGGGCTGGATGCCGAGCGCGCGCAGGTCGAGGCCATGCTCGGGCCGGGGGCAACACGCGCCGAGCGCGAAAGCCGGATGGCCGCGCGGTTGGCAGAACTGAACGCCCAACTGGCCGGGCAGCAGATTGCCGTCGAGCAATTGCGGGAAACTGCCGGCGACTTGGCTTCTGCGGAGGCGGCGCTGCGCCGTCACCGCTCCGTCGCGGAGGCGGCGGAGAAGGAAATCGGCAAGTTGCGGGAGGAGATCGCCGGTCTCAGCGCCGAAATACGAGCCCGTTCGGAAGAGGCGGTCGAGGAGAAGTGGCAGGAGTGCGTCGATGCACTCGCTGCCGCCAAAGCGCGCGTGGCCGCTTACGAAAGGGAAGTGGCGGTGCTCCAGCGGCTTCGAACCGCACTGGAAGCCGCGCGCAGCCAAGCGCGGGAAACCTATCTCAAGCCGGTGATGACCGAGCTTCGACCGTTGCTCGGCCTGCTTTTCGACGACGTCTCCATCACGTTCGACGACAAGACGCTTCTGCCGAATAAGATATCGCGCAACGGGCAGGAAGAGGATGTCGAACGACTCAGCGGCGGCATGAGAGAGCAGCTTTCCGTGCTGACGAGGCTCGCCTTCGCCCGCCTGCTGGCGAAGGATGGTCGGCCGGCCCCGGTCATTCTGGACGACGCCCTCGTCTATTCCGACGACGACCGTATCGAAAAGATGTTCGATGCACTGCACCGTCAGGCGCGAGAGCAGCAGATCATCGTCTTTTCCTGTCGCCAGCGTGCCTTCCAGAAACTCGGCGGAAACGTATTGCAGATGTCTGACTGGAAGCCTGGAGCATCATGAGCGCGATGCCGCGCGCGAACCATGATCGGCCGCAGCAATCGATCGGTTTTAGCGATTGGAATGAGTTTCTAATCCAATTGGAGAGTTCTGGAAAATCGTTCTAGCAAGCGTCCGAGGACAAGGACGTGGAAAACATGAGTCACACTTCTGCATTGAGCGCTGCCGACGACGGCGCGCTGGCCCGCTACGCTCCGGGGCTGGTCCTGGTCACGGTGATCACGGCCTCCGCCTACGGCCTGCGGCATCTGCCGTTCCTGTCGGTGCTGAGCCCGATGATCTCGGCGATCTTCGTGGGCATGGTGTTCGCCAACACCGTCGGCTTCTCGCCTGCCGCGAACGCCGGCATCGCGGTCGCCGGCAAGCGGCTGCTCAGACTGGCCGTGGCGCTGCTTGGCCTGCAACTCACCTTCATGCAGCTTGCCGATATCGGGATCAAGGGCGTGCTTTGCGCGGCGGCCGCCTTGTCCGCGACGTTCCTGGCCACGGTCGCGCTGGGCAAGCTGCTGGGCGTGGATCGCAGGCTCGGCATGCTGCTCGCGGCCGGCACCTCCGTTTGCGGTGCGTCCGCTATCGCCGGAGCGAATGCGGCGGTCGGCGCCAACGACGAGGACGTCTCCTACGCCGTGGCCTGCATCACGATCTTCGGCACTGCGGCGATGTTCCTTTACCCCTTCCTGCAAGCCCTGCTCAACCTCGCGCCGCAGACATACGGCATGTGGATCGGGCTTTCGGTCCACGAGGTCGCGCAGGTTGTCGGCGCGGGCTTCCAGGGCGGCCAGCTTTCCGGCGAAACCGCCGTCGTCACCAAGCTTGCGCGGGTGATGATGCTGGCGCCGCTGGTCATCGGCCTCTCCGTCGTTATGCGCCGGTCCGGCCAAGACCGCGCCGACGGCAGGGCGAGCGGTCCGCTCGTGCCGTTCTTCATCCTCGGTTTCCTGGCGCTGGTCGTTCTCAACAGTTCGGGGCTTCTCGACGAACGGCTTCGCGCGCCCGTCGTCTCGGCAACGCCCGTCCTTCTCACCGCCTCCATGAGCGCGCTCGGACTGGGCACCAACTTCGGCAAGTTGAAGAAGCACGGTTTTCGGCCCCTGCTGCTTTCCGCCTTCGCCTCGCTGTTCATTGCCCTCGTCGCGCTCCTGCTTGTAAATCTGGTGCCGTGAGACAACCGGAAAGGGCGCGTCGTGACGCTTGAGCAGCTCCGCATCTTCCTCGCGGTGGCGGAACGGGAACACGTCACGCGCGCGGCCGAGGCGCTGAACCTGACGCAATCGGCCGTGAGCGGCGCGATCAACGCGCTGGAATCCCGCCACGGCGTCAAGCTGTTCCATCGGGTTGGCCGCAGGATCGAACTGACCGAGGCGGGAAGGGTTCTGGTCGGTCAGGCCAGGACCATCCTGGCGGACGTCCGCACGGCGGAAATCGCCATGGCGGATTTGAGCGATATAAGGCGCGGCACGCTCGCCGTCTTCGCCAGCCAGACGATCGCCGGCTATTGGCTCCCCAGGCACCTGGTTGCGTTCAACAGCCGCTATCCGCAGATCGACCTCAAGCTGGAGGTGGGGAACACGGCTCAGTGCACGCAGGCGATCATCGCCGGCACCGCCGACCTCGGCTTTATCGAGGGGAGCATCGACGAGCCGGCGGTGTCCATCGAACTGGTCGCGGCGGATCGTCTCGTCGTCGTCGTCGGGGCGGAACATCCGTGGGCGCGCAAGCCACCGGTCCTGCCGCAGGACCTGGCTGAAACGGGATGGGTCCTGCGCGAGCCGGGGTCCGGCACGCGATCCAGTTTCGAGAGCGCGTTGCAGGCCATGCGGATCGACCCGGGCACGTTGCACGTCGCTATCGAGCTTCCCTCCAACGAGGCGGTTTGCGCGGCCGTCGAGGCGAGCCGGTTCGCGACGGCCGTTTCCGGGACTGTCGCCCGCTCCGGCATCGACGCCGGGCGGCTCGTCGCGGTTCCGCTCGACCTGCCGGTCAGGGCCTTCAGCCTGATCCGCCATCGGGAACGACATCGCACCCGCGCCAGCGAGGCGTTTCGCGAGACGGTCATGGCCGGGCGTCGACCGCCGGCGAAGGCCGGCCCTCTGTCCCCTTCGGAAGGGACTTGACGGGCGGGCCTCCATGCCCAAGCTCGGCCTGTTTCCGCTTGAGGGACCGTTCGGATAGAACTGCCGGTGATTCGGGCCGTCGATTATCACGTTGCGGGCGAGCCGCTGCGCATCGTGCTCGGCAGGCAGCCGGTCGAAGGCGCGACGATGGCGGAAAAGGCGGCGAACGGCGCGCTCAGCCTGTGCGGCCAACGCGATTTCCTCGTCACCGAGCCGCGCGGCCATGCCGAAATGTTCGGCGCTTTCCTGACCGATCCCGTTAGCGCGCCTCGTGGCCTGCGACCACAGCGACACGCAGGTCTTCCACTATCAAAGGAACAGGAAAATGCTCCGCCGATCCGTTCTTGCCTGTACCGCGGCCCTGCTGTTAGGTCCTGTCGTCGCATCAGGAGAAACCATGAGCGAACCCTCACTCCATGCGGCGGCTGCGAAGGATGACGCCGCAGCGATCGCCCGGCTTCTGGCCGCCGGCGCTGAAATCGACTCGCGCGACGATACCGGCGCGACCGCGCTTCTGGTCGCCACCCACGCCAACCGCGTCGCTGCCGCCAAAGCGCTGATCGAAGCGGGGGGCGACGTCAACGCCAAGGACAGGATCGAGGACAGTCCCTACCTCTATGCCGGCGCGCGCGGCCATCTCGAAATCCTCAAGATGACGCTTCGGCACGGCGCGGACTTGAAGAGCACCAATCGCTACCGCGGCACGGCCCTCATTCCCGTTTCTGAGCGCGGTCATGTCGAGACGGTGCGCACGCTGATCGAGGCGGGGGTCGATGTCGACCATGTGAACAATCTCCATTGGACGGCGCTGCTGGAGGCGATCATCCTCGGCGACGGCGGTGAACGGCACCAGCGGATCGTCGACCTGCTGGTCAAGGCCGGCGCTGACGTCAATCTGGCGGACGGCGACGGCGTGACGCCGCTGCAACATGCGCGCAACCGTGGCTTAAGGCAGATCGAGGCGACGCTGGTGGCCGCAGGAGCGAAGACGACCATGACGGACGACGACCGTTTTCTCGGCGAGGCCATCGAACTCGCCCGCGCCAATATCGCCAGAGGCGGGCGGCCCTTCGGCGCCGTGCTGGCGCGCGACGGCGAGGTGCTGGCGACGGCGGTGAACGAGATCCACGCCACCAACGATCCGACCTCGCATGCGGAACTGAACGCCATCCGCGCGGCCAGCCGCAAGCTCGGCTCGCCGGACCTCAAGGGCAGCGCCGTCTATGCCAGTGGCCATCCTTGCCCCATGTGCATGGCGGCGATGCGGCTTTCCGGCGTCGAGAAGGTCTCTTACGCCTATTCCAATGACGACGGCGCGCCGTTCGGGCTTTCCACTGCGGCGATCTACGAGGATCTCGCGCGGCCCTTCGCCGAACAGTCCATGACCATCCGCCATGTGCCCGTGCGGACGCAGGGCAAGGCGGACCTCTATGCCGAATGGACGTCGGCCCGGAGCAAACAGGCCTCGCCATGATCGCCGCAGCGCCCTCGCGCGCCGAACGCGTCCTGCTGCTGGCGGCCGTCGCCCTCGTCGGCCTGAATCTCAGGCCCTTCATTACCGGCATCGGCCCGCTTGCGGCCGATATTTCGGCCCACACCGGGCTCGACCTCAAGGGCATTTCGCTGCTGACGCTGGTGCCGATGCTGCTGATGGGCGTCTTCGCCTTCGCCGGCCCCTTCCTGCAATCGCGGGTCGGCGCGCGGCGCTCGACCATCGCTTCGCTTGCGGTGCTTGTGCTGGGCTCCCTCCTGCGCCTGTTTGCCGGCAACGGCTGGCAGATGGTGGGAACGGCCGCCCTGCTTGGGCTCGGCGTCGCGGTCATCCAGGCGGTGTTCCCCGGCATCATCAAGAAGCAGTTTCCCCGCCACGTCGGCATGGTCACGGGACTCTATTCGGCGACGCTGATGGGCGGCGGCGCGCTCGGCGCTCAGGCGGCGCCGCTGATTGCCGCAGCCGCCGGGGATTGGCATATCGGCCTCGCCTGGATGGCTGTGCCGGCAGCGCTGGCGCTGGTGCTGGCCGTGCTCTACCTGCCGCGCGACGCCGCCGCAGGGCAGAAGCGCACAAGCGCCATCGCCCTTTTGAAGCGCCGGCGCGTCTGGCTTCTGATGGCCTGCTTCGGGCTCGTCAACGGCGGCTATTCGACCGCCGTGGCGTGGCTTTCCCCCTTCTATCGCGAGCATGGCTGGAGTGCCGCCGCCAGCGGCAGCCTGCTGGCGATCATGGCTGTATGCCAGGCGCTGGCGGCCCTTCTGCTGCCCATGGTCGCAAAAAGCAGGGACCTGCGGCCATGGCTGTGGCTGACGCTGGCCATGCAGGCGGCCGGCTTCGCCGCGCTGGCGTTCTCGCCGGAGACGGCGCCCGTCCTGTGGGCGGCGGTGCTCGGCGCGGGGCTGGGCGGCTGCTTCTCCCTGTCGATGATCGTGGCGCTCGATCACCTGCCGGACCCGGCCGAGGCGGGCGCTCTGTCGGCCCTGATGCAGGGCGGCGGCTTCCTGATCACGGCGCTGCCGCCGTGGGTCGTCGCCGCGCTGCACGACGCGACCGGCGGCTTCACCGTCGGCTGGCTGCTTCACCTTGCCTGCGCCGTCGTCGTCGCGGCGCTGTATTTTCGCGTCACGCCGGCAAGCTATGCCGGATCGATGGGCATGCCTTCGGCGCTACCCGGCGACAAGGCTGCCGCCGCAGGATAGACGGGCAAGGTGTGGCGTTTGCGCGGAGCCGCCCGCGATGCCGGTCTTTCTCGCCGGTGCTGCGCCGGTCACTCGGCCTTCAGCCGGTAACCGATCCCGGTTTCCGTCAGAATATATTGCGGCCGTTCCGGATCGGACTCGATCTTCTGGCGAAGCTGGCGGACATAGATGCGCAAATACTGCACGTCCGTTTCGCCGCCCCACACCCCGCTCATCAGCATGCGGTGGGTCAGCACCTTGCCGGCATGGGCGACCAGCATGCGCAATATGTCGTACTCCTTCGGCGTGAGTTTCACCTCCTCGCCGCGCACGCGCACGATGCGGCGCACCAGATCGACCTCGAGGTCGCCGCCGCGGAAGGTCGGCTGCTCGCCCTGCTGTTGCAGCCGGTGCCTGAGCGCCGTGCGGATGCGCGCGAAAAGCTCCGCCGTGCCGAACGGCTTCGTCACATAGTCGTCGGCGCCGAGGTCGAGCGCCTCGACCTTGCCCTTTTCGTCCGAGCGGCTCGACAGGACGAGGATCGGCACGGCGTTGCCGGCGCCGCGCAAGGTACGGATCACGTCCAGCCCGTCCATGTCCGGCAGGCCGAGATCGAGGATGACGAGGTCGGGGCTGGACCGTTCGGCCTCGGCGAGCGCGGTTTCGCCGTTCGCCGCTTCGACCACCTGGAAGCCCTGCGAGGCGAGGCTTGTGCGCAGGAGCCGCAGGATCGGCGGCTCGTCGTCGACGATCAGGATCGTTGCGGCGTTTGCGTTCATGCCGTGGCTTCCGGTTGCGCCGGCAGGGTGACGGTGAAGACCGCGCCGGGCCGGTCGGCCCGATTGCCGACCTCGATCGTCCCCCCCATCGCCTCGACGAAGCCGCGGCACACGGCGAGCCCCAGCCCGGTTCCCGCGCGCTGGCTGTCGCCTTTGCGGACCCGATAGAACTTGTCGAATATGCGCTCCAGGTCCTCCGGCGGGCTGCCGCCGACCCCGACACCGACGCCCTGGGCGCGAGAGCGCCGGCGCGCCCGCGCGCGAGAGTTCCCCGCCGAGCCGTGTCCGCGAATCGAGGGCGGTCTGCTGGATGCGTTCGACGCGGCGCTGCCGTTCACCCTGACCGACGGACAGCGCGAGGTCGGAACGGTGATCGCGAACGACCTGGCGACGATCCACCCCATGAACCGGCTGCTGCAGGGCGAGGTCGGGTCCGGCAAG
>OFTX01000881.1_pt1 | contig 12780 bp, 7 predicted proteins | sample 1775051 | NCBI WGS metagenome assembly OFTX01 (sample SAMN08195772, study PRJEB24354) | sludge metagenome | isolation source: sludge from phenol fed wastewater aerobic bioreactor A | place: India: Nagpur | collected 2016-09-15
AATATTATAATGATGCATTAAACACAATATATAGCAGTAATGGCGTAATAGGAGTGATCCCGTCATATAGATTATTTGATCTTACTTGCTCTTTTTCTTTCAATAGTAATTGCTCTCTTGGTGGAGGAATTAATAACCTATTGAATGAAAAGTACTTTAGTAGACGGATAACAATGTATCCTGGCCCAGGCATATTGCCTGCAGACGGAAGAACCTATTATATAACTTTAAAATTAAAGGTTGAGTAATAATAGCTGATTATACTTATAATATCTTAGTTGTCTGATATGATTTTAAAAGGCCTGCTTATCAAAAGCAGGTCTTTTTGTTTAAATATGCTTGGTTTTTATGAGCGAAAAAACTTAATTTCAAACATCTATTACAGCAATACTACCTAACACTAACGATGCGTCAAAGTACTTTAAAAGAATTATCAGAAGCACTTGGATTAAGTATATCAACTGTTTCAAGGGCGTTGAAGAATCATCCGGATATTTCGGAGAGAACAAAGAAAAAAGTAAGAGAACTGGCTACGGCTATGGAATACGAACCTAATCCCTATGCTGTACAATTGCGAACTCAACAGAGTAATGTATTGGGCGTAATGGTTCCAACAGTAGATAATTTTTTTTACGACTCATTTATTGCAGCAATAGAACATGAAGCCAGGCTGAACGGGTATTCGTTGTTAATCATGCAATCCAAAGATCTTTCAGAGGTGGAACAAAGTAATTTAAAGATATTCCGAAAGAATATGGTTGTTGGTGTATTCGCTTCCATTTCAATTGAAACTTCTGAAATGGAACCTTTCAGGAAAATGGAAGAAATGGGTATTCCTATTGTTTTTTTCGATAGGGTACCTGAAGTGCATGGCTTTTATAAAGTTTGTTTGTCAGACGAAATTGCCGCACGTTTGGCAGCCGAAGCCATCATTCAAAAAAAGAAAAAAAATGTTCTTGCATTATTTGGTCACCCTCATTTAAGTATTTGTAAGTTGCGCCATGCCTCATTTATAGAAACATTCAGAGAGCTGGCCCCTGAAACCAACCTGCAGGTGGCCTGGCCGGAATTTATGGAAGCTTCCAGGATTGAAGTACTTAAAGCATTTGGCAAAAAAAACAAGCCGGATGCAATTTTTTGTATGGGTGATATGATATTGATTGGAGTGATGTATGCCATTCATGAACTGGAATTAAAAGTTCCTGAAGATGTATCGGTGATTGGTATCAGTAACGGGTTAATGCCTACTTTGTATAATCCCAAGATTACCTATGTAGAAACGAGTGGTCATAAATTGGGCAAACTTTCGTTTAAACAAATGATGTCGAGGCTGGGCGATGAAATAACGGCAGAAGAAGTTTTTTTAGAGTCTATTTTAGTAAAAGGCGGTTCTTTATAACAACAACTTTGATTTACATAAAACGAAGCAGGTATGCAAAATTTACGGATCAAGATTTCTTTATTCCTGAATTATTTTGTTTTTGCCATGTTGCTTAACAGTGTTGGCACAGTGATATTACAGGTACAAAAAAATTATGGCATTACCGAATCTGCTGCAAGTGTATTGGAAGCTTGTAAAGATCTTAGTATTGCCATAGCCTCTTTTCTTATAGCATCATATGTTGTAAAGATCGGGTATAAGAAAACAATGCTCATCGCATTAGCGCTGGTTACCGTTATGTGTGCTCTTATGCCTTCATTAAACAGTTTTTTAATGATTAAATTATTGTTTATTACGGCAGGAATAAGCTTTGCACTTATTAAAATAACAGTATTCGCCACTATTGGCCTTGTTACCAAAAGCGAACAGGAACATGCCAGTTTCATGAGTTTCATTGAATCCTGTTTTATGATCGGTATATTGTCCGGGTATTTTATTTTCAGTGCTTTTGTTGATGATGCCAATCCTCAGTCTACAGAATGGTTTAAAGTATATTATGTTTTGTCGGCCATTTCTTTTGTTGCCTTTCTTTTATTATCTTTTTCTCCGTTAGATGAGTCTTCCGTTCATACTGCACAAGATAAAGTTTCACTTACAAAAGATTTTGCTGCAATGATTAAACTGATAGCCGTGCCTACTGTACTGATGTTTATTGCCAGTGCTTTTTTTTACGTTTTCATTGAACAAAGTATTATGAGCTGGTTGCCTACGTTTAATAATAAAGTACTAAAACTACCAACAGCATTAAGCATTCAAATGGCCAGTATTCTTGCTGCCTCTACAGCTTTGGGCCGATTTTTTGCAGGTATGGTACTTAGAAAAATACAGTGGTTTGTTTTACTGGCTTCCTGTTTAATTACCGCAGCGGCTCTGGTATTGGTAACAGTTCCTTTGGCGAATAAGGTTTCCGGAGAAGTTATTACAGGTTGGAATAATGCACCGTTAGTGGCATTCGCTTTTCCAATAATAGGGTTATTGCTTGCACCTATTTATCCAACAATCAATTCAGTAATTTTAAATACTTTACCCAAACATTTGCATGGTGCTATGAGCGGTTTAATTGTTGTATTCTCTGCTATTGGCGGTACATTGGGTTCTATTATAATGGGTTTTTTATTTCATAACAGTGGCGGGCAAAATGCTTTTTATTTTTCACTCATACCAATAAGTATTTTGCTGATATGCCTTTGGCTATTTAAAATACTGCAGAAAAAACAGGAAACGAAAGCTTCTTAATTCATTATTTGAAAACAGCTTTATGCAGCTAACAGATTTAAAAGAATTATTTGAAGCAGTACAAATGCATGCTGTGCTGGCCGACGGAAAAACTTTTCCCGATTGTAAACCCAGGTTTAGCTTAGAGCTGATACAGGAAAAATACAACCGCGAAAAACACCTGCACGGTTTTAATCTGAAAAAATTTGTTACCGAAAATTTTGAATTGCCCACAGCTGCCAATAATACGGTGAACAATACACATAACCATAATATAAAAGAGCATATTGAAATTTTGTGGAATGTTTTAAAACGGGAACCGATTGATGAAAACTCATCTTTAATAAAATTACCTTATGCCTATATTGTTCCCGGCGGCAGGTTCAGGGAAGGTTATTATTGGGATACTTATTTCACTATGCTTGGTTTACAGGTATCGCAACAGGTAGCATTAATTGAAAACATGGTGAACAATTTTGCATACCTTATAGATACTATTGGCTATGTGCCCAATGGCAACAGGACTTATTATATAGGAAGATCTCAACCACCTTTTTTTCCTTTAATGGTGCAACTTCTGGCAGAAGAGAAAGGGAAACACACACTTATTAAATATTTACCACAGCTAGAGAAAGAATATGCTTTTTGGCAAAAAGGTTTACAATTTATAAATGACACAACGAATGCCTCACACCATGTGGCAATGGTAGATCAATCAATTGCTTTAAACAGGTATTGGGATGAAAACGATACGCCAAGGCCTGAATCCTTTAAAGAAGATATTGAGTTGGCGCATAATAGTAATAACAAGCAGCTATTGTATCGTAATATAAGAGCTGCTGCAGAATCAGGATGGGATTTCAGTACAAGGTGGTTTAAAGAGGAAGGCACCTTTTCTTCTATTCATACCACTGATATCATCCCTGTTGATCTCAATTGTTTACTGGTATGTGCCGAAGAAATTTTAGCGGAAACTTATTTTTTACTGGGCGAAAGGTCTACAGCACAGCTAATGAATGATAAAGCATTGAAACGGAAAGTAGCCATACAACAATATTGCTGGAACAAAGAGCTTGGGTTTTATTTTGATTATGATTTTGTTTCTCGAAAACAAAAAAAAATATTCTCACTGGCAGCCATAAGTACACTCTTCTTTAAAATAGCTACCCATGAACAGGCTGTGAAAATTGCCAGTATTTTGCAGGAAGATTTTTTGTGCGAAGGCGGGCTGCTAACTACTTTGAATAATAGCGGGCAACAATGGGATGCGCCAAATGGGTGGGCCCCATTGCAATATATGGCTATTAAGGGGTTGAGAAATTATGGATTAGATGAATTGGCAGCCGATGTTGCAGAGCGATGGATAGACCTGAATATTGCTGTTTATGAAAGAACAGGAAAACTAATGGAGAAATACAACGTGGAAGATATTCATTTAGAGGCGGGAGGAGGGGAGTACCCCGGCCAGGATGGTTTTGGATGGACCAATGGGGTGCTTCTGAAATTAATGAGCATGTATAGAAAATAGTTAGCACTCTTCCATAATACAAAAGCTATAAGGAGCCATAGTGAAATATTCATTATCTGCACCAACTATAAATTTTTCTTCACTCCAATGATCAAACAATTGTGAATTTTTCTCTCCGTTTTCTTTAAAAGCGTACCAGGTTATAAAGGAAGTTTTGTTTTGAAAATTAAAGAAGCAGTAAAGGTTTTTTTGAATAGAGGTTCTTATAAAGCCTGCTACATGAATATTGTGCGGGCTTATCCATACAATATTCTTATAATCGGAAAATTGTACTAATTTTTTTCTTAATGCAATTAATTTACGGGTTGCTTCAAAGATTCTTTGTTCAATTGAGTCTTGTATTTCTATCTTTTTATTTTTCTCCCAGTTAATAACAGGCCGGTGCATCCACCTGTTATCGTAAAACCTGCTATTATCCTGCAGATAGGAATAATCGTTGGTATAACCTACTTCATCTCCATAAAAGATCATCGGTACCCCACCTATAAAAAAACTATGCGCCTGCATTAATACGATTTTATCAATCGCTTCCTTAATGCCCCAGTCATTATTTTGCTCTATAGCTTTTTCTAAACCGCATAAAGATGCCAGGGAGCCACTTATGCGTGCATCCTGTGTTTTAGGGTTTACTGAGAACAGTGCACCTTTTGCCGGTGATGATGTTAATATTCCCGAATAATATTCTTTTAAAAATTTTCTATGTTCATAAGGATTGAATCCTGCTTTTTCAATCATCCAGTCGTCGTAACCCAAGCCAATATCATCGTGGCAACGTGTGTAGGTTATCCAGGTGGTTCCAAATGGTTTTTTTAATAATTCATGTTGAGCTGCCAGCATTATGCGGGTATCGCCTGTTGCCAGCATATCCCATTGTAAGGCCATATGTGTGGCATTATAAGCAAAATCGCATTCTCTTGCTATATAGGCATCTGTACCAAAATATTTCATAATCTCGTTTGGCGCTACAATGGCTTCACCTAATAAAGCCATGCCGGGTGTGGCTGTTTGCACACATTGTTTAATAAGCTTTAAAATTGTATGTGCTTTTGGTAAATTCTGGCAACTGGTTCCTTTTTCTTTCCAAATAAAAGCAGGAGCATCTATTCTTAAAATATCTACGCCAAGGTTGGCATAGAAGAAAATGTTTTCCAGCATAGCTGCAAATACCTTTGGATTGGTATAATTTAAATCCCACTGATAATTGTGAAAAACAGTCATTACCCACTTGCCGCAATCTTCGTTCCATGTAAAATTTCCGGGAGCGGCTTCAGGAAAAATTTCAGGCATATTTTTTTCAAATTCATCAGGTATATTTCTATCAGGATACATATAAAAAAAATCCTGGTATTCTTTGTTGCCCGATTTTGCTTTTGTTGCCCATTCATGCTGATGCGAAGTATGGTTCAATACAATATCAAGCATTAAATACATATCTTCTTTCTGCAAAGTTTCCGTTAACTCTTTTAAATCGTTGAGCGAACCAAAACGGGTATCTACTTCCCTGAAATTTGAAACGGCATAACCACCATCACTTTCCCCTTCCGGACTTTGAAAAAGCGGCATTAAATGCAAAAGATTTACACCAAGATTTTTTAAATAATTTATTTTATCCTGCAAACCTTGTAAAGTACCGCAAAACCTGTCTACATATAGGCTCATGCCCGTAATCTCATTGCTTAAAAACCAGTTGAGTTTTTCAAGCTTCAGCATATCTTTTTGTTTTAATATGCAGGACCGCTCCAAATAAGCATTGATGATATGGGTAAGCACCTGATCGAACAATTCAGAGGATTGGGGATGTTGTTCGTATAGCTCATTAAACAAAGCTTCTATGGAATTAATATTTGTTAGGAAACGATTGTAAAAATTATTGTCTTTTCCAATAACATCTAAATTCTGTTCCAATAACAAATTGCTGATATATTGATGAAGTTGATGTTTATACATAAACAGTGAAGAAATTAATTGAGAATATCTTTGCTTAAATGTTTAAAGGCCTCCATGGCTCCCATAAATTCACAAGTTCTGGCACCAGCCTTATTCGCATTAATAATGATCTTTTCCCAATCGGTTTGTGTTAATAAATCTTTTGCTTTACCATGTAAGGCGGATAATTGATACAATACTGCACCAACAAAAGCATCTCCGGCACCGGTAGTATCAACAGGCGAAATTGTAATACTGGGTATAACAGAATGATCGTTTTTATACCGTAATAAAGTGCCGCTCTTACCTAAAGTAATTGCAAAGCATGAATTTGTTTTATTAATCAGAGACTGAGTTGCATCTTCAATACTTTGGGTATTGGTTAATAACATGGCTTCTTCATCGCTTACTTTAAAAAAGTTGCATTGCTTTAAAAAATGCCATGATTGATGAATGAAAGAAAGCAGGTTGTTTTTAAATAATAACTGTCGGTAGTTGGGGTCGAAGCTGATAAATATTTTTTGTTCAAGTGCTTTTGAAAGTAATGATGTGTAGGCTTTTTGTAAAGGCCCTTCTAAAAAGCCCGTAGCGGAACCAAAATGAATGATATCATATTCGCTCAGGTTTATTCTATCAATATCCTGCTCAGATAGCTGCCCGTCTGCACCCCTGTTAAAATAAAAATCCCTTTCACCATTTTCCATCAAAGAAACAAATGCAAAAGTGGTAAAATGTTGTTCGTCTTGTAACACCCATTTTGTTGAAACACCAAAATCTTGCATGGTTTGTATCAGGTATTTGCCAAAGGGATCTATGCCTACTTTGGCAGCAAGGTCTACTTTTCCACCCAGCGCTGCTATGGCTGCTGCAACATTGGTAGGTGCACCGCCGGCTTTTTTCAAAAAATGATTCCCTTCCGATAAGGGCGAACTCTTATCTGTACAGATCATATCAATCAATGCTTCTCCTATGCAGAGTATTTTTTTCATGTGTTTTATTTTAATCAATGCGCACTACCTGCTGGTATCACTGTTTCTTCGTTGGGTTTAGTATTCTTCATTAATAGTGTTGCTATTGCAGCAATAGTTAAAAAAGATCCGGCAAAATAAATAGCATGTGTGGGCTCTTTTCCTAACAGGTTATTGAATATAGATCCAAAAACCAACGAATAAATAAGCATAGGTATTACGATCATCATATTAATAATACCCATATATACGCCATATCTTGTTTTGGGAATATCGTTAACAATTAACAGATAGGGTACACCCATCATACTGGCCCAGGCAATACCGAATCCTATTAATGGAATGAATACAAGATATTTATTGCTTATTTGCGGAAAAGTGAACATGGCAAGCGCTGCAAGTAATAAGCAAATAAGGTGTACGAGTTTGGGGCCTTTTTTTCTTGCAAACCAAACGAGTATAAATGCAGATAAGAAGGTGATGATATTTGTCCACCCGCTAATCAATCCACCCCAGCCAACTGCTTCCTGGTATAATTTATTCGCCGCCGAGCTATCTGTTGTATGAAAGATGGTTTTTGCAATTGTGAGATCTTTATAATCCCAATAGCACTTCATGGCAAACCATTGAAATATGTATACGCCGAAAAGCCTCCACATATTTGCCGGCATTTCTTTAATGGCATGAAAGATCTCTATGAAAGGGGTGAATATATTAATTTTTTTACGCCTTAATTCAGCCAGTTCTTCTTCTGTAGGGGGTATTTCGGGTGTTGTTCTATTGCTCCACAATACACTACCGATACTGCAAAATGAACCCAGGAAAAACGAAGCAAATACCCAATATGGAATGTTGTTGGCGTTTTGTTTGTTGAGTAAAGGGATTAATTGAAAAAGGAATAAAGAAATTGTTCCAAGCGTTTGCCCGAATCCGGTGAAAAAACTTTGTGCCAGAAAACCTAAAGGTTGCTGTTGGGGTGAAAGTTTATCTGCTACAAAGGCCCTATAAGGTTCCATAGCGGTGTTATTGGCGGCATCTAACAGCCATAGTAACCCAACGGCCATCCAAAGTGCCTGGCTAAACGGAAATAAGAACAGGCAAAGGCTGCATAACAATGCTCCTGCCAGGAAATAAGGCTTTCTTCTTCCATACTTAGGGTGCCATGTTTTATCGCTCATGGCGCCAATTACAGGTTGAATTAATAACCCCGTTATAGGCCCTGCAATCTGTAACAATGGCAAATCTCCATTTTCTGCGCCTAAAAATTTATAAATAGGATTCACTGCATTCTGCTGCAAGGCAAAACTGTATTGTATGCCAAAGAAGCCTACATTCATATGAATAATCTGCGAGAAAGTGAGCTTAGGTTTGGAATGAGGCATACAAATCGTTTAACGTCTAAAATAAGCTTTCTCGCTTAGTTATGAAAGGGGCATTCTACATATGTTCTTTGCAAACGATTGCTGTAAAAATCTTTTCATGAAAAGTGTTGGCTGTACCCCAACGATTACACCTATCTGAATACTTCATCATCACCCAGGTAATAGAAATTGTCGTAAAAGGCTTTATTATTGGAGGCATGACCATTCGCTGTGGCGTACATAGCTATCATGGTGCCAATAAAGCCGCCCGCTGTTTTGGTGCTTAGAAATTTGTTATCCATATTCGCACTAACCAATACCCATTTGTTTTTCTCAACAGCATAATAGAATGAGTACCCTTTTTTTGTTGACTTTACCTTTAATTGTAAAGTATTTGATACATTGATTTCCTGTTCTGATAATAGCGTTAAACTGTCTGTTACAGTAGATTGGTATAATTGTAGAACAGTTCTTTTATTTTTTATTGACTGGCATAAATAGTAGAAATGATGCTCATTCTGGAAAATTAATAATCCTGCTTTTTCATAATCTTTTTTTGCTTTGAAAGCCAAAGAAGTTGAAGCTTCAAAAGAAGTATGTGCCTGCCTAAAACCGATAAAAGCAGGGTTAGTGAGTTGTGAACAGGTTTGCGGAAGGGTTTGCAAAGATAGTTTTCCCTTTTGTTCTGTTAAATTGTACCATTTCTTATGCGGAACTCTTAAGAACATATATCTTTTATCAAGATGCGGGCTGTTGAATTCGTCTTTGAAAAAATAATTACCACTAAAAATATTCCTGTTTGTATTAATGAGTTGAGATGGCACATGATACGGCACTTCGTTGTTGTTTTTAAGAATAACAGGCCAATCGTTTTCCCATTGTACTGGTAGCATAAATGTTTCCCTCCCGGTATTGTAATGATCTCCCTCATAAGGTCTGCATCCTAAAAATACAGCATACCAATTGCCATTAATTGCTTGTACAAAATCTGCATGGCCAGTTGTGGTAATAGGGTCTTTTCTTTCCGGATTTAAATGCCGTTGGGTTAGAATGGGATTTTGTTCAAAAGGAATGAACGGAGTAGTTAAATCTTTTGTCCGGAATACCACTTCTGAATGATTGTAAGCTGTTCCTCCTTCTGCGCATATCAAATAATAGTACCCTTCTTTTTTAAAAATATGAGGTCCTTCAATCCACACAGGATGCCTGGCAGTATCTACACCTCCGTTTATAATGATCCTTTCGTCATTTATTACTTTTAAATGCTCTACATCAAAAGATCTTATTCGAATAGTTCTGTGACCATCCCACAAACTTTTATTTTCTGGTGGGATGCTGTTATAAACAATATATGCTTTATCATCATCAAAAAATAAAGACGGGTCAATACCATCAATTTCTTTTAGCCAATAAGGATCGCTCCACGGGCCTGCCGGATCTTTTGCTGTAATAATAAAATTTCCACCTTTATCAATAAGTGTACAAACAATATAAAAAACGCCTTTATGATAACTAATAGAAGGTGCATATAAACCTCTTGAGGTAGTAGCACCTTCAAAATTAACCTGGCTTGGCCTGTTGATAGCATTGCCTATTTGTTGCCAATTGATTAAGTTTTTACTATGAAATATGGGGATGCCAGGATAGTATACAAATGTAGAATTGATCAGATAATAGTCGTTACCTGTACTGCATATACTTGGATCTGGATAAAACCCTGCCAATATTGGATTGATATACGAAAACGCTTTTTGCCGATTCTTAATATAGGTTGCCACTTCTGCCATTGGCGCAACCCAAATATCTTTTTCTTTTTCGTGTAAGTATTGTAAAAGTTCTCTGTGTGCTTTCAGGGAAACATTTAATGAATGCTCCCCACCAACACCATGAAAAAGTAATACAAGCAGTGAGTTGGTTTGTTCCGCTTTTTTTACCAATTCTATTAGCTGCTCACCAGTTTCACCATTTATAGCATAGCAGTCAATGTTATATAGATTTACATCGGTTATGTGATGCATTTCTGATCTTACAGCCCTCGCTGCTATAAAATCATTTTTCATTCCGTTCATGAAAAAGCTATCTGCCACTTTCATATCCCCGCAGGTATATGCAAATGTTCTTTGTTTTTTACCATCTAATGCTTCTAAAAAAACATTCGTCATCCTAATTTCATTTTCCAGTCTTTGCAGAGAATATTTAGACATATCTTGTTCTCCTTTTACCCATTCTCTACCAGGAATATTGCTAAGGCATGGGTGGTAAAGAGTATGATTTCCTAATTCATGCCCTTTAGCGGCAGCTATTTTCCAGTCGTTTAACCTGTTTTTGCAACCCGGCATAAAAGCAGATAAATAAAAAGTTGCTTTCAGGTGAAAAGTATCCAAAACAGGAATTGCATTATTCAGGTGAACGTTCAATGCATCATCGTATGTTAAAACAACAGCACATTTTCTGTTGCCATTCCATAATAGTGCATTATCCTGAGCATGAGAATGATGAACAATTAGTTCTGTTAGAAGAAGCAGGAGAAGCAGCTTTGTTTTCATAAATAAAAAATTATATACTGCATACTTTCAATAAATATATAACAGCGTATTTGAAGTATAGCAAAAGCGCTTTTTTTCTGTTGTGAAAGGGGAGGCAGGCAATCCTTCTTTATTGCATAGATTAGCCCCATCAGGATTATCCGCCCATGCATAACGTACGTATAACGGATCGGAAACGCTTTCGCTCCAAACAATTATTTTATTGTTCTCTATTCTTGCTTTAGCCCAAACAAATTTTTTATCAGTTCCGGCTATTGAAAAATAGTTCAGTGGTTCCCCATCAGTGGTGCCTAACCCGCTTCCTGAGTATTTAAATGAAATAATAATTTTATTCCCTTCAATAATTGCGGTGTCGTATAAGGGGCCGGAACATATTATTGATTGTTGGCCATAAACAATCTTTTCTGCAAGCAGTGCTAATCGCTGGCCTACTTCTTTCTTTCTGTCAGGATGAATATCATTCCATTCACCAAGGTCAATTGTAATAGCCATTCCTGTATTGGATACAGATAAAGTTTTTAATTGAGCATTTCTTAATGCAGCCCATTGGCTTTCGGAAGGTAAATAGTTCATGTCCATGTAGCCCGGCAATTGAACATAGAGAAAAGGCGCTAACGGATTTTGCCATTTGTTTCTCCAGTCGTTTATCAATGCTCGCATGAGTCTTTCATATTCTAAGGCATGGACTGTATTGGCCTCACCCTGGTACCATAAAAAGCCTTTGCATGAATAGCTAACTATAGGAGCTATCATTGCATTATATAATGCTGTGGGTTGGTTCTGTGGTAACGGTTTACCGCTTCCCGGTTGTTTTTGTGGCGTAAATACCTGGCCAACTTTATATTGCCAATCTCCTTTAAGATCAATGGTGTCTTTGCCAGAAAATAAATAATATGGTTTATCTGGAACAAAACCACCTTTGCCCGAGTTATTCTGTATACGTACTACAATATTATTTTCACCTTCATGCAATATACCTGGCGGAACAGAGTACCTTCTTTGTGGATATTGATAGGAAGTATTGCCTATCAGCTTCCCGTTAATATATACCTGATCAGCGTCAATAATTCTTCCAAGAAAAAGTTTTACCAGGTCTTGTGAGAAAGAAGGAGGTATGGTAATTGTTTTCCTATACCATACAATGCCATCCAGGTCTTTAATGCCCTGATCCTCCCAATAACCCGGAACGTTAATATTGTGCCAGTTTTTAGGTAGGTAGCTGTTATGGTACCACTTTTCAGTAAGCCCTTTATCTTCTTGTGATGGTTTGAATGTATTAACAGCTTCTGGAATTGTTTGCAGGCTGTTTAAATAGGTTGTGTCTTTGTTTTTATTGATAATATTCTGAATGTCGGTGAAGTTGTTGAATCCTTCTTCACTAATCCACGCTTCGATAGGTGTGCCACCAACGCTGGCATTAATAAGGCCAATAGGTATTTTATATTTTTCATATACCTGTTGTGCAAAAAAGTAAGCTACTGCTGAGAAATGCAAAATGTTTTCAGGTGTTGCCGTTTTCCAATATCCAATAGGTAGGTCGTCGTGTGGTTGTTGCAGGTCGGTCAGTGGAGGTATCCAAAAATGCCTTATCTGAGGGTAATTTGCGGTAGCAATATCGTTAGCATATCTTACACTGTGTAATTCCATCTGATGCACCATATTCGATTGTCCACTGCAAATCCATACATCGCCAAATAATATATCCTTTAATTTTATAGTATTAGTGCCGGCAATGATTATATTATAAGGGCCGCCGGCTTTTGTTTCAGGTAATACAACCTTCCATCTGCCATTT
>OFTX01000882.1_pt1 | contig 12775 bp, 11 predicted proteins | sample 1775051 | NCBI WGS metagenome assembly OFTX01 (sample SAMN08195772, study PRJEB24354) | sludge metagenome | isolation source: sludge from phenol fed wastewater aerobic bioreactor A | place: India: Nagpur | collected 2016-09-15
CCCATCCCACCCGAAGCGACGGTGGTACTGGAGCAGCGCGTCCCGCTGGTCCGTGAGCTCGCGGCCGTGGTGGCCCGCTCGCCGTTCGGGCAGGCGGCTGCCTGGCCGGTGGTGGAAACCGTTCAGCGGGGCGGGATGTGCGTCGAGGTCGTCGCCCCGGCCCAGGGTCTCGCTCCCGCGCGGGCGGCAGCTGCCACCGAGTTGGCGCTCCGCATCGCCGATGCGTTGGGCGTGGTGGGCGTGCTGGCGGTCGAGCTCTTCGAGGTGCCGCCGTCCTCGGCCGCGCCGGACGGGCTCCTGGTCAATGAGCTCGCCATGCGACCGCACAACTCCGGCCACTGGACCATCGACGGCTCGGTCACCAGCCAGTTCGAACAGCACCTGCGGGCGGTCCTTGACTACCCGCTCGGCAGCACGGTGCCGGTCGCGCCCGTCACCGTGATGGCGAACGTGCTCGGCGGTTCGGCGGGGGACAGGGCCGGAGACGGCGCCGCAGTCGCAGCGGAAGCCAGAGCCGGAGAAGGGGCCCCGAGCGGCGGATCGATCGGCATGGACGAGCGGGTGCACCACCTCGCCGCACGCTTCCCAGAGGTCAAGGTTCACTTGTACGGCAAGGCCTTTCGGCCCGGCCGCAAGCTCGGGCACGTCACCGTGACCGGCGACGATGCCGGTGCGCTCCGCCGCCGCGCCTCCCTCGCGGCCGAATGGCTCGGCTCCGGGATCTGGGCCGACGGTTACCAGATTCGGCCCGTGGGCGACCGGCAGGTGCTGCGCCGCGCCGACGGGCTCACCGGGCGGCATGGTGTGCCGACTATCGGGCGCGAAGGGCAGGGGCGAATATGACGGAGTTCGGATCAGACACATCGTCATCGGCGGTGGGCGCATCGGACGATGCCGGGCACGGTGCTCCGGGCAGTGCCACCTACAGCGCCACCCACGACACCGCGCCTCTGGTCGGCATCGTGATGGGCTCCGACTCCGACTGGCGCGTGATGAGCGCCGCCGCAACGGTTCTCGACGATTTCGCGGTCCGTTACGAAGTCGGTGTCTACTCCGCGCACCGCACGCCGCAGCGCATGCTGGACTACGCCGCGGCCGCCGCCGGTCGTGGGCTGCGCGTGATCATCGCTGGAGCCGGAGGGGCGGCGCACCTGCCGGGCATGGTGGCCGCCGCGACCACGCTTCCGGTGATCGGCGTTCCGGTGAAGCTGGCTTCCTTGGACGGGCTGGACTCGTTGCTCTCGATAGTGCAGATGCCGCAAGGGGTTCCGGTCGCTACCGTATCGATCGACGGCGCCGCCAACGCGGCGTTGCTCGCGGTTCGGATGCTCGCGGCGACGCCGGACGAGGGCGGCCGCACGCTGGCGGCAGAACTCGCCGCCTACGCCGACGACCTCCAGGCCTCGGTACTCGCGAAGGACCGCGCGCTCGCCGAACGGGTCCAGCGAGAGCGCTTGGGCTAGGCAGATTCTCGAACAGCGAGCGCGGCCGGCGACTGCCCAGCACGGTGCATGGATGGGCGGGATGCGGGCCGTGCGGCCTACGATGGCGTCACCGCAGGACCCGCGAAGGAGCGCGCCGTGCCACAGTTCACGTTGACCGACGATCAGAGCGACGTCCGCGCAGCGATCCGGGAGATCGCGGAGAAGGAGATCGCGCCGTACGCCGCCGAGTGCGATGAGCAGGAGCGCTATCCGGTCGAGGCGCAGAAGGCGCTCACATCGGCGGGATTCCAGGCCGTGCACATTCCCGAGGAGTACGGGGGCGCGGGGGCCGATGCCGTGACCACGGTGATCGTGATCGAGGAGGTCGCCCGGGTCTGTGCGGCGTCTTCGCTGATCCCGGCCGTGAACAAGCTGGGGTCGATGCCGATCCTGCTTTCCGCGTCCGAGGAGTTGAAACAGCAGGTGCTGCCGTCGATCGCGGACGGATCGGCGATGATCTCCTACGCCCTGTCCGAGCGCGAGGCCGGCTCCGATGCCGCGGCCATGCGAACGCGCGCCGTTCGCGACGGCGACGACTGGGTGCTGAACGGCACCAAGTGCTGGATCACCAACGCGGGCGTGTCGGCCTGGTACACCGTCATGGCCGTGTCGGACCCCGACGCGGCGCGACCGGCGAACGGGATCTCGGCCTTCGTGGTGCACCAGGACGACCCCGGGTTCGTGGTCGGCAGCAAGGAACGCAAGATGGGCATCAAGGGTTCGCCGACCCGGGAGATCCACTTCGAGAACTGCCGGATTCCCGGGGACCGGATCATCGGCGAACCGGGCACCGGGTTCAAGACCGCGCTGAAGACGCTGGACCACACTCGGCCCACCATCGGCGCACAGGCCGTCGGGATCGCACAGGGGGCGCTCGACGTCGCAATCGGATATGTCAAGGAGCGCAAGCAGTTCGGCAAACGGCTGGCCGACTTCCAGGCGCTGCAATTCATGATCGCGGATGCCGCGATGCGGGTCGAGGCCGCCCGGACCCTCGTCTACCAGGCGGCGGCCGCCACGGAACGGGGCGACGCGAACAAGGGCTTCCTCGCCTCGGCCGCCAAGTGCTTCGCGTCGGACGTCGCGATGGACGTCACCACCGACGCTGTGCAGCTCCTCGGCGGATACGGCTTCACCCGCGACTTCCCGGTCGAGCGGATGATGCGCGACGCGAAGATCACCCAGATCTACGAAGGCACCAACCAGGTGCAGCGGCTGGTGATGGCACGGGCACTCCTCAAGTGACGCAACCGATTCCGGCGACCGCCGGCGAGTATGACGATGTTCTCGGCCGTGGTGCGACGTCATTCGCTGCCCGAGGGACGAGAACGTGCCGGTGCGCCTACGGGGTTGCGTCGCATGGCGGTACCGCGCCGTCATAGCCGTTCGCGTAGCGCTGTGACACCGCGCTGCGGCGCCGCTCCGCGCCGTTACACCGCCGGATCGAACTCCGCGACGCGCGCTGCGAACCGCTGCGGCTCGCACAGGTGCGGATAGTGCCCGAGAAGGCCCCAATCCTCGACGAGCGCCCCGGGGATCCGGTGCGCCAGCCACTCCGGGTAGTGCTCGCCGCTCGGCAGACCGTCGATCTGCAGGTACGGATACGGTGCCGCGGGCGTGACCAGGTCGTCCACCATCGCCGCGAGCGCCGGCGCGCCCAGGTGGAACAGCGGCGACCAGATTCCGAGCACCACGTCCGGGTCCATCCGGCGGAGCGCTTCGATGCGCCGCTGCTCGTCCGGCGGGAGCTGCCCCGCCATCTGCGCGAACCTACCGGTCATCACGGCGGGGAACGCATCGCTGCGCAGCAGCCCCTCGACAGCCTGGACCTGCTCCTGCATCGCGGCGAGATCCAACGACTGGTCGATGTTCACCACTCCGCGTACCGGGAACCGTACGGCGTAGGCAGCGGCGACGATTCCGCCCAGCGAGTGGCCCACGACCAGCGGTGCCGCGCCTGATTCACCGCCGAAACCGCCCATCACGGCGACTACCACCTCCGCCACGTCGGCGGCCATGGCGTCCAGCGGATACTCGGCCGCAGGCGGCGAATCGCCGTGCCCGCGCAGATCTACCGCTAGGACGCGGTAGCGGCTTTGCAGCATCGGCAGCAGCGGATCGAAGCCGTGCCGGTTCTCGGTGATGCCGTGAAGGAGCACGAGCAGCGGACCGCTCCCCTGCACGACGTGCGCGAGCGGGATCGTGCCGGCAGCGGTACTCATCGGCGTGCTCGTCGCGGCATCTGTCTCAGGGGCCATGCAGGAGAGTAGAGCACGGATCTCGGTGCCCCGCCAGACATCTGGGTCGCAGGTAGGAGACCCGGGCCTCGCGTGTCCCGCTGCAGGAGGATGAGTGGGATGGCTAACGGCACCTCGACCGACCGGGTGTGAATAGGACCGGGATATTTCGGGCATTTTCCTGCAGCATTCACACTCTCGAAAAACGAGAGTGTGAATGTAGCAGCAATCCGCCCGATTTGGCCCAGTTCCATGCACAGTGCCCCACTCCGGCTGCTCCGCCCGCCCCCGGTCGCCCCGCCCCCTTGAGGATGTGAGTCCTGCAGCATTCTGGGCGAATTGTCCCAGTTCAATTCACACTCGTGGCAGGGCGCAATCCGGGGCGTATGCGCGTTACCGCGGCGGCATGCGCAGGCTGCCGTCGAGCCGGATCACCTCGCCGTTGAGGTAGTCCAGCGATACCAGCGAAAGTACCAACGCCGCATACTCTTCCGGTCGACCGAGTCGTGCCGGGAACGGGACGGTCGCCTCGAGCGCGGCGCGGAACTCGTCGGTGATCGTCGCCATCATCGGTGTATCCATGATCCCGGGCGCGATCGCCATCACCCGCACGCCGTACTGGGCGAGATCGCGGGCCGCCGGCAGCGTCATCGCCGCGATGCCGCCCTTCGAAGCGGCGTAGGCGATCTGCCCGACCTGGCCGTCGAACGCGGCGACGCTCGCCGTGTTCACGATGAGGCCCCGCTGGCCGGACTCGTCCGCGGGCTCGGTCCTCGCCATCGCCTCGGCGGCAAGACGAAGCACGTTGAAGGTGCCGATCAGGTTGATCCCCACCACGTTTCGGAACAGGTCGAGGTCGTGTACGCCCTTGCGGCCGAGAATCCTTGCGGCCCAGGCGACCCCGGCGCAGTTCACGGCCACTCGAAGCGGCGCACCCGAATCGACTGCCACGGCGACCGCGCGGGCGACGTCCGTCTCGCTCGTCACGTCCGCGTCGACGGGTATGACGCCGTTCGGCGGCGAGCCCGCTTTCGTCCACCCCGACGTCAGGTCGACACCGACCACGGAGGCGCCCGCGCCGGCGAGCGCGGCCGCGGTGGCGGCGCCCAGCCCGGAGGCGGCGCCGGTCACAATGGCAGCAGATCCGGAGAGTTCCATACCGTGGACGCTACCGGCTGGAAGGGGTGACGGCGATGCGGGAACAGCACGTGCGTGCGGCAACAGCGCCGAACTTTCGCCGGCGTACTGTGCTCCGGGCGGGGCTGGCGGTGCCGGCCATTGGGGCGGCTACCGCATTGGCCGGCTGCGCCAACAGCGGCTCGGACGACAGGTCGACCTCCGGCGCGACCGGGTCCGGCACGGTGCTGGTCGCGCTCGACAAGGTGCCGGTCGGTGGGATCGCGTCGGTCACGGTCGATCGGCGTCCGGCCTTTGTCGCGCGACCGGAAACCACTACCGTGCGGGCGTTTTCGGCGGTGTGCCCGCATCGGGGGTGCACCGTTGTCGCGACGGGCGAGGTGTTGCTCTGCCCGTGTCACAGCTCCCGGTTCGCGCTGCTCACCGGACAGGTACTGCGGGGACCCGCCACGGAACCGCTGCCGCCGATCGACGTGCGTATCGATGGGGACAACGTCATACGCGAATAGCGACTGCCGATCTCACGGGCCCGAGGGCCGGGGCGGTCGTGCCGCCACGGACGTGCCCCGGTGGTCTTGGTTCGCGAGGCACTATCCCTGCCGCGATAATTCCCGACATCGGCTTGCCTACGATTGACCGTTCCCGCGCGACCTGACCGCGGCCCGATCCCGTCACAGCGCGAGCAATCCGGTGCGCTTCGGCGGAGCCGCCTATGGTGGGGTGCGTGGCCATCCTGATCGATCCGCCGAACTGGCCGGCGCACGGCACGTTGTTCTCGCACCTGGTCAGCGACGTGAGCGTGGTCGAACTGCACGCGTTCGCCGCGCACCATGACCTGCCGGGCCGGGCGTTCGATCGAGACCACTACGACGTGCCGGTTGCGCGTTACGCCGGCCTCGTCGCGTCCGGGGCCACCGAGGTTTCCTCGCGGGAGTTGCTCGCCCGGCTGGTGGCATCCGGACTACGCCGCCGCAAGGTCCCGCCAGGGGACGCGCCCCGGCCGCGCGGATGTCACGACGGAGCGCCGGCGGACCGGTCGGCCTCCGCCACGATCGGGCCTACGCTGACGACAACCCCGAGAACGACGTCGCGGTAGAGGTAGAGCCCCGGCTGCAGAGCCGGCAACTGCTCCTCACCGGCGGCGATGTCGACTGTGAGCTGCTCGTACGCGCGTTGCGCGTCGTCGAACGCTCGGGCCGCCGCGTCGTCGAGCAGGGCGCGCGCCCCGGCGAGGGCGGACGCGATCCGGCGGACGCTGCCGCTTCCCAGCACCGAGGCGACCAGCGGCGGGGGCGGGCCGTCGACCATGAAGTCCTCCCACTCCATCAGGTCGAACAGGAACTGCCCACCCTTGAACCACGGCCACCGGGACAGGGCCGCGATCAGCGTCGCGGCTCGCTCGGGCTCCTCCTGACGCAGCAGGGTTCCGCGCCGCGCGAGGGTGCACAGCACCGCGCGGAGCCATGTGTTCCCCTCGTCGATACGCGCCAGCACGGCGTGGTCCGCGTCGCCGAGCGCGTCCTCGCGTACGGTCGGGCCGGCCATGTGGCTATCGGCATGGGCATCGCCGCGAACAGCGTCATCCCCGTCATCCCCGTTATCTCGGCCGGGCGTCGGCGTCACAGCGGCCTCGTGGTCACGTAGTTGGCGATCTGGCGGAGCAGCGCCTTGCCCTCGTTCTCCGGGAGGGCGCGCAGGTCCCGCTCGAACCGCTGCGTGCCGCGCTGCGCGAGCCGGTCGGCGAGGTCGATGGCGTAGTCGATCGATCCGTAATGCTGCATGGCGGCAAGTATTTCCGCCGCATCCTCCTGCGCGCGACCCTGCCGCGGGCGCGCCAGCAGTTCGGCCAGCCTGACGCGGTCGCGGTGGCCGGCGGTGCGCATCAGATGGATCAACATCACTGTCCGCTTGCCCTCGAGGAGATCGCCCAGCGGCTCCTTGCCGTAGAGCGCCTCCTCACCGATCAGGTTGAGGACGTCGTCCTGGATCTGGAAGGCAATGCCGATCCAGCGGAACGCCTCGTTGAAGACGTCCAGCGCCGGCCCGCTCTCGCCGGCGCACACGGCGCCGAGCCGGCACGGCGAGATGCACGTGTACCAGCCGGTCTTCTTCGTGCTCATCCGGTAGTACGCCTGGTCCGACCGGGGAACGGTGGCGCGCCGGATCCACTCCAGCTCGATGGCCTGCCCCTCCACTGTCTCGCGGCACATGTGCAGCACCTCGTGGATCAGGCCGAGTGTCCGTGCCAGGCCTAGAGTCTCGAGGTTGGACAACACCGCGTCGACCGCGAGCAGGTTGATACCGTCGCCCGCGTTCACGGCAAGTCCCAGGCCGTGCTCGGTGTGCAGGGTCGGCAGCCCGCGGCGATGCGTCGACTCGTCCGCGATGTCGTCATGGATCAGAAACCCGTTGTGGAACAACTCGAGTGCGGCGGCCACGCGGACCGCGTCGTCCGGCCGCCCGCCGAACGCCGCGCACGCCGCCAAGGTCAACGTCGGGCGCAGACCCTTGCCCTGCCGGGTGGGATACGCGCGGATCAGTTCGTACAGTGAGGATTTCGGTTGCCGGTCCGGGATGAGCCGGTTCATCTCGCGCCGGACCCGATCGCGGCAGGCGGTCATCACGTCGACGAGGTCGGCGTCCGCGACCGGCTCGGGGAGCCACCATCCGGTGGCCCGCGTTCCGTCCCAGAGGCTGCGCGGCGCGCTGGCGACGGTCCCGCCGACGAGCGGCCGGTCTCCGGTCGGTTGCCGATGGTCGAAGAAGTCCAGTGCGCGCCAACCGGTATCGCGCGGCGCCGCCCATCCGTCCGTCGGCTCCCCGTCGATGACGCTGTCCGCGGGGCTGGGCGGCTTTCCCCACAGATGCGGCGAAGCATCGCGGTAGCACCGCCAGAGTTCTTGTACCGCACGCAGTCCCGAAGCGCGCTGGGACAGCAGCCGCATCGTCCGCCAGACCGCGAGTACCTGGTCGCGCGGCCCGCGGACATCGAGGCTGCCCGGCAGCACCTCGTCGATCGGTCGCGCGGCCAGATCGAAGATCAGGTTCATAGCGCGGGCGTCGAAGTACACCTCGACGTCGGCCGATGCCGGCGGGTGTGCGGTCGCGATCAGGCGCGAGCGATGCGCGCTGAGCGCGCCGCCCGTGCCGTCGCCGAAGTGCAGCGCCAGCCGGATCGCGCCGAGTTCGGCCGCCGCGGCGGCGACGATGGCGGGTGCGCGCTGGGTGAGTTCGTGCACGGTCGCCGTGAAGACGTCCGCTCCGGCGGGTTCCGGACCGGCGGTTTCGGTGGCTGCGCGCCGCTGGCCGGACGAGGCGTGGTCAGTCGGCATGGGCACCGCCAGCGAACTCGACAACCGCGCCGGCCGTGAAGCCGATCTGCCGGCCGCCGACGCGCCCGGTGACGACGGCCGGGCCGAGGACCTCGTGAACGCTGAACGGCGCGAGACCGAGCTCGGAGGGATTCACGATCCGGCCGGCGGTGCGCGAGTCCACGTCGATGCACAGCCGGTCGTCGCCGGTCTGCGCCACGATCACCAGCCGCGCCGGTACCTCGGCGGTCGGCGCCGTGCCGAGCGTCGCCGCCAGCGGCGGGAAGACATGGACGTTGTCGCGCGGCAGCGCCCCCGAGACCGCGACATCGATGCGCCGCCGCGGGAAGTGCCGAACGAGCCGGCCCGACCTCCAGAGCATCACCGAACCGGTTGCGGCATCGGCATCGTCGCGCGGGGTGATGAGCGTGAAGACGACCGAGTACGCCGGCGGGCCCGACGGCGCAGGCGTGTCGTTGACGAATCCGAAGACCCATCCACCCAGGTCCGGCCAACCCCAGCGCCCGCGCACCCGTTCGTGGTAGCCGACCAGGCGGACGGGCCGCGCATCGTCCCCGCTCGCCGCGGCCAGGCCGGTGGCACGGATTCCCGGCTCGGACTGCCACCGCAGGTGCTGATCGAATCCGAACGGCGCACATTGCGACGTGCACGGGCGACCGGTGCGCCGCAGCCGCAGATCGACGCTCGGGCCCGGTGAAAGGCCCGAGATGCGCATGCGCGACGGGCCTTTCGATGCGCCGAAGGACGACCACGCCTGCGGCGTGACGGTGGCATTGAACTGGCTACTCCGCCAGCCGGCTTCGCGATCGTGGACCAGCAGGATCGACATCGACTGGCCCACCGTGGCAGGCCCGGACGAGCCCAGGGTCGAAAGGTTGGCGATCACCGAAACGTCCCCCGACGGTGACCGGAACGCGTAGTGCAACCAGCGACGCTCCAGGTGATCGCCCAGCGGCGCGTCCGGGAACGGCCCGACGGGACCGAGGTTCGGCAACAACGTTTCCCACCTGCCCAAAGCCGGAGAATCGCGGTACGCTCTTCGTGCCCCGACAGACCGGACCCGGGGGTCCAGCATGGCGAAGCGTAGCGACTCAGGTACGGGAAAGTCACGGCCGGCTCCGCCCGCCGCCGGCCCACCGGCCCTGAAGATCACCACTCACCGGGCGCTCGTCGGCGAGCGCACGACGATCATCGCCGCGCTTGCCGCGGACCCGCGCAGCGCGCGGATGCTGGCCGCGAACCCCGCGCTGGCTCTCCGGGCGGTCGGCGTCCAGCTGTCACCCGCCATCGCCGACCACATCCTGCACGCCGTACAGCAACCGGCCGAGGTGCGCAGCCGGCGTGCGGAACTCGCCGCCGCGCTCACCAAGGACCTGGGCGTCGCGCCGCACCCGTCCGATCCCGCGCGCCTTGCCGAGATCCTGTTCGGCGCTTTGCATCTGCACCCGCTGGCAACCGCTGGCCGGCAACCGACCTACGTGCCCACGATCCCGGAGGCATCGCAGGACAGGCTGCGGGCGCTGCTACCGAACCCGGACCGCCGGCTGCCCGCACGCACCGCGCCGACAGCACCGTCCACGCGCCCCCCGCCGGTATGGCGGCTGGACCCAGGTGCGCCCGTGCCAGCGCTGCCCCGGGCGCGCTTCCGGCCGAAGCGGGTCACGCTCCCCGAACTGTGGTTCTACCTCCCCTCCCACGAACTCGTCCGGCCGCTCCTGGAATTGGGCATCCTCGAGGTCAGCGTCATGCCCGTCCTGCCGCCCGACGCGTTCGCGAAGGTCCGGGACGGCGGCCAGACCGGCGGCCTCACCGACTGGATCCAGTCCGTGACGTTCCCGCGCGGCTCGCGGAAGGCCGCCCCGCCGTGAGCAACACCGCCAACTTCGACTACTGCGTCGAGTTGTCCATCGACGCCGTGCGGCAGATCTTCCACCTCGCGTTCAAGAACGAGGACCTGTTCCCGCACACCGTGGGGCCTATCGACATCGACCTGGGCGGCGGCCTCACCGGCACCGTGATGGTGTCCGTCCTCGACGACGAGTCGCGGCCGGCGGACCTCGCCTTCGCCGACGCGAAACACATCCGGTTCGACGTGCCCAACGACATCACCATCGAGATCCCGTCGGCGCCGGACCCGAACCTCAGCCGCATCACCCTCAGCTCGACCGCCCGGTTTCCCGGCCGCCTGGACAGTTGGATCGGAGATGACGGCCAGCCGTGGCTGGGCATCCGCTTCGACGACGTCACCCCCGGGGACGTCGACGTCATCGGCCTGACCGGTGTTCCGGTGATCGGCGCCCAGCAGATCGTAGGCGCGATCCACTCGAAGTACCTCACCCTGCCGCACCGGTACACCGCGCCCGCGCCGGGCGGAACCGCGGAACTGCTCGTCTATGACGGCACCGCAGACACCACGCTCCTGCCCCCGGCGCCGGGCAGCCCCGCCATCACCGGATCGCTCGAAACCGTTGGCGGCACAGAGTATCTCAAGCTCACCGTGCCGATCCACGTCGATGTTCCGACCGGCTACGGCTCGTACCACTACCTGTCGTTCGGCACCGTCACCTGTTGGCGGGCGGTCGTGCGCACCGACACCACGATCACCGTCGATGCGGCCGACGAGCCGGCGGACCCCACGGTGGCGACGCAGGTGGTGCTCGACAACACCGGCCCAGGACATGACCAGGTCCTCGCCCAGTTGCGCCCGCTGGTCATCCAGGCACTGGGCGGCTTCGGCACGCCGACCTCCGCCGCCTACTCTCAGTCCGCCGCCACCGCGCGCATCCAACAGCAGATCGCCGACTACCTGCACGACCTACAGTTCGCGCTCTACACTCCGGTGTCCCACCAGCAGGGCGTGACCCTGTCGACCCCCGTCGGCTTCCTGCTTCCGGCCACCGGAACCCTTGCGGTGCTGATGAACCGCCGCAGCGGCACCGCTGCCGACGACGTCGCGCCGGACGACTTCCGGGGCGCGGCCGACCTGGCTCTCGCCGTCGGACGGGACAACGTGATCGAGAAGAGCACCGCCGTCATCGACGCGGCCTTCCCCGGCGTGAACACCGGATCCGGAGCCGACATCAACCGGCCGCAGGGCCATGCGACGCTCAAGACCTGCCACGCGGAGCCCAGCGACGACGGCGCACACGGCAAGCATCCCGGGCATCTGTGGATCACCGGCGAGGCAGAGGTGCATATCGACTGCTGGCCCGACCCGGATGTCTCGTTCAGCGGCCCGGTGTTCATCGATGCCACGCCGCACCCGGACGATCCGGCCGGGTGCTGGCTCGAACTCAAGCCCCGGGCGGGGGACTTCGACGTCGGCGAGAGCTGCTGCGACGTGCTCATCGACATCCTGATCCCGATCGTCGGATGGATCATGCTCGCCGTGGTCGAGAACCTGATCGACAAGATCGGCGGGCAGATCGCGACCGAGACGGCCGATGCCACGGTCCAGGTCGTCTCGCCGCTGCCCACGGTGGTGATCGGCATCGCGCAGATGGAGTGCTGCCTGGACACCATCGTCATCTCCCAGCAGGGGTTCGTGCTGCCCGGCAGCGTGCGGATCCGCCGGGACGGCCGGAGCTTCGACGACCTCCAGTCGCAGGGCGCGACGCCGCGCCCGGACCAGCCATGAACGACCCCCGACCGCCCCGCCCGCGGAGCGGTCCCGATCCGAGGAGCAGTAGATGACAACCACCCGAGGCTTCGTGGATCGCGTCGAGATCGGGCGCGCGGGAATGGTGTCGGTCCGCGTCATCACCGCGACCGGCCCGGTGGTCTTCACGATCGCCGATCTCGACGCGGATCCGGAACGCTTCAACGAACGCCTGACCAAGGTCGCGCTGGCCCGAGACGCGATGAATCGCGCCGACCCGGTGGAGATCGAGTCGGCGGACGGGGCGGCGGGGCAGGAGATCGGCCGGATCGCCCGCATCTCCCGCGACGAGTTGGGCTTCCCGAGCGCCGTGCAGACCTGCGGCGGGCTGGTGGTCCGCGTCGCGCTGCACGCGCGGGGCGTCGTCCAGGGTGAAGGCGACGCGCCCGACGAGGCGATCGTCTCCGTGCTCGCGACCACCGGCTCGACCATGACGCTGCGGCTGCCGATGCAGATCCCGGAACGCCAGGTCGCCGCCCAGCAGTTGGGCATGATCCGGGACGCCCAGGCCGCGGGCCAGATCATGCAGTTCCTCGTCTCCGACACCGGCGAGAAGCAGCCGACCGTCGTCGCGGTGTGGGCCGGATCGGATGCCTCGGCCGACGGCGGGAACGCCGATACCGGCGACACCGCATCGGGTTTCGTCGAGACCCTCGGGGTGATCCTCCCGGCGGGCACGGACGCGCTGGACGGATCGCTGGCGCTTTCCCGGATCACCACGGCGCCGGATCTCACCGGTGACGGTGGCACGGTCGACCCCGCACCGTTTGACCCCGCCGCTCTCGAGGTGCTCGTCGCGCGCGGCTCCGTGCCGTACGCGCTGCTCGAGGCCGCGCAGATGGAGGCTCGAGCTGGAGTGCCCGGCCTCCGGCTCCCACGAGCCGAGACCGAGCAGGTAGTTGGGGCCGCCCGCTTTGGTCCCGGCTC
>OFTX01000884.1_pt1 | contig 12765 bp, 10 predicted proteins | sample 1775051 | NCBI WGS metagenome assembly OFTX01 (sample SAMN08195772, study PRJEB24354) | sludge metagenome | isolation source: sludge from phenol fed wastewater aerobic bioreactor A | place: India: Nagpur | collected 2016-09-15
CATGCGCTGGCGCAGTTGCCTTTGCGGATAGCTGGGCGGCGCGTTCCACGAAAACGGTGACAGGTTTACCTACACCGGTTTCGAAAACGGTGACAGGTTTACTTACACCCGTTTGAGACCAAACGGGGTCAGGTTCTGAGGTTTCCCCACGAATTCACGATGTGGCTCGCGTCTGTTGAAGCACGTCCGGCGGCAGTGCACGCAGACGTTCGAGCCATTGGTACGTTCGCTCCATCGGCCAGCATCTGACCAGTGCCTCGCGTCCGATGCGCATCGTGGAATACAACTTGCGCTTGGTCGCCACCGGTGACAACCAGCGGTCGATATGTGTCGCCTCGCACGCCAGACCGGCAAGCCAGCTGGCGAAGTTGGCGATGGCGTGCATCAGCAACAACACCTGCAGGCGTTTGCCAATACGGGTGAGGCTGCCCTCGAACGCGCTGCCATAGTGGTGGGATTTCAAGTCGCGGAAGGACTGCTCGATCTGCATGCGTCGGGCGTATAGACGCACCAGTTGCCGGGCGCTGAGCTGCAACGCTGGCGAGGCCACCAGGAGCCATGGCTCGCGATAGCGTGCAGCCACTTTCCGGCTGCAGGTGGTGCGCGCTGGTACGCCGTTGAGGTTGCGATGCTTGCGGCCCTTGTTCGGTTGGCGATGGATCACCACCCGGGATGGCCATGGCTGGCTGCGCACCGTGTCCATCAACCCCATGTCGCGGGTTCCATAGCCATCGAGCAGTGCATACAGTGCGCGTGAAGGAACCCAGTCGTCCTCGCCATGCACCTGGACAGGTTTGACCAACGTGCGGTGGCGTACGCGCCCCAGCCAATGCCAGCCCAGCGCGCTGACCGCGCGGAACCAGGGAGCGCGATAACCGGCATCGGTCACCAGGATGGGGGTAGCCCTCTCTGGCACGACCTGCCGCAAGCGCTGCAGAAAGGTCTTCTCCGCCTGCGGTGAGCCGGCCTGACTGCCAGGAAACACCATGTCCAGAATCGGCAAGGTGCGCCCGCCGACAGGTACCGCCGCCCGCAGCAGGCCCCATGATTTGTCCGGCTTCAAGTCGGACCAATCGATGACGATGACCGGCTGCTCGTTGCGCAACAGCCAACGGGCCATATCGGCGTACACGTGCTCCCGCTCGGCATGCAGGTGCCGATTGCTCAGCAACCGATCGAACGCCTTCAGCGGTGCACGCACCCGTTCGGCTCCCGGCCAGCTGCGCGCGACGTCCATGAGCGTCAGCCGGCGGCCCGTGATGAGCGCCTCCACCGCGTGCAACAGGACCCGCGATCGCGTCCGATGCATGGCTGTGAGTGAACGGGACAGGCACTTCTGCAATACTCGGCTGGCGCGCATGGGCTCGCGGTCCTCGTTGGTTTCGTCACCTTGAAGACTGCACCATGCGCGCACTCCTTTCCATCCACGACCATGCCAAACCCTTGATCCGACTAGCGGATTCGTGGGGAAACCTCAGTGTCAGGTTCACTTCTTCCACTTCTTCGTGGTTAAGTGAACCTGACACCGTTCTCCTCTTTGCGATTACCAGCAAGGACATTGGCGAAGATCTCACGATCTACGTTGGATCCGGTCAGCACTGCCGCGACTTTCTTGCTGCCCAACTGACCCCGCTCTTTGGTGATCGCAGCGATTGCTGCGGCACCTGATCCTTCCGCGCAATTGTGCGTGCACTCGTAGATGGCCCGCATGGCCTGGGCAATCTCCTCATCTGTCACTTCTACGATGTGGTCCACATACCGCCAGATGGCGTCCAAAGCTTCCGGCTGCGGAACGCGGCATGCCATGCCATCCGCCAGCACCGTTGAGGTGGGCGATTCCGTCTGCTGCTTTGACGCGAATGAAAGTGCATAGGCACGCGCATGCGTGGAAACCACCCCGACCATCTCCGTGCTCGGGCTCAGTGCGTTGCGTACTGCAATTGCGCCACAAATGCCGGAGCCAAGCCCGATTGGGACATACATGCGGTCAATGCCGTCAATGGCGCGGAAAAGTTCCAAAGAGTACGTTGCAACTCCTCGCACCAGCAGGTCGTGAAATGACGGAACCATGTGGGCGCCAGATACTTCCGACACGGAGATGGCATGCTCTCTTGCGGCCTGGAAATCATCGCCGTACTCGATAAGCTTGGCCCCAAGCGCCCGCATTGCGGCATTTTTCTCCACGCTGTTCCCTGTAGGGACAACGATGGTGCTTGAAAACCCGTGCCGCTTTGCAGCAAGCGCCACGGACTGGCCGTGATTGCCACGGGTTGCTGTTATCACCTCGCGTGTGCCACCGCTATTTGCGAGGTCGGCGAAGTACACCAAGCCACCGCGAACCTTGAACGCGCCCACAGGCGTATGGTTCTCGTGCTTTAGCCATACCTCGGCGCCGAGCCTCGCCGATAGCAAGGGCCAACAGTACTGAGGCGTTGGGGACAGCACCGAGTAGACATGGTGCGCTGCGGACTCAATTTGTCTGATCGTCGGCAACATGGTTGGTATGCGTTCTCAAGGATGGCCTGAACCAGCTCGCTCTTGACCGACATTGCCGCGACGGCAGGGATGACGACAGTTGTTCACAGTTTCCCCAACGCAAAGTCGATTCCTCGGTGGAGTGTAGTCCCGCAACCTATCCCGCAGTGCCGGCACAAGCGCCACAAAGGAAATCGGGTCGAGCCAACGGCGCACCTGCATGGCCGCAGTCCCATTCCCCCATCCAATCCACATGGTTCCTGCGCGGACAAATGTGGCGCCACACGGCTTGGAAGACACCCCGGTGCCTTACCCGAATACCACCATGCTCTGCCGGCTCAGCGCCAGCGGCTCGCCGTGCGGGCCCCAGAGCATCACGCTCTGGTTGGTGTAGCCATCGCGGGCGGCGAGCAGGGTGGCGTCGATACGCCAGTCATCGAGGCCGAGGTCGTCGTAGCGCGTGCGCAGCAGTTCCAGCATCCAGGTGAGCGAGCTGCCTGCGGTCGGCTGCGTGAACATGCCCAGCGCCAACGGCGGAATGAAATCGGCGAATGCAAGGACATGGGTTTCATCGGGCGGGCCGTCGTCGCGCAGCGAGACTTGCACGACGGCCTCGCGCTGCGTGCCGCCGCTGAACGGCAGGTCGCCGCGCAGCCAGCGCACACGAAAGTGCTGGAAGAATGCCGGCATGGCCGCCGGGACGTAGGGCACTTCCCGCGCCGCCGGCACGTCCACCGCCTGCTGCCTGGGCTGGAAGTCCAGCACGGATGGCCGGGTGCAGCCGAACACGCCCAGCAGCCGGCACAGCAGCTGCCCGCCGGCGTACAAACCCGCCTCGACGTGCATCGTGCTGCTTCCCTTGCGCAGGCAGGCGGCGCGGATCGCGACACTGCCCGCGGGCACGGGCGCTAGGAACGTGACCTGCAGCGTGCGCAGCGCCAGCTCCACCGGCACCAGCCCGCGCATCGCGCGCAAGCCAAGCGCCGCCTGCAGGCCGCCGAACGCACTGCGACCCTGCAACCAGTCCGTACCGACCTCGCCACGCCAGGAGTCGCCGTCGCGGATGACGCTGCGCATCGCCTGGGAAAAGTTCATGGCAGTCCCTCGCATGGCATCCGCCGATGATGCCAGTGCTGCGGGTCGCACGCGCGCCGCCTATACTCGGGTCACCCCTCGCGTCCCCGAGCGCGCCATGGCCTTCCTGCAAGACGCCCCACGACTTGCCCACCCGTACCGCAGCGATCCCCTGCTGCCGGGCCTGTTCGACCGGGTGCTGCCGCCCGAACGGCGCGGGGCGCTGGATGCCGATCTCAACGCACTCGGCGACTACGCGCTCCTCGCTTTCCAGCGCGCGGGCGCCAGCACCCCACGCCAGCCGGTGCTTGCCCAGTGGGGACCGTGGGGCGAGCGCATCGACCGCATCGAGCTGACTCCGGCCTGGCTGGACGGCCCGCGCATCACCACGGCGTGCCGCGTGCTGAGTTCCGGACATGCCGACAGCGAGCATGCGCGGCTGGAGGAATTCGCCCGCGTCTATCTCTACCACCTCGCCAGCGAGTTCTACACCTGCCCGCTGGCGATGACCGATGGCGCGGCCACCGCGCTCAAGGCCGCGGCCAACCGCGAGCTGATGGCCCGCGCACTGCCGCATTTACTCAGCGGCGACCCCGCCAGCCTGTGGCTGAGCGGACAGTGGATGACGGAGACCATCGGCGGCTCGGACGTCAGCCACAGCGAAACCACGGCGCGCCGCGATGGGACCGGCCAATGGCGGCTGTACGGGCGCAAATGGTTCAGCTCGGCGGTGGTCGGCGAGGCGGCCCTGGCCCTCGCGCGGCCGGAAGGTGCAGCCGCAGGCAACGACGCGCTGGCGCTCTTCTACACCGAGACCATGGACGGTCCGCAACGCCGGCCGGAACTGGTGATCGACCGCCTGAAGGACAAGCTCGGCACGCGCGAGCTGCCCACTGCGGAAATCCATCTGCAGGGTCTGCCAGCCTGGCCTGTGGGCGAGCTTGCCCACGGCGTGCGGCAGATTGCCCCGGTGCTCAACATCACCCGCACCTGGAACGCAGTCTGCGCCGTGGCGAGCATGGCGCGCGCGATTGCGCTGGCGCAGGATTACGCGCGACGGCGTCAGGCGTTTGGCCGTCCATTGATCGAACAGCCGCTGCACGCGCACACGCTGGCGGACATGCATGCCGAGTTTGCCGGCGCGTTTGCGCTGGCGTTCGAGGTGGCCCACCTGCTGGGTCGCGTGGAACATGGTGCCGCGACCGACGACGAAGCCGCGGCGCTGCGCCTGCTGACACCGCTGGCCAAGCTGTGGACCGGAAAGCTCGCGGTCGCGATCTGCTCGGAGGCGCTGGAATGCTTTGGCGGGGCCGGCTACATCGAAGACACCGGCCTGCCGCAATTGCTGCGCGACGCACAGGTCTACCCGATCTGGGAAGGCACGACGAACGTGCTGTCGCTGGACAGCCTGCGTGCGATCGGCGGCGGCAGCCTCGGCGCGTTGCGTGGCGTCGTCGCCAACTGGGCCAGCGGCACCGAAACCAGGCACGCCGCCGGCCTGATCCAGGACACGCTCGAGCGAGCGCAGCACTTCGTGGAACAGTCCGCAGGCACGCCGGATGCGCTGCAGGCCGGCGCGCGCGGCCTGGCCCTCACCCTGGCCCGCTGTGCCGCCGCGGGCCTGCTCGCCCGGCAGGTGACCTGGTCCATGCGCGGGGGGGAGCTGTGGCCTGCCGCCGCGCTGCAGCGCTTCCTCGCCCACGGCCTGGACCGGCTGGCAGCGCCAGAGGCCGACAACACCGCGCTGCTGCTGCGCTGAGCCATCGGTTGCGGGAGCGGCACGTCCCAGAGGCGGGCCGGGAAGCCGCCGCGGTGGCAACGGCGCAGCCGGATGCAGGAAGCGACGGCCGACCGCCAGACGACAGACACGACGTCGGCCGCCGTCCGGCAAGCCAACGTCTCAGTGCAGCGCCGCCCTGGCCCCCGCGACATCCGCATGCAGGCGGGCAACGCCCTCGCGCTCCTGGCTCATGTACGTGTCCGCCGCATCGACCATCGCAGGCGTCGGCGCCACGAATGACGCGCTCACCGTGTCCACCAGCCAGGACAGGCGCGCGCGCAGCTTGCCGGCATACACCAAGGCGCCTTCGTCCGACTGGATCCGCAGATTCACCATCTCGTCGATATCACGGTTCAAGCCAGCCAGGGCTTGCGCTGCCGCGTTGCTGGAATCGTGCTTGCCGGCGACGGCGTGCTCCAACTCGCTGCGGGCATCCAGCGCCTGGTTCAGCGCGGTGCCGAGTTCGCCCATCGAGTCACGAAGCTGCATGAGCAGATCGAAGCGTTGCTGCAGCTGGGCCGGCGTCGTGCCCAGGCGCGGATCGAGTTTGACCACGAACGGTTGCCGTTGTGTGTGTCCCGCATAGCTCAGCTGGACATAGTACGTACCCGGCACCACTTGCGGACCTACCGGCGGCCGCGCGCCCTGGCTGTGGGGACTTTCGTAGATGCCCTTGACGTCGACCGCATCCGGATAACGCAGATTCCACAGGAACCGGTTCATTCCCGGATGCAGTTCAGCCACCTTGGCAGCGCCCTCGCCGGATGTGGGCTTGGTCGCCTTGGGCTGTTGCGGCAGGGTGAAGCTGCGGATCTCCTTGCCTGAGGCATCGGCAAAGCTCAACTGCACCGGCTGCCTGCCGTTGTAGTCAGCCGGCAGGTGGAAGAACACCGCGGCTCCGGGCGGGAGGTTCTCGCCCGTATTGGGTGCCGCCTGCGCACCGAACCCGCTCGTGCGGCGCGTCACCAACCAGGTCTGTTGCGGCTTGAACAGATAGGGCGCATCGCTCGCCACCCTGGCTGCACTCAATTGCTCCAGGAACTGCAGGTTGTCGAGCACCCAGAACGCGCGTCCAAACGTCGAGAGCACCACCGCGTGCTGTTCGGGCTGGATCTCGATATCGGTCACGCGCACCGCCGGCAGGTTGAGCGAGAGTGGCTGCCAGTGCGCGCCGCCATCCAGGCTCATGTAGACCGTCGCGCTGGTGCCCGCGAACAGCAGGCTGGGATCGTTTGGATCCTCGCGCACACTCTCGACATACTGATCCGCGGGCAAGCCCGTGGTGATCGCGGTCCAGTGGCTGCCGGAGTCGGTGGTCTTGTACACGTAGGGATGGAAGTCATCCCACTGGTAGCGGCTGGCCGACACGTAGACCGTGCCCTCCTTCGAATGCGAGGGTTCGATGCTGGTGATGGTGGACGAGGCCGGCAACTGCGGCGGGCGCACACCCTGCCAATGGCCGCCGGCGTCCGTGGTGAGGTGCACGAGACCATCATCCGAGCCCGTCCAGATGACCTTGTCGCTCAGCGGAGAGAAGGCAATCGAGGAAAGCGTGCCGAAGACCTCCTCGCCGGTCACGTCCGCGCTGATCGGACCACCCGGACGCTGCTGCCTGCTCTTGTCATTGCGCGTGAGGTCGGGGCTGATGACCTTCCAGTGGACGCCCTGGTCCAGGGTCTCAAACACCACGTTGGCGCCCAGCAGCAGCTCCTTCGGGTTGTGCGGGGCAAACACCTTAGGGTGGTACCACCAGCCAAAGCGATACTTGGTCTCGGTCGCCGCCGAGCCGAAGTTCCATTGCCCCCACGCCGGGACCTGAGTGGCCAGCCCCGTCCGCCGGTCCTCCCGCCACTCCTGCGTGTAGTAGCCGCTGCCGTAGGTGATCCAGGGCTGCCCCGGCGTCGGGACGACCCAGCTCGCTTCCCCGCCCTTCACGCTGCGCCAGACGGCCGGGATCCCGCCTGCCGGAACCGCACTCGGCGCATACACCGAACCACGATCCTGCTGTGCGCCGTAGATGCGGAACGGAAACTGGTTGTCGAGATTCGCGTGATAGAACTGCCCGGTTGGCTGGTTGTCCTCGGTGCTCCAGGTCTTGCCGCCATCCAGCGACACGGTGGCGCCGCCATCGTTGCCTTCGATCAGGATCTGCGGATGGTCGGGATTGATCCAGAACGCGTGGTTGTCGCCGTGCGGCGGCTTGAGCTTGCTGATGGTCTTGCCGGCGTCGTGCGAGACGAACACATCGGCATTGGGCAGATAAATGGTGTCGGCATCCTTGGGATCGACAAAGACGCGGGCGTAGTAGAAGGCGCGCTGCGTGATATCCAGGCTGTTGTTCATCAGCGTCCAGGTCTGGCCGCCGTTGTCCGAGCGGAACAAACCTCCCGGCTTGCCTGGAACGCTGGTCTTGGCCTGCACCAGCGCATAGACGACATTGGGCGCGCCCGGCGCCACGGCCAGGCCCACCTTGCCGAAGATGCCGGTCGGCAAGCCCTGGTTGTGCGTGATGTTGACCCAATGCGCGCCGCCATCGGTGGTCTTGTAGATGTCGCTCCCCGGGCCACCGCTGGAAAGTGTCCAGGGCCGTCGGTAGGCCTCCCACATCGCGGCATAAACCACCTGCGGATTGGCCGGATCCATCGCCATGGTGATGGCTCCGGTCTCATCGTTGACATACAGGACCTTGTTCCAGGTCTTGCCGCCATCGGTGCTCTTGAATACGCCGCGCTCGGGATTTGGCCCATAGAAATGTCCGAGTGCCGCCACGTACAGCACATCGGGGTTCCTGGGATCGACGAGGATCCAGCTGATGATGTGGGTATTGCCCAAACCGATGAAGGCCCAGGTCTTTCCGGCATCCGTGGACTTGTACATTCCCTCGCCGGTCAGGAAGGTGTTGCGCGGGGCAGAATCACCGGTGCCGGCGTAGATGATGTCCGGGTTGGAGGGCGCCACGGCAATGGCGCCGATATTGTTGTTCCTGAAATATTTGTCGCTGATGTTTTTCCAGTTGTGCCCGTAATCCTCCGTTTTCCACACGCCGCCCCCGGCATACGCCGCGTAATAAAGACTTGGCTGCGCGGCGACGCCGGCCACACTGGTCACGCGCCCGCCGAGATAGGGCCCCACGCTGCGCCAGTGCAAGGCACTGGTCAATTCATTGGCCGGCACCGTCGCCGCACATGCGGCCGACACGACCAGCGACAAGGCGGCAGCCAGCAATACGTGCAGCACACGGCTTGACATGGACATCGGAATATCTCTCGTGAAGCGTGGGGAGGAGCAGGCGGAACACGCGGGACCGCACGGGGACCGTACTGCGACGACGCCCCTGCTCAATGTGCTGGAAGTCATAAGCGGCCGCCGCCCAGCCACCACAGATCGAGGCCACGGCAGCCGGGAGTCCGCGCACGGATCGGGCGCCAGGCGCCGGCACCCCTCACATGGCGATGCCGGCACAGGCTAAACTGCAGGCACTTCCCGTGTGCCAGGCACCATGCAGCATCTGACGATCATCACCACCGGCGGCACCATCGACAAGATCTACTTCGACGCGAAGTCGGACTACAAGATCGGTGCGCCGCAAATCGGCGACATCCTGACCCAGCTCGGAGTCGGCTTCGAGTTCACCATCGTCCCGCTCATGCGCAAGGACAGCCTGCAGATGGAACCCGAGGACCGCGCCCTGGTGCGCGCCACGATCGAACGGCAGACCGACCGGCACGTGCTGGTCACGCACGGCACCGACACCATGGTGGACACCGCGAGGGAGCTGGCCAGCATCAGGGACAAGGTGATCGTGTTGACCGGCGCACTGAATCCGGCGCGCTTCCAGGGCTCGGACGCGGTCTTCAACATTGGCTGCGCGGTGGCCGCGGTGCAGACCTTGCCCGCGGGCGTCTACATCACGATGAACGGCCGCGTCTGGGACCCCGCCAAGGTGCGCAAGAACCGCGCCGCCAACCGCTTCGAGGAGGCTGGCGGCTGAGGCGCGGCACCTCCGCCACGCTGCCAGTCGGAATGGGAGCTGCCGCGCTCAGACCATGCCGGTTTCGAGGCGCGCCTCGTCGGACATCATCTCGTAGCTCCAGGGCGGATCGAACACCAGGTCGACGTCGGCCTTGACCAGGGTCGGGATCATCAGCAGCTTGGTGCGTGCGTCCTCGACCAGGATGTCGCCCATGCCGCAGCCTGGCGCCGTCAGGGTCAGCTTGACGTAGACCGTGCGGTCGCCGTTGGGCAGCTGTTCCGTGCTGAGGTCGTAGACGAGGCCGAGATCGACCACGTTGACCGGGATCTCCGGGTCGAACACCGCGCGCAACTGCTCCCAGGCCAGCTTCTCCACGTCGGCGGTGGTGGCGTTCGGCGGCAACTCCAGCGGTGGCGGCGGTTCCTTGCCCAGCGCATCGGCATCGTCGCCGGCCACGCGGAACAGGTTGCCCTCCACGTACACGGTGAAGCTGCCTCCCAGCGCCTGGGTGATGTAGCCGATCTGCCCGGCCGGCAACACCACCTCTTCGCCTTGCGGCACCATCACGGCGTCGCAATCGCGCACCAGGGTGAAGGGTTCGCTGTTCAAACTGAAACCGCCCATGCGTATCACCAGCCAGTTGCCGACCCGGGGTTGGCCCCGCGTCAAAGTTTCTATTATGCAAAGGGCTGCGCCGCTTTGCTTGTCCCAGATCAGGCCATCGCCGCCGCCTGGCGCACGAAGCCCGCACGCGTGCACGCTATGATGGCGACCTTTCGCCAGGAAATCCGCATGCCAATCCACACCGCAGCCCAGCAGTCCTGATGCGCCTGCGCTGGCTTCTCACCGGCATGTCGGCACTCCTCAGCATCCTCACGCTGGGCCTGTCGGCAGGCGTGGCCTGGCTGGTGGCGACGCTGTATTTCCGTCAGCCACCGGAGGTCTTCGCCCCGCTCGTGGGCCTGCTGCTGGCCTGGGCCCTGCGCGCGACCACGCGTGCGCCGGGGTTGACCTGCGCCACGGTGGCCGTGCTGTCCACGCTGCTGGCTGCCTTGTGTGTGGACGTGGTGTTCGTCGGCCTGCAATTGGCCGGCTCGATGGGCATCAGCCTGCGCCAGGCGCTGGGCGCCGCCGGGCCCGGCATGCTGTGGGCGCTGGTGCGGCTGGGCGTGCCTGCCGGCGCATTGGCCTGGTATGGCGCCGCGGTGGTCCTGGCCGTGGTCGTCGCGCTGCCGCCGCTGCGCAGACGCAAAGGGGACGGCGGCAATCAGGCCTTGACCTGATTGTCTCCGTCCCCTTTTGTTCTCCCGCCTAGGTGTCCAGGGATTTCAGTTCGGTGACCAGCTGCCCGGCCGCAGCCTGGCCGTCGCCGTACAGCATGCGGGTGTTGTCGGCGTAGAACAGCGCGTTCTCGATGCCGGCGAAGCCGGTGCCGCGCCCGCGCTTGATCACGATCACGTTCCTGGCCTTGGACACGTCCAGGATCGGCATGCCGTAGATCGGTGAGCCCTTGTCGGTGCGCGCCACGGGATTGACCACGTCGTTGGCGCCGATCACCAGGGCGACGTCGGTGTTCGGGAACTCGGGGTTGATGTCGTCCATGTCGGCAATCAAATCGTAGGGCACGCCCGCCTCGGCCAGCAGCACGTTCATGTGCCCGGGCATGCGCCCGGCCACCGGGTGGATGGCAACTTTCACCTTGACGCCGCGCTCGAGCAGCAGCTTGGCGAACTCCCACACCTTGTGCTGGGCCTGGGCCACGGCCATGCCGTAGCCGGGCACGATCGCCACGCGCTCGGCGTAGGCCATCATCACCGCCGCATCGCTGGCGTCGATCGGCTTCATGGCGCCGGCGATCGCCTGCGCCTGGTCGGCGCCACCGCCGGCACCGAAATTGCCGAACAACACGTTGGCCAGCGAACGGTTCATGGCCTTGGCCATCAACTGGGTCAGCAAGGTGCCGGCTGCGCCCACCACCATGCCGGCGATGATCATCGCCTCGTTCTGCAGCACGAAGCCCTCGAACGCCACCGCCAGGCCGGTGAACGCGTTGTACATGGAAATGACCACCGGCATGTCGGCGCCGCCGATCGGCAGGGTCATGGCCACGCCCACCACCAGTGCCAGCACGAAGAATGCCACCAGCCAGTTCCAGGCAAACGCCTGGCCGTGGACCGCCGCGGCCAGCGCCATGGCGCCGCACACCAGCGTGGCGACAAACAAGGCCAGGTTCACCCAGCGCTGCAGCGGGAACACGAAGCGGCGGTCCATCCAGCCCTGCAGCTTGGCAAAGGCGATCAGCGAACCGGTAAAGGACACCGCGCCGATCAGCACGCCGACGAAGGCCAGGGTCAGCTCGACCGGAGTCAGGGTCGGTGCCAGGACATCCGCGCCCGGCAGCAGCGCCGCGGCCGTTGCCGCCTGGCCGGCCGCCAGCGCCGCGACGTTGAACTTGATCAACTCGACCGCGCCGATCGCCGCCGCGGCGCCACCGCCCATGCCGTTGAACAATGCCACCATCTGCGGCATCGCGGTCATCGCCACGCGGCGCCCGACCACCCAGGACACGACGACGCCGACGATGATGGCGCCAAGCATCCAGCCCAGGTTGTGCATGCCGGGCAGGAAAAAGGTCGCGATGATTGCCGCCGCCATGCCGGCGCCGGCCCAGACAATGCCATTGCGCGCCGTGCGTGGCGAGCTCATGCGCTTGAGGCCCCAGATGAACAGGACCGCGGCAATGAAATACACCGCATCGACCAGGGTCGGCACCCAAGCCGGCAGCGTCATGGCTTTTTCTCCCCTGCCGGCGCCTTGCTGGACTTGAACATCTCCAGCATGCGTTCGGTGACCACGTAGCCTCCGGCAACGTTGCCCGCGGCCAGCAGGACCGCCACCACGCCGATGGCAATCTCGACCGGGCCCACCGCATGGCCCAGGGCCACCATGGCTCCGACCAGGACGATGCCATGCACGAAGTTCGAGCCGGACATCAGCGGCGTATGCAGGATCACCGGCACGCGGGCGATGATCTCGTATCCGGTGAATGCCGCCAGCATGAAGATGTACAGTGCCAAGAATCCATCGATCATGACCGCCCTCGCTGATATCCCCGATGTCCGTGCATCATACGGATGTGCGTCAACCCACGCGAGCATGCCGCGTTGAACCAGAAGCAGCCCACATGATGGAGTCGAAGCATGCCGCCGATGGCGATACGGACGGGAACACCGTGAACGCGGCAGTTGGCGCCCTGACCGCGGCGCCACTCGAAGGCGCCGTCGAGCGGGTATCGGCAACCTCGCTGAACGCGTTCCTGGCCCAGATCGAGCACCGTGCCTTCCGCCTGGCCGAAATGCAGCTGCGCCAGCGCGAGGACGCGATGGATGCGGTACAGGACGCCATGTTGCGCCTGGCCCAGCACTACCCGGAGAAGCCGCCGGAAGAAGGGGCGCCGTTGTCC
>OFTX01000886.1_pt1 | contig 12760 bp, 10 predicted proteins | sample 1775051 | NCBI WGS metagenome assembly OFTX01 (sample SAMN08195772, study PRJEB24354) | sludge metagenome | isolation source: sludge from phenol fed wastewater aerobic bioreactor A | place: India: Nagpur | collected 2016-09-15
GCATCGGCCTGCACCAGCGCGACAACGACCGCCTGATCGCCACGCTCAAGCACCTGCGCGACCTGGGCAACAGCGTGATCGTCGTGGAGCACGACGAGGACATGATCCGCGCCGCCGACTTCTGCGTCGACATGGGCCCCGGCGCCGGCGTGCACGGTGGGCAGGTGATGGCGCAGGGCACCTGGCAGGAGCTGTGCGCCACGCCCGGCTCGCTCACCGGGCAGTACCTGTCTGGCGCAAAAACCATAGCTGTTCCCGCACAGCGCACGCCGTGGATGCCCACAAAACAGCCTGGAGAAACCCAGGCGATCCACGTGGTGGGCGCGAGCGGCCACAACCTCAGGCAGGTGAACGTCGACATCCCCGTGGGGCTCTTCACCTGCGTGACGGGCGTCTCCGGCTCGGGCAAGTCCACGCTGGTCAACGACACGCTGTACCGCGCCGCCGCCCGGCTGATCCACCGCGCGCACGACGAGCCCGCGCCATGCGAAGAGGTGCGCGGGCTGGAGCAGATCGACAAGGTGATCGCGGTGGACCAGTCGCCCATCGGCCGCACGCCGCGCAGCAACCCCGCCACCTACACCGGCCTGTTCACCCCGATCCGCGAGCTGATGGCCGAGACCACCACCGCGCGCGAGCGCGGCTACGGCCCCGGGCGCTTTTCCTTCAACGTCGCGGGCGGGCGCTGCGAGGCCTGCCAGGGCGACGGCGTGGTGAAGGTGGAGATGCACTTCCTGCCCGACGTCTACGTGCCCTGCGACGTCTGCGCCGGCCAGCGCTACAACCGCGAGACGCTGCAGGTGCAGTGGAAGGGCCTGACCATCGCGCAGATCCTGGAGCTGACGGTGGAAGACGCCCACGCCTTCTTCAGGGACGTGCCGGCCATCGCGCGCAAGCTCCAGACGCTGCTGGACGTGGGCCTATCCTACATCCGCCTGGGCCAGAGCGCCACCACGCTCTCGGGCGGCGAGGCGCAGCGCGTCAAGCTGGCGCAGGAGCTCTCGCGCCGCGACACCGGCCACACCCTCTACATCCTGGACGAGCCCACCACCGGCCTGCACTTCGCCGACATCGCGCTGCTGCTGACCGTGCTCGCGCGCCTGCGCGACGCGGGCAACACCATCGTCGTGATCGAGCACAACCTGGACGTCATCAAGACGGCCGACTGGCTCATCGACATGGGCCCCGAGGGCGGCGCGGGCGGCGGGCAGGTGGTGGCCGTCGGCACGCCCGAGGACGTGGCCGCGAACCCGGCGAGCTTTACCGGGCGGTATCTGAGGCGCTATCTGGAATCTCGGTAAATCGGCCTGTAACGCTTGCTGGGCAAGCGCTGGCAGCTATGTTGCTGATAGCATAATTGGCCCCGATGGTTTTCAGCGCCGCAGCACCCGCGCCACCGTGGGGTCGAGCGAGGCCATGAAGGCCTCGACTGCCCGCGTGTAGTCGCCATCGAGCCCCAGCTCGGCATTGATCTGGCTGTGTTCGAGCGGCTGGGGCAGCGTTTGCGCGCGCCCTCCGAGGCCGCGCACCTGCTCGGCCATGGCCTGCGCCTGCGGGCACGAGGCGCGGCGCAGCGAGGAGCAGACGAGCAGCCAGGGCGGCGTGCCGCGGACCAGCTGGCCGCTGGGCGACAGGGCCTGCCAGTAGGCCGGGTCGCTGCCAAAGGCCCGGTCGTAGAGCGGCAGGTGCCGGTGGCGCATGATGGCCGGCACGTCCAGCATGGCGCTGTCCAGCGCCACCGCGCCCAGCCAGGGCCTGGCGCCCAGGTGCTGCGCGAAGGCCGGGTTGGCGTTGAGCAGCGCGACGAGGTGGGCGCCCGCCGAATGGCCCATGAGGATGAACTGCTCCGGCGCCGCGCCCCACTCGCCGGCGTGCTGCTGCGCCGCGGCCAGCGCCAGCGCCACGTCGCGCGCCTGCTGCGAGACGGGCGAGCCCGGCAGCATGGGGTAGTCCACCGAAATCAGCACGAAACCCTGCGGAACCCAGCGGGCCACCTTGTTGGCCACGACGCCGGCGGCGGCCTTGTCGCCGAATTGCCAGGCGCCGCCGTGCACCATGAAGATCACCGGCGCCGGCCGGGGCCCGCGCACCCGCGGCAGGTACACGTCCATGCGCTGGCGTGGGTCGCTGCCGTAGGGCAGGTCGGCGATTTTTTCCACGCTGGCGGGCAGCGGCGTGGCGGCGGTCGCGCTGGCCTGCGGCCGCTGGATGCGCCCGCGCTGCCCCGCGGGGTCCGGGCCGCCGCCGGGCCACTGCGCCTGGGCCAGGTGGGCCGCGCCCAGCGCCGCCAGGCACAGCAGGCCGTGCAGGGCATGGCGCACCGGCGCCCGGGGGAATGAACGGGAAAGAGTCATGGCCGTTGTGCCTTGGTTTTCGAGGCCGCCACTGTGCGCGGGTTTTCGTGCGCCATGGTTGCGCGCGTGTGGCAAGTGATCACAAAGCGTGACAAGGGCGCGCGCCGCCCGTCCGGCCGCCTTGACTTGTGAACGGCAGCCCCGCTGCCCATTGAAGAACACGCCCTGCCACGTCCACCCCGACCGGGGCACCAGCGGACCAGTCGGTGACAGCCCGCGTCGCCTGCGTGTCGCCCCCGGTTGGCATCCGGGGGGCCGGTTGCCAATAATCGCCGGATGAGCACCACCCCCACCTCCCATCCGCCCTTCGTTCCCCTGATCTGCCTCTACCAGGACTGGCTGCGCGAGCAGCACGGCCTGGCCTTCGCCGACTACCACGCGCTCTGGCAGTGGTCGGTGACCGACCTGGAAGCCTTCTGGCAGAGCATCTGGGACTACGCCGACCTGCAGTCGCCCACGCCGCACCGCGCCGCCCTGGGCCGCAACGTGATGCCGGGCGCCGAGTGGTTTCCCGGCGCGCAGGTGAACTACGCCCGGCAGGTGCTGCGCCACGTGGCCCCGGCGCACGCCGCGGGCCTGCCCGCGCTCATCAGTGAGGACGAGCGCGGCCGGGTGCGCGAGCTGTCCTGGCCCGAGCTGCGCCGCCAGGTCGCATCGCTTGCGCTGCACCTGCAGGCGCAGGGCGTGAAGCCCGGCGACCGCGTGGCCGCCTACCTGCCCAACATGCCCGAGACCATCGTCGCCTTCCTCGCCTGCGCCAGCGTCGGCGCCATCTGGAGCGTGTGCGCGCCCGACATGGGCACCCACGCCGTGCTCGACCGCTTCCGCCAGATCGAGCCCAAGGTGCTGATCGCCATCGACGGCATCACCTGGGCCGGCCGCGCCATCGACCGCACCGCCGTGGTGGCCGAGCTGCGCGCCGAACTGCCGAGCGTGCGGCACGTGATCGGCGTGCGCTACCTGCACGCTACCCAAACCATAGCTGATAGCGCGGACTACGCAAGCGCTGCAGGCCGAAACGATGCGGAAATCGACGCCTTCGAGCCGCGCTGGCTGCCCTTCGACCACCCGCTGTGGATCGTCTACTCCAGCGGCACCACCGGCCTGCCCAAGCCCATCGTGCACTCGCACGGCGGCATCGTCGTCGAATCGATGACCACCGGCATGCACAGCGACGTGGGCTGCAGCTACGCGCCGAACAATTTCGGCGAGCGCTTTTGCTGGTACTCCTCGACCGGCTGGGTCATGTGGAACGTCCAGGTGAGCGGGCTGCTCACCGGCACCACCTGCGTGATCTTCGACGGCAGCCCGGGCGGCCCCAGGGACGCGCCCGACTGGACCACGCTCTGGCGCTTCGCCGCGCGCCACCGCGTCACCTTCCTCGGCTCGGGCGCGGCGTTCTACGCCGGCTGCGCCAAGGCGGGCGTCGACCTGGCCGCCTGCGGCGACCTCTCGCGCATTCGCGCCATCGGCACCACCGGCTCGCCGCTGTCGGCCGAGGTGCAGCAGTGGGGCACGGACCAATTCAGGCGCATCGCCCGGACCCCCGCGCAGAAGGACATCTGGTGGTTCAATGTCTCGGGCGGCACCGACTTCGCGGGAGGATTTATTGCCGGCACGCCCGAGCTGCCCCAAGCCCCCGGCGTGATGCAGTGCCGCATGCTGGGCGCGGCGGTCGAAGCCTGGAACGAGGCGGGCGAGCCCGTCGTCGGCCAGGTCGGCGAGCTGGTCTGCACCCAGCCCATCCCGTCGATGCCGCTGCACTTCTGGAACGACCCCGGCAACGCCCGCTACCTCGCCAGCTACTTCGAGATGTACCCGCCCGGCCACGGCCGCAAGCCCGGCGGCGGCGACCTCGATGCGAGCGCCGGCAGCGTCTGGCGCCACGGCGACTGGCTGCGCATCGGCGACGAGCACGGCCAGGGCGAGTGGTGCGTCATCTTCGGCCGCTCGGACGCCACCATCAACCGCCAGGGCCTGCGCATGGGCACCAGCGAGATCTACAGCGCCGTCGAGGCCCTGCCCGAGGTGCTCGACTCGATGGTGGGCGACCTCGAATACCTGGGCCGCGAGAGCTACATGCCGCTGTTCGTCGTGCTGCGCCCGGGGCAGGCGCTGGACGATGCCCTGAAAGCGCGCATCGACGACGCCATCCGCCGCTGCCTGAGCCCGCGCTTCGTGCCCAACGAGATCTTCCAGGTGCCCGAGATCCCGCGCACCCTCTCGGGCAAGAAGCAGGAGCTGCCGATCAAGAAGCTGCTGCTCGGCCAGCCGATCGAGAAGGTGGTCAACAAGGAGGCGATGGCGAATCCGGGGTCGCTCGCGTGGTACGTGGACTTCGCGGCCCGGCGCCGTGGCAGTTGATAACGGTTGACGATGCCAGTGGCGGCTGTGCTTCCTCTGGTCGGACGGGCACGCCAGCCAGGTCGAGATCGTCGATTACCACTGAAAGGATTTGGCATGACCACGCATTCCCCATGGCCCCATCCCGGGGAGATCCTGCAGGAAGACTTCCTCGTCCCCATGGGCATCAGCCAGTACCGCATCGCCAAGGCCATCGGCGTGCCTGCGCGCCGCATCAACGAAATCGTCAAGGGCCAGCGCGGCATCACCGCCGACACCGCGCTGCGCCTGGCCGCCTTTTTCGGCACCGACGCGCAAAGCTGGATCAACCTGCAGACCGAGTACGACCTGCGCCGGGCGCGCCAGGCGATGAAGGAGACGCTGGCCGGGATCGAGCGGTTCTCAATAGAAACCGCGTGACAGGCCCCTCAGAGCCAGGGCCCCGAGCCCTGGGGCATCTGGATGCGCAGGGCCGGGTCGTCGCCCGTGACCATGGCGCCGATGAGCACGCTCAGGATGGAGACGAACAGGCTGGCGAACAGCGCCGTCCAGAAGCCGGAAACCCGAAAGCCCTTGACCAGCGCCGACACCAGCAGGATCACCAGGGCGTTGATGACCAGCAGGAACAGGCCGAAGGTGACGAGCGTGAGCGGCAGGGTCAGCACGATCAGCAGGGGCCGCACGATGGCGTTGGCAAAGCCCAGCAGCAGCGCCGCGACGACGAGCGCGCCGGTGCTGTCGAACTTCACCCCCTGGAAGATGAAGCTGGCCACCCAGAGCGCGAGTGCGGTGATGGCCCACTGGGTGAGGAAGGGCCCGAGGTTGGAGAGCATGGGGGCGATGATATCGGCCCGGCGCGTGCGTTGCGGCGCTACAGCGTGAGCCACCCCTGGCGCAGGCCCAGCGCCGCCACGCCGGCCGCCGCCAGCAGCCCGGCAAAGCCCAGCCACTCCCGCCGCGTGAACATCGCCCGCCCTTGCCCGCGCCGCGCCCAGGCGTAGAGCAGCGCGCCGGGGGCGTACAGCAGGGCGCCCAGCAGCAGGTATTTCACGCCGCCCGCGTACACCAGCCACAGCGCGTACAGCAGGGCCAGGGCCGAGACCAGCGCGTCGCGCCGCCGCCGTCCGTACTCGGCCAGGCCGTAGCCCTCGCCGCGCAGCGCCACGCGCAGCGCGTGGCCCGCGGCCCAGGTGTAGGGCAGCAGGATCATGGCCGTGCCCAGGTTCACCAGCGAGAGGTAGGTCGATTCGCTCGCCAGCGTCACCAGCAGAAAGAGCTGCACCGAGCCGCTGGTGAGCCACAGCGCATGCGCCGGCACGCCGCGCGCGTTCTCGCCCGCCAGCCAGGCGGGTGCGGCGCCGTCGCGCGCGGCCGAGTACAGCGTCTCGGCCGAGAGCATCAGCCACGACAGCAGCGCGCCCGAGAGCGAGACCAGCAGCCCCACGCTGACCAGCCAGCCGCCCCACGGCCCCACGGCGTGTTCGAGCACGTAGGCCATCGAGGGGTTCTTGAGCCGCGCCAGCTCGGGCTGCGACAGGATGCCCATGGACAGCAGGCTCACCGCCACCAGCAGCGCCAGCACGAACAGGAAGCCGGTGAGCGTGGCGCGCCCCACGTCGATGCGCCGGGCGGCGTAGGCCGAATAGACGCTCGCGCCCTCCACGCCGATGAAGACCCAGACGGTGACCAGCATCATGCCGCGCACCTGCTGCAGCACGCCGCCCAGGTCGGGCTGGCCCCGCATCCAGACGTCCGCGCCGAAGACCTGCGGCTTGAACGCCAGCGCCACCAGCAGCACGAAGGCGAGCAGCGGCAGCAGCTTGGCCACCGTGGTGATCTGGTTGATCAGCGCCGCCTCGCGGATGCCGCGCAGCACCAGCGCGTGCGTGCCCCACAGCATCGCCGAGGCGCAGGCCACGGCCGGCACCGTGTTGCCGTCGCCGAAGACCGGCCAGTAATGCCCCAGCGTGGAAAACAGCAGCACGTAGTAGCCCACGTTGCCCAGCACCGCCATGAACCAGTAGCCCCAGGCGGAGCTGAAGCCCGTGAACGGCCCGAAGCTGGCGCGCGCGTAGGCGTAGATGCCCGAGTCGAGCTGGGGCTGGCGCAGCGCCAGGTTCAGGAACACGAAGGCCAGCGCCAGCATGCCCACGCCGGTGATGAGCCAGGCGATGGCCGTGGCCCCCACCCCGGCGCTGGCGGCCGTGTTCTGCGGAATGGAAAAGATGCCCCCGCCCACCATCGAGCCGACGACGAGGGCGGTGAGCGCGCCGACCCCCAGCTTCTTGCGTTCTTGGTTCATGCTGCCGCCTGGCCGCCGGACAGCGATCCCGAGGCCGTGTGGAAATGAGGGCGCGAAGTATGCCCTGACGGCAAATGCCCAGGTCTGCCGGTGCCTCAGAGCGCGCGCTCGATGGCGCGCACCTCCTGCTGCAGCGGTGCGCTCTCGCGCTCCCGCGGCCGGGGAAGGGCGATGCGCCGCTCCAGCACGATGCGCGCCGGCTTGCCGCCGAGCACGATCACCCGGTCGGCCAGGTAGACCGCCTCCTCGATGTCGTGCGTGACGAACAGCACCGCGGGCCGGGCGCGCTGCCAGATGCCCAGCAGCTCGTCCTGCAGCTTCTGGCGCGTGAGCGCGTCCACGGCGCTGAAGGGCTCGTCCATCAGCAGCAGCCGCGGGCGCAGCGCCAGGGCGCGCGCGATGCCCACGCGCTGCGCCTGCCCGCCCGAGAGCTGGAACGGCCAGCGCTCGCCCAGGTCGCGCACCAGCGCGAGCGCCATGGCCTCGTCCACGCGGTCTTCGAGGGCCGCATGGTCCAGCGCCAGGCCCTTCAGGCCGTAGGCCACGTTGGCGCGCACCCGGCGCCACGGCAGCAGGCGCGTGTCCTGGAACACGAAGGCGTAGGGGCGCCCCGTGCCGGCGGGCGGCGCCTCGAGCCGCGCCTGGCCGGCGGTGGCGGCCGTCAGGCCCACGCAGCAGCGCAGCAGCGTGGACTTGCCCACGCCCGACTGGCCGACGATGGCGATGAACTCCCCGGGCTCGACGCTCAGGTCGATGCCCTCGAAAACGGCCGATGCGCCTCCGGGGTAGGCGTAGGCGAGGCCCCGCGCCGTCAGGAGGGGCGCCATTGCGTGGCCCACCTTTCCAGCCGCACGAAGGCGGCGTCGAACACGGCGTAGATCAGCGAGATCACCAGCATGTAGGCGGCCACGGTCGCGTAGTCGCCCACGCCGGCCGCGACGTTCATTTCCTGGCCTATGCCCGGCATGCCGATCAGCTCGGCGGCGATCAGGGCCATCAGGGCCGCGCCGATGCCGGTCTGCACGCCGGCCAGGATGCCGGGGGCGGCCGCGGGCAGCGTCACGTCCAGCAGGCGGCGCAGCGGCCCGTCCTGCCCGAAGGCGCGCGCCAGCTCGCCGTACTTCGGCTCCACGCCGCGCACGGCGGCGTGCGTGGTGTAGTAGTTCACCCAGAACACGCCGATGCCGATCACGAAGGCGGCGCCCCTGTGGCTGATCTGGAACCAGGCGATCGCAAAGATCACCCAGGCCAGCGGCGGGATGGGGCGCAGCACGCGCACCACGCCGGAGAGCAGCTGGTCCAGCAGCGTCGAAAGCGCCGCCGCCCCGCCCAGCGCGCAGCCGAGCACCGTGCCCAGCAGCAGCCCCCAGACGTAATGCACGAGGCTGGAGGCCAGCGCCGTCTGCAGGCGCCCCGCCTCCCATTCGGCGAGCAGGGCGCCGGGAATGGCGAACGGGTTGGGGATGGTGCCGTCGCCGCCCAGGCCCGAGGCCTGCGCGAGCTTCCACACCGCCACGAAGGCGACGAGGCCGGCCAGCCCCAGGAAGGTGCGGCCGCGGACCCATGCGCGCCACGGCGGGCGCGCGGCGGACGAACGCGCGGCGGGGGGCAAGGCCCGGGCATGCGCCGCCCAGGCGGCGGGGGCCGCATCGCTCATGGTTGGGCCTCCTTGACGGCGTCGTAGAAGCTCGTGTCAAAGAGCTCGTCCACCTGGAGCGGCTTCTTGAACACGCCCATCGCGCTCTGGAACCGGTAGAGCTCGGCGGTGTCGTGCCGCAGGAAGCGCGGGTCGGCGTCGAAGGTGACGCGCTTGAGCGCGGTGAGGATCACCTCCATGGGCAGGCGCCCTCCCCCGATGTACTTTTGCACGGCCACGGCCGCCTTCTCGGGCTCGTGCTGCAGCAGCTGCGAGGCCTCGTGGTGCGCCTGCACCAGCTCGCGCACGTAGTCCGGGTGCTCTTTGATGAGCTTGTCGCGCACCAGCAGGCCGGCCCCGGCGGCGCCGTAGCGCACCTGGTCGACGATCTTCGCGTCGGGCTTGCGCGCCAGCACGATGTCCATCGCCGGATCGGGCGAGAGCGTGCCGTCCACCGCGCCGGTGAGCAGCGACTGCACCACCTGGTTTTCTCCCTGGTAGATGATCTGCACGCTGTCCAGGCCCGCCTTGGTCTGGTCGCGCAGCCAGTACTGCAGCGAGGCGGCGGGCACCGAGCCGATCGGGAAGGTGGTGATCTTCGGCTTGCGCCCCTGCTCCTTGGTGAAGCGGGCGATCGCCTCGGCCGGCGTCGTGTCCTTCGTGAAATAGCGCGCCAGGTTGCCGAGCGCCAGCACGTTGGCCGGCCCGTATTCATTGCCGGCGACGAAGCGCACCTCGGCGCCATTGGCGCGCGCCACCATGGCGGGGCCGGAGCCGACGTAGGCCACGTCCAGCTGGCCCGACATCAGCGCCTGCACGATCTCGGGGCCGTTCTGGAACATCACCAGCCTGGCCTGGGCCAGCGGGTTGCGCCGGGTCAGCCCTTGCGCGATCACGAAGGTCTGCGCGTCCGGCATGATGGGCATGTAGCCCACCTGGATCGGCGGGGGCGCCGCATGCGCGGCGGCGCCGGCCAGCAGCGCGGCGGCCGCGCCGATCAGGAGATGTCGGAGGGGGTGAAGAAGGCGCATCGCGGTGTCCCGAAGCTCGATGCGACCATCTTATATATGTTTCGATGATTAAAAGTAATTGTTATATATTCAATCTGATTGAATAGCGCTCTCCCGTGGCGCCCCATGGGGGCCGGCGGCGCGCGCCTTGATCCGCCCCAGCCGCAGCAGCAGGCCGAAGAGCAGCACGTAGGCGCTGCTCCAGCACGCGCTGGCGGCCACCAGATGCGCCGGCGAGGTGCCGGTGAGGCGCACGATGGCGGCCGCGCCCAGCAGCAGCGCGCCGGCATAGCCCCAGGCCAGCCGCTGGGCATCGCCGGCGCAGCGGAACATGCGCGTGCGCAGCATCACCGTGTAGGTGAGCGTCCCCAGGGCTCCGGCGGTGATGGCGTGCAGGGCCGTGACGGGCGGGCGCTCGAGCAGCAGCGCGGCGCTCGTCAGCACCCAGCCGGCCACCAGCCAGAGATAGCCGCACAAGAGCGCCAGCAGGTCGGGCTGGTCATGGCACCACCAGAACCGCCAGCGCGCGATGCGCACCATGGCCAGCGCGGCCGCGCCCAGCAGCAGGGCGCCCGCCGCCCTCTGGGCCAGCGGAGTACCGAGCGCGGCGCAGACGATGCCGGCGGCGAGCACGCAAAGCAGCGCCACCTCCAGCCGGGGCTGCACCACGTGCACGAGGGGGGCGCGCCGGGTGCGCACGTGCCCCGCGATGGCCGGCGCCAGGATGCGCCCGCCCATGAAGAACATCAGCGCGCTCAGCAGGAGCACGGCGGTGAGCGCGATCGTGTGCAGATCGCGCTGGCGCCGCGCCAGATGAAAGCTCAGGGCGGCCAGCGCCAGGCCCAGGATGATGAAGGCCACCGAGCGGTTGCTCCATTTGCTGGCGCGCAGATAGGTGGGCGCGACGAGCAGCGCCAGCCCCACGACGAAGAGGCCGTTGAGCCCCAGCGCGAGGCGGCTGGCCGGGGCCAGCAGGAAGGCCAGCCGTGCCGCGAGCCAGGTCAGCAGCAGCAGCGCGCTGGCGTCTTGCCGGCCCGGCTTGAGCGTGTAGCCCGCCACCACCGCCAGGGCAAAGCCGAAGAGCATCTCATGGGCATGCCCGAGCCCGTCGTGCAGCCCGGCCGGGGCGGCCGCCAGCCCCGCCTGGCCCAGCACGGACCAGGGCAGGATCAGCGCGCCGTAGAGCGCGGCGACCGGAAACCAGTAACTGCCGGGGAAGTACCAGGGGCCCTTGGGATTTTTGGGGCTTTGGGAAGGAACAGGCACACCTGCCATCGTGTTGCGGGGTGCTCCTTACTCCCCTTCCCTGGGCTTGACCGAACCGCAGTCGGCCGAGAGCCAGCGGCCCTTCTGCGTGAGGTTCATCTCCTCGGGCTTGCCGTCCGCCGTGGTATTGATCCTGTGCTGGCCGCTGTAGGCCGTGGGGCCATCGATCGTGATCGTGCCCTCGCCCGAGCTGGGGGGCTCGCCGTTCCTGCCCTTGCACTGGAAGCTGATGTGCATGGTGTTGGCGCCGCTGCGGCTGGTCTTGTGCGTGCAGCCCTCCCGGGGTTGCACGTTGTCCATGTCCACATCCTTCTGGGTCATGCAGATCTTGAACGACGACCCCACGCCCTTGTCCGAGGGGGCCACGCCGCGCCCGGCCATCATCTGCTCCATCAGGCGGCGCTGCTCGGGCGGCATCTTCTCCAGCTGCTCCTGCATCTGGGCCATGGCGGACTCCATGCGGCCGCTGCTGGTTTTCATGGTGCTCTGCACCTCCCAGAGGCCCGGGCGCAGCTTCATGTTCTGCGCCAGCGTGCACGTGCAGGTGCCGGCCAGGAGCACCAGGGTCAGGGCGATGCGGGTGGTGGGGATCACTTCGTACTCCTCGGGTGGGCGAACGATACGCCAGCACAGTGGCGAAATGGCTATTCTGGCCCATCGCCGCCGGTGGGCACAAGAGCGCGTGAACCGGTGTTTACATCCGGGCGGGCAGCGCGGTCGCCAGCCCCGGGAAGTACCAGAGGATCACGAGCATCGCCAGCATCAGCAGGAAGTAGGGCAGGCACACGCGCGCGATCCAGGTGATCTGCTTGCCCGTCATGCCCTGCAGCACGAACAGGTTGAAGCCCACGGGCGGCGTGATCTGCGCCGTCTCCACCGTGATCACGAGGAAGATGCCGAACCACAGCGGATCGATGCCCGCCGCCTGGATGATGGGCAGCACCACGCCCATGGTGAGCACGATGGTGGAGATGCCGTCGAGGAAGCACCCCATCACGATGTAGAAGATGCCCAGCGCCACCAGCAGCATCGCGGGGGAGAGGTGCAGGCTGCCGACGAACTGGGCGAGCTGGCGCGGCAGGCCCATGTAGCCCATGGCCAGCGTGAGAAACGCCGCGCCCGCGAGGATCAGGGCGATCATGCAGTACAGGCGCGTGCCGCCCATGAGCGCGTCGCGGAAGTTCCGCCAGGTCAGCGAGCCCTGCCACGCCGAGAGGATGAGCGCGCCCGCCACGCCGATCGCGGCCGCTTCGGTGGCGGTGGCGATGCCGGTGTACATCGACGCGATCACCGCCACGATGAGCAGCACCACGGGAATGAGGTGGCGCGCCTCGGCCAGCTTCTGCGCGAGGCTGAGCTCGGCCTCCGCCTGCGGCACCTGGTCCGGGTGCCTGAGCGCCCAGATCACGATCCAGCCGCTGAAAAGCAGAGCGAGCAGCAGCCCCGGCAGCACGCCCGCCATGAAGAGCTTGGCGATGGAAAGCTCGGCCGAGACGCCGTAGATGAGGAGGATGATGGACGGTGGGATCAGCAGCCCCAGCGTGGCCGGCCCGCCCAGCGTGCCGATGACCTGCGCCTCGGGGTAGCCGCGGCGCAGCAGCTCGGGCAGGTTCATCTTGCCCACGGTGACGCAGGTGGCGGCCGAGGAGCCCGAGACGGCGGCGAAGATGGTGCAGCCCGCCACGTTGGCGTGCAGCAGGCGCCCGGGCAGCTTGTTGACCCATGGAGCCAGGCCCCGGAACATGTTGGCCGAGAGGTTGGTGCGGTAGAGGATCTCGCCCATCCAGACGAACAGCGGCAGCGCGGTGAGCGTCCAGCTGCTGCTGGAGCCCCAGATGGTGATGGCCAT
>OFTX01000889.1_pt1 | contig 12738 bp, 14 predicted proteins | sample 1775051 | NCBI WGS metagenome assembly OFTX01 (sample SAMN08195772, study PRJEB24354) | sludge metagenome | isolation source: sludge from phenol fed wastewater aerobic bioreactor A | place: India: Nagpur | collected 2016-09-15
TCATGCCCAACGTCAAAGTCCGCGAGAACGAACCGTTCGAGATCGCCTTGCGGCGTTTCAAGCGCACCTGCGAAAAGGCCGGCATCCTCGCGGAAACGCGCAAGCGCGAGTTCTACGAAAAGCCGACCCAGGAGCGCAAGCGCAAGCGCGCTGCCGCAGTGAAGCGGCACCTGCGCCGCCTGTCGCGAGACGTTTCCCGCAAGACCCGGATGTATTGAGTCGCCCGGGCCGAGCCAACGGCTCGCCCAGTGGCTGCGACCAGAACCATCCTGGCGCGACAGCGCCCTTGCCAGTTTTGCCCATCGGGCCGCAAGCCGGTGTTGCTGTAAAGTGACGCCGGCTTTGTCGTTTCCGCGCTTGCGCTGACGCGACATTCCGTTGTAGTCCCGCAGAGGCTTCCCATGACGCTCAAGCAACAACTCGTCGAAGACATGAAGACCGCCATGCGTGCAGGCGACAAGCCGCGCCTGGGCGTGATCCGGCTGATGCTGGCTGCGATCAAGCAACACGAAGTCGACGAGCGCGTCGAGCAGACCGACGCCATGGTGCTCGCCACGCTGGAGAAGATGCTCAAGCAGCGCCGCGACTCGATCCAGCAGTACAGCGCGGCCGGTCGCGAAGACCTGGCCGAGGTCGAGCGCGCGGAAATGCGGGTCATCGAGGGTTACCTGCCGCCCAAGCTCGACGACGCCGAGATCGATGCCCTGATCACCGCCGCCATCGCCGCTACCGGCGCCAGCTCACCGCGCGACATGGGCAAGGTGGTCGGCGCGGTAAAGGTCCAGGCGGCCGGACGGGCCGACATGGCCGCGGTATCGGCACGGATCAAGGCCCGGCTGGCGGAATAGGCCGCCGCGGCCGCTCCGGCCGACAGGGCTTCCCGCGGACGTCACCTGCCGTCCCGCCGGAATGCGCCATCTATCCATTGCGTTCACGCCAGCACGGCTACAAGACCTGATCCCGCGCATTTCCTACGACTACCGCCACTGCAGGAGTAGTGCCGTGCTGAAATGGGTCATCATTTTCGCGATCATCTCGCTGCTGACGGGCTGGCTGGGCTTTGCCGGTCTTTCCGGCTTCACCGCCATGGTCGCCAAGGTACTCTTCGTCATTTTCCTGATCCTGCTGGTACTCGCGATACTCGCCGTGATCGGCATCCTGCATTTGTTCTAGACCGTAAGGTGGCGGCTCAGCCCGCTCCAGTAGAATGGGCCCATGGGTGGCCTGATTCCGGACAGCTTCATTGACGACCTGCTGGTCCGCGTCGACATCGTCGAGGTGATCGAGCGACGGCTGCCGCTCAAGCGGGCCGGGCGCGAATGGATGGCGTGCTGCCCTTTCCATGACGAGCGCTCGCCGTCGTTCTCGGTAAGCCCCACCAAACAGTTCTATCACTGCTTCGGCTGCGGCGCCCACGGCACCGCGATCAAGTTCCTCATGGAGTACGACCGTCTGGAATTTCCCGACGCGGTCGAGGAACTGGCGCAGAGCGTGGGCCTGCAAGTGCCCCGCGAAAGCCGCCGCGACGGGCCGCGTGAGGACAAGACCGACCTGTACCAGCTCCTCGACGCAGCCGCAAACTGGTACGCCGGCGAGCTGCCACGCAGCGCCGCGGCCCAGGCCTATTGCGCCGGGCGCGGGCTGTCGGCCGAGATCATCGAACGCTTCCGGTTGGGCTGGTCACCGCCTGGTTTCGATGGCCTGATCAAGGCGCTTGGCCACAATGCACGGCGCATGCAGCTGCTGACCGAGGCCGGCATGGTGGCCGGTGGCGATCGCGGACGGAACTTCGACCGCTTCCGCGAGCGCCTGATGTTCCCCATCCTCGACCGTCGCGGGCGGGTGATCGCCTTTGGCGGCAGGATAATTTCCAGCGCGCCTCCGGTGTCAGAGGATCCGCAAGCGAACGCACCCCAGGCGCGCGAAGGCACGGGGCCCAAGTACCTCAATTCGCCGGAGACGCCGCTGTTCCACAAGGGCCGCGAGCTCTTCGCCCTGTGGCAGGTACGCCAGGCGAACCGCCAGCTGGCGCGGATCGTGGTCGTCGAGGGTTATATGGACGCGATTGCCCTGCACCAGGCGGAACTGCCGATTGCGGTCGCCACCCTGGGCACGGCGACCACGGCCGAACATGCGGAAACACTGTTTCGTGCCGCCCCGGACGTGGTGTTTTGTTTCGATGGCGATCGGGCCGGGCGCGCCGCCGCGTGGAAGGCGCTGGAGGCCGCCCTGCCCAAGCTGCGGGATGGGCGCCAGGCTTATTTCCTGTTCCTGCCCGAAGGCGAGGATCCGGATTCACGGGTCCGCAAGGAAGGCAGGACCGGATTCGAACGGCGGCTGGACGAAGCCACCCCGCTGTCCGAGTACTTGTTCGCTGAGCTCGGCCGGGATGTCGACACCGGCAGCCTCGATGGCCGGGCCCGGCTTGCGGAGCGCGCCCGGCCCCTGCTTGCCCGGCTACCGGACGGCGCATTCCGCGACTTGCTGGAACAGGAACTGGAGAAGCGCTCCGGCGTCCGCGGGCAACGCCGCCACGCGGTGACCGCCCGCGCTCCCGTCGCGCGCCGGACCGTCGAGCGCAGCCTGGTGCGCAGCGCCATCACCCTGCTGCTCGCCCAACCCGAACTGGCAAGCCAGGTGGCCGCGCCTTACGCCTTCCTGGCCCTGGACAAGCCCGGCGTGGGCGTGCTCGCCGAACTGCTGGATCTGGCCCGTTCCCGGCCCGATGCCAATGCCGCGATGCTGGTTGAACGTTTCGCCGGTCGTCCCGAATACGGCGTGTTGCAGGAACTGGCTGGTCGCGGCAGCATTGGCGATGCATCGATCCGGGCGGTCGAATTCCACGAGGCGCTGCAACGCATGTGTGATCAGGCGTCGGCCCAGCGGCGCAGCGAGCTCACCGGCAAGAGCCGCAGCGGCGAACTGGACGCTGCCGAAAAGCTCGAGCTGCGGCAATTGCTGGCGGCACGCGCCGCCCCGCATCCCGCACCATGAATTCCGCCTCGACCATCCCCGCAGCGTCGCCGGCGTGCGCGTCCTGCCTGGCCTGCCTGACCAGGCATGGCGACCTGGCCATGACGCCGTGATGTGGAACCGCCATGGACCTGCTTGACACGCTGGTCGACCTGTTCACCCAGAACGGCTATACGGCGGTGTTCATCGCGCTGATGATCTGTGGCGCCGGCCTGCCGCTGCCGGAGGACATCACCCTCGTTGCCGGCGGCGTCATAGCCGGACTCGGCTACGCCAACGTGCACGTCATGTGCGCCATGACCTTGTTCGGCGTGCTGCTTGGGGATTCGGCCATTTTCCTGCTCGGCCACTACTACGGCGCGCGCATGTTGACGTGGCGGCCGATTGCGCGTGTGCTGACGCCGGCGCGCTACCTTGCGGTGCAGGAGAAGTTCCACCGCTATGGCAACCGGGTGTTGTTCGCGGCACGCTTCCTGCCCGGCATGCGCACCACCATCTATGTCACCGCAGGAACCACGCACCGGATCTCGTTCCCGCGTTTCCTGTTGATCGACACCATGGCCGCGCTGATCAGCGTACCGGTCTGGGTGTATCTGGGCTATTTCGGTGCCAGCAACCATGCCTGGCTGGTGATGTGGATACGCCGCGGCCAGGGCAGCCTGTGGGCCGCTGCCGGGCTACTGGCAGCCCTGCTGATCCTGCTTTGGTGGCGGCGCAGCCACAGGGCACGCGTCCGCGGGCAAGGTTGAGGCACACGGGCCGGGCTACCGGGTTGACGGTGGGCACGGCAAGCACTTTGCCCATGTGGCGCGGCATGCACGTGCGGCTTGCGCCGCCAGCCGATATCTCTGACGATCAATCGACCCTCGCCACCGGACCCAGACCATGAGCCTGTCGCCCCGCGTCACTTTCTATCACGCACCCAACAGCCGTTCGGGTGGCACGCGTGCCCTGCTCGAGGAGCTGGGAGCGGACTACGACTTGCACGTACTGAACCTCAAGCGCGGGGAACAGCGCGAGGCGCCGTACCTGGCCATCAATCCGATGGGCAAGGTGCCGGCCATCCGCCACGGCGAGGCGCTGGTCACGGAGCAGCCGGCAGTGTTCATTTACCTCGCCGACCTGTATCCCCAGACGGGGTTGGCGCCGGCCATCGGCGATCCGCTCCGCGGCCCCTACCTGCGCTGGATGGTGTTCTACGGCTCGTGCTTCGAACCGGCGATGATGGATTTCTCGCAGAAGCGCGCGCCGGCGCCGCAGACGCAAAGCGGGTACGGCACCTACGACGACGTGATGGACGTGCTGGCCGAACAGTTGCAGCAGGGTCCGTGGCTGCTGGGCGAGCGATTCACCGCCGCCGACGTGTTGTGGGGCGGCGCGTTGAATTACGGGATGTCGTTCAAGCTGGTGCCGGAGCTGCCGGTGATCCGCGCCTATATCGACCGGGTGACTTCCCGCCCGGCGTGGCAGCGTGCTGCGGCTGCCGATGCCGCGCTGGCAGCCGGTCAGGCGGAATGACGATAGGCGCCATGTGACCGCTGCGCTCGGAAATGAGGCGTGCCGGACCAGGCCGGTGTCGCTCACTCGGCAATCAACACGTAGGCCGGATTCTTGCCATAGCGCCGCACCGGCTCGCCCGCCTTGACGCACAGCGTACTGCCACAGCGGGTCAAGGCACCGCTTTGGGTGGCATGCACGATGTCCTGGGCAAACTGCGCACTGCGAACTTGCTGTACGGCCCTCCAGCCCGTATAGCCGGCAACACCCACCGCCAGCAGCGAACCGATCAGCAAGGCACCGGCTGCACGCCATGTCAGCGTGCGCCGGGCCGCGAGCAGGTGACGGCGTTGCTCCTGCATGATGTTCGTTGCCGCCTGCACGACCTGAACGTTGGTCTCGAGTTGCCGATTGAAAGCGGCGAGCGCGCCGCCGGCCGCCTGGGCAATGGCCTCACGGGTCTCTGCGCCCACGGCCTGCGTGGCCTCGCGAGCAAACCGCCCGGCGCCATCGCTCAGCGCGTGCAGTTCCCGGTCGAGTGCGGCCGTGCTGGCATCCACATGCTCCACCGCCAGTGCACTGCGCCTATCGAGTTGCCGGGCAATCGTCGCCAGCTGCAATACCAGTTGTTTGAGTGCCTCGGTGTCGATGCCGTCCATCTCGATCCCCTGGTGAATATGCCGATGGCTACGCCGTGGACCGACCGGCTGCAGCCGACGAGCACGCATGCCGGCGCTACATGACTGGTGCCGGCCGGGCTTCTATTTGTTGAGCCGTGCCGTGTTGCAGCGCCAGCGGCAATGGCCGGGTTGGGCCTGCCAGATCGGATATCTGCAATGCCGGAACCGTGCGTGACACCTGCTGTTGCCAGGCCTGGCCCGGTTGCGTGCGCAAGTAGTCCGCAGCTACCGCATCCATGGCCTTGGGGTCGGTGTGCAGCGCGGCTTGATACAAGCGCGCAATCAACCTGTCGAGCTCGCGTGGCGGACCGGTGACCGGCGCGTACGGCTCGACCACCGGGTTTTGCCTGGCATGGGCGATCGTTTGGTGCTCAAACCTGGCGTTGAGCGCCTCGTCACGCGGTTCCGCGTTGCGCGCATCGCCAAGACGGGTCGCCAACCGCTCGTCCACCAGCACCTCGTTGTAGCCATCCGGCGTGGCGCGATCGACTTTGTAGTCCGCGCCATACAGGAACATGCCGTCTTCCGAGCGGTGGACGACGTTGCGCTGCGGATCGTCGAACTCTGGCAGCGACTGCAGGTAGCGGCGATCGCTCAGCGCGTTGAGGTAGGCGATACCTATATTCCCGGCGCGGTTCGACAGGCCATTCAACAGATAACCACCGCCGACGTCACTGTGCGCTCCGGGCAGATCGAAGCCGGCAAAGCGGCCGTCCGCCGTGATGCCCGGGTCGATGATGTAGTCCAGCTTGAACAAGCGGCGATGCTCGTCCATGGCATTGAGCTGGGTACCGGAAATCACCGACGACGGCAACCGCCGGTTCTCGTGCATCGGCTGCCCCGTACCCACTGGATCGAACAAGGCCACGGCCTGCGCGATCTTGCCGGGGCCCACCAACGCCGGTTTGGTGTACTCGACATGCTTGATCTGGCCTTGTGCGTCGTAGGTATAGATGACTCCGGCTGGATCCTGGATACCGCGCTCCGCCACCATGCGGGCAAACAGCGCCACTTCCTCGCCGCCGCGACTGAAACCCACACTGGCGATACTGATCTGGACATGGGGATCCGCTTGAATCCATGTCCTCGCCTGCTCGATGAACATCTTGTACATCCGTTCGGCGCGCTCATCGACGGTGTAACCGCGCACGCCATCGGTGACTCGGGTGAGCCACTGCGCCTGGGTGCCCGTTCCCGCCACATATCGGGCTGAAATCCGGCTGTCCGGGGCCCTGATAAGCTGGTCGTAGATCAAGCCGACATTGGTCGCGTGCTGCGGATCGTGGATGAAGTCGTTGCCGGTGCCATCGAGCCCGGCGACGAACAAGCGTTCATGCGGATTGCCGGCATGCAGGAACACGGGCGCCACCAGGTCGTCGGCTTGACGCTGGATTTCGGCGTAGATCGGGATGCGTGCATCCCCAAGGAACGTCCGGGTCCCTTCATCACGCGGTCCGGCAGGAAGAAAGGCGGATGGGTCGGCCATGGCGCCAGGGAATTAGTACGTGTGGGTCCAGGCCAGGATCACGTCGTCACGGAAGTTGCTGTGCTTGTTGCCCGGAATCTGCTCAGTCTTCGTGGAAACGATGGACTGCATATAGACGTTGATCGTCCGGTCGTTCACTTCGAGGTAAATGTGCGGCTCCCGTCCCCAAGAGCCTTCGGGAATCTCCGTATCCGGCACGTTGTGGAGCGCGCGCTCGTCCTTGAAAATTGCACCAATGTCCACCTTGGCTGCATGTGCCACGCCGTCCAGCGAAGTCCAGCGCACGTCGGCCGGCGGCGGGAAGTTCGGCACGCCGGCAAATCCCGCGTAGGGCCAGTGCTGGGGATAATCACCGGGAGGCGGAGCAGGCGAGGGCGTGTCCGCATCGCTGCGGTGAAAATCGTAACCGGCGTAGATCACCTTGCAGCGCAAGGTGTTATAGCAGTGCACGGCGAAATCGTGTTCGGAGAAGCGTAGCGGGAACATCGACGACGTGGCGGATTCGCTGGCAGGAGGCGCAGTCATGGTGGTTTGGCAGCCGGTCAGGGCAAGGGCGAGGAAGGCGGAGACCAAAATACCGAAGTGCGGTTGAGCGAATCGATGCACGGCTCTCTCCCCATTGGCACCCGCAGCCCGGATTCCCATCCATGCTAGGCCGGAGACCGCGGTGTCACCGTCGGCAGGTACCGAATCGGCTGTAATACTTTCCCATTGCCCGATACTGCGGAAATTCCCTCATGAAGCACTGACTGTCTACATGTAGTATCCTTTGAGGAAAATTTCCATTGAGAGTAGATATGAACTCGCTGACCCAAACCGCGCCTGTGCCTGCGACGGATACTTCCGGAGCGGCCCTGCGCGCGTTTTTCCGCATGGCGGAAGCGTGGAAGCTGCGCGTCGCGGAACAGCGCAGGCTGCTGGGCGAGCCGCCGGAGTCCACGTTCTACAAATGGAAGCGCAACAGGGACGGCGCCCTGGGCCGCGACACGCTGGAGCGGATCAGCTACCTGCTGGGCATCTGGAAATCGCTGCAGATCCTGTTTCCGGATCCGGCGCAGGCGGATGCGTGGCTGGCCAAGCCGAACCAGGCACCATTGTTCGGCGGGCAGTCGGCACTGCAGCGCATGCTGTCGGGCAACGTCGCCGACCTGTACGTGGTGCGCCAATACCTGGACGCGCAGCGCGGATGACGTGACGCCGTCCCGTCGCCGGTCGCGCTGCCTGCGACAAGCTGGACGCATGCTTCACAACACGCGGCGAGACAGGCCTCGATGTCCGGATGGCACGCTGCTTGACGCCAATCGGGAACGCGGCCGTCGCGCCCGCTTGCCGTCTTGTCCCATGACTGCCCCGTTGCGGAACGTATTGCCGATGCCCACCCACTTGCCACCCGTCAAACGCATCCGCTGGACCCAGGCCTGGCGCATCGTACCCAGCCGCTTCCCGCCGGTCGGGGTATTCGACCGGATTGCCGATCCGGGCGACCTCGAGGCCTTGTTTGCGCTCGAGGCCGAGACCAATCCGCGCTTGCGTGACGTGCTGGGCGCGCTGCGTCTGGTGCCGGCAGCGCGGCGCGTCAGCGGCCCGGGCAGCACACCGGTCATGGCGGCATTCACGCATCTCGATCCTGCAGGCAGCCGCTTTTCCGACGGCAGTTGGGGCGTGTTCTACGCCGCGCACAGCGTCGCCACGGCCATCGAGGAGACCGTATTCCACCGCCAGCGCTTCCTGGCCGCCACGGCCGAGCCTGCCTGCGGGGTCCAGATGCGCTGCTACCGCACGGCGGTCGATGCCAGGCTGCACGACATTCGCGGCAGCTGGGCGGCGGCACAGGATGCCACGAGCTACACCGCCAGCGTGGCACTGGCGCGCGAACTGCGCAGCGCCGGCTCCAACGGTATCGTCTACGCCAGCGCGCGGCATCGCGGCGGCGAGTGCGTGGCCGCGTTCTATCCCGACGTGGTGGCGCGCTGCGTGCAGGCGCAACACTTCATCTACCGCTGGGACGGACAGCGCATTGCCCAGGTGCTGAAAGTCAGCGAGGTGCCGCGGCCGTAGGAAATCCGGGTCGCGTGGTCATATCTGGATCGCGCGGTGCGTTCGAGTCGTGCCCTCGTGTGCACGAGCCTGCGCACAAGGGATTCCCTTCGGTCACAAGCGGGCCCCCACTGGCCATTGGCGCGCATGCCGCGGACGTTGGTCGTGTGCCCGGGAGGGCAGGTGAGATGAAGCCCGGTCGCCGCGCCACGCAGGGCGCTTCGTCGCCTGGGCCCAGCGCTTACGACCGCGCCCTGCGCATGTTGGCGCGGCGCGAATATTCCAGCCGGGAACTGCACACCCGACTTGCCCAATTGGGCCACTCGGAGGCGGAGGCGACTGCCGCGTTGGCGCGGCTGGAAGCCGCCCATTATCAGGACGACCAGCGTTTTGCCGAGATGCTGCTGCGCAGCCGGATCGCCCAGGGCTACGGCCCGCTGCGCCTGCATGCCGAGCTGAAGAGCCATGGTTTTGCGGACGCCCGCATCCGCGAGCTGCTGGATGCCGCCGACGTCGATTGGGACGCCTGCGCAGTTGCGCAGTTGCGCCGTCGATATGGCGCCGACAGAGCCGGCGACCACGCCGCACGTGCGCGCCGGGCGCAGTTCCTCTTGCGTCGGGGCTTTGCCGCCGCCACAGTACGTGCTGCCACCCAAGCCGACATGGGCCAGAGCGCCGATCCAGAAAGTTGATCGCGCCTGGCTTCCTGCGGCCTTGGCCATCCATCATCGCCATACGATCCGCATGAAGACTTCCGAAATCCGCGCCGCGTTCCTGGAATTTTTCCGCGCCAAGGGCCACACCATCGTGCCCTCGAGCTCGCTGGTGCCGGCAAACGACCCGACGCTGCTGTTCACCAATTCCGGCATGGTGCAATTCAAGAACGTGTTCCTGGGCAGCGAAAAGCCTGGCTATACGCGCGCAGCGGACGTGCAGCGCTGCCTGCGCGCCGGCGGCAAGCACAACGACCTCGATGCGGTCGGCTACACCGCGCGCCACCACACGTTCTTCGAGATGCTCGGCAACTGGTCGTTCGGCGATTACTTCAAGCGCGAAGCCATCGCCTACGCCTGGGAGCTGCTGACCGCGCGATTCGGCCTGCCGGCCGACAAGCTGTGGGTCACCGTCTACCACGACGACGACGAGGCCTATGCCATCTGGCGCGAGCAGATTGGCGTGCCTGCCGAGCGCATCGTACGCATTGGCGACAACAAGGGCGCCCCTTACGCCTCGGACAATTTCTGGCAGATGGCCGATACCGGGCCCTGCGGCCCGTGCAGCGAGATCTTTTTCGACCACGGCCCGGAAGTGGCGGGCGGGCCGCCCGGTTCAGCCGAGGCCGAGGGCGACCGCTACATCGAGATCTGGAACCTGGTGTTCATGCAGTTCGACCGCGCGCCGGACGGCACGCTGAGCCCACTGCCGGCTCCGTGCGTGGATACCGGCATGGGCCTGGAGCGCATTGCCGCGGTGCTGCAGCATGTGCACTCCAACTATGAGATCGATTTGTTCGTGCGCCTGATCCGCGCCGCTGCCGAGCTCACCGGCACGGCCGACCTGGGCAACAAGTCGCTGCGCGTCATTGCCGACCACATCCGTGCCTGCGCCTTCCTTATTGTCGATGGCGTGCTGCCGTCCAACGAAGGCCGTGGCTACGTGCTGCGACGGATCATCCGCCGCGCCCTGCGCCATGGCTGGATGCTCGGCGTGCGCGGCGACTTCTTCTGGAAGATGGTCGCGCCGCTGATTGCGGAGATGGGCGCGGCGTACCCGGAGCTGGCTGCCAAGCAGACGTTCGTGGAGGAAGCCCTGCGCACAGAGGAAGTGCGTTTTGGCGAGACCCTGGAGCATGGCATGCGGGTCTTCGACGAGATTGCCCAGCACGCCGGCAAGGCCATCACCGGTACCGACGCGTTCCGCCTGTACGATACGTACGGCTTCCCTGTGGACCTCACCGCCGACATCGCACGCGAACGGGGACTGGCGGTGGACATGCCGGGCTTCGAGCGCGCCATGGGCGAGCAGCGCGCGCGCGCGCGCGCTGCCGGCCGCTTCACGGCCAAGAGCCAGATGCCGGCCGAGCTGGCCAGCCAATTGCCGCCGACCGTGTTCATGGGTTACTAGACTTTGCACAGTGCCGCCTCCAAGGTGCTCGGCATCGTCCACGATGGGCGCCAGCTGGCCGAGCTGGCCGATGGCGAGGCGGCGCTGCTGATCCTCGACCGCACCCCGTTCTACGCCGAATCCGGCGGCCAGGTCGGCGACGTCGGCGTGCTGGCGGACGCGACGACCCGCTTCGACGTGCGCGACACGATCAAGCTCGGCGGCGTGTTCCATGCGCACGTGGGCCGCGCTCGTGGCGGCGCGCTGAAGGTCGGCATGGCGGTCGACGCGCGCGTCGACGCCGCGCGCCGCCAGGCGACCGTGCTGAACCACTCGGCCACGCACCTGCTGCACGCCGCGCTGCGCGAGGTACTCGGCACGCACGTGCAGCAGAAGGGCTCGCTGGTCGCGCCGGACCGCCTGCGCTTCGACTTCTCGCACACGCAGCCGATCGCCACCGACGAGCTGCGCCGCATCGAGGACCTCGTCAACGCCGAGATCCGCCGCAACGCGGTCGCCGAAGTGCACGAGATGGGCTACCAGGACGCGCTCGAATTCGGCGCGCTCGCGCTGTTCGGCGAGAAGTACGGCGACCACGTGCGCGTGCTGAAGATGGGCGAGTTTTCGACCGAGCTGTGCGGCGGCACGCACGTCGGCCGCACCGGTGACATCGGCTTGTTCAAGATCGTGTCCGAAAGCGGCGTCGCCGCCGGCGTGCGCCGCATCGAGGCGGTGACCGGCGCGGCGGCGATCGCGTTCGTGGCCGACGAGGAAGCGCGGCTCGACGAGATCGGCGCGCTGCTGTCCGCGCCGGCCGCCGAGGTCGTCGACAAGCTGCGCCAGGTGTTCGAACGGCAGAAGAAGCTCGAGCGTGAGCTGGAGTCGCTCAAGGCCAAGGCCGCCAGCTCCGCGACGCAGGACCTTGCCGCCGCCGCGCGCAGAATCGGCGATGTCAGCATCGTCGCCGCGCGCGTCGACGGGCTCGATGCGAAGGCGCTGCGCGAGGGCATCGACACGCTCAAACAGAAGCTCGGCGACTGCGTGGTGCTGCTCGCCGCCGGCGCCGACGGCAAGGTCGCGCTGGTCGGCGGCGTGCATGGCGCCGCGCTCGGCCGCGTCAAGGCCGGCGAAATCGTCGCGCACGTCGCCGCGCAGATCGGCGGCAAGGGCGGCGGCCGGCCGGACATGGCGCAGGGCGGTGGCGTCGATTCGCCGGTGCTCGACCAGGCGCTGGCGGCGCTGCCGGACTGGATCGCCGCACGCATGGGATGAACACGCGGGGTCGGGCGTAGACACAAGGAGCGGCCCCGCCCGCGATGCAGTGTTGCCTGCACGGATGGGGTGTCGGGACCGAAGTCCCTCCTGCCGGCCCTTCGGGTCGTGTGGATGTAAAGATCCCGCGTGGATTCTTTGCATCCGCTTCATTGCGTGCGCCCAAGCCGTTCGCTAGTATCGGCCGACCCGGCATCGCCGCCAGCGTCCGTGCTGAAGCGGGCACGAAGAGAATGGCGAGCCGGCAGAGGAGGGGGAAGGCGCAGCGAGGGAGGCTGCGCTTGGTCCCCGGGGCTTTACGCGCGGGGTGATGTGAATTAGCGCGGGGAGTCCACTGGACCACAAATCGTGTTAAGGAGTCGCACATGCTTATCTTGACTCGCCGGGTCGGCGAGACGCTGATGATCGGGGACGAGGTGACCGTCACCGTGCTTGGCGTCAAGGGAAACCAGGTTCGCATCGGCATCAACGCCCCGAAGGACGTGGCGGTGCACCGCGAGGAAATCTATCAGCGCATCAAGCGCGAGCTGTCGCCGGAGGGAGAGTCTCCGGACACTTCAGGAGGCGGCGCGACGAGTTGAGGCTTTACCTGGACGGCGATGCCCGCTATTCTCCGCGCCCCTGAACGAAAACGTGCCTGGCACGGCGTTCGGGGGACAAGGCGACATCGCACACGCTGTACCCGGAGAG
>OFTX01000892.1_pt1 | contig 12679 bp, 10 predicted proteins | sample 1775051 | NCBI WGS metagenome assembly OFTX01 (sample SAMN08195772, study PRJEB24354) | sludge metagenome | isolation source: sludge from phenol fed wastewater aerobic bioreactor A | place: India: Nagpur | collected 2016-09-15
GCGTTGAGCGATTCGAGGTAGCGGCGCTGCCCTTCGTTGAACAGGATGTCGAAGGCCAGCGTGGACTTGCCCGAGCCCGACACGCCCGTGACCACGCTGAAGCGGCCGCGCGGCACCTGCACGCTGAGGTTCTTCAGGTTGTGCTCACGCGCTCGCAGGATTTGAATGTTTTCGGCCGTTGGCCCTTGTGCAGCAAGCGCGAACAGCTTCTCTTTGTATAGCAAATGGGCTTCGTGCGCGGCCAATGCGCCCTGGCCGAGCGCCGCCTCGTACTCGCGCAGCGCCGCGCCGGTGTGCGAGCTGGGATGCCGCGCCACGTCCGCCGGCGTACCCTGCGCCACGATGCGCCCGCCAGCGTCGCCGCCCTCGGGGCCCAGGTCGATCAGCCAGTCGCTGGCCCGCATCACGTCCAGGTTGTGCTCGATCACGATCAGCGAATGGCCGGCATCCAACAGCTTGCGCAGCGCGCGCATCAGCTTGGCGATGTCGTCGAAGTGCAGGCCGGTGGTCGGCTCGTCGAACAAGAACAGCTGGCCGTTGCGCGCCATCGGTTGGCGGCTGACCGATGTGTTCTTCGCCGCCTCGGCCAAGTGGCCCGCCAGTTTCAGCCGCTGCGCTTCGCCGCCGCTCAGCGTGGGCACGGGCTGGCCCAGCCGCACGTAGTCCAGCCCCACGTCCACGATGGGCTGCAGCGCGCGCACCACCTCGCGGTCGCGCGCGAACACCTGCACCGCCTCGGCCACGGTCAGCTCCAGCACGTCGGCCACGTTCAGGTGCCGCGTCTTCAAATGGGGGTCAGATGACAATTTCTGGCTGCTGCCGAGAGCGGCCAACGCCTCGGCCGCCTGTTGAAAATGTTGATCTGACCCCGATTTTTGGGGACGATCGATGCGCACTTCGAGGATTTCGGGGCGGTAGCGCTGGCCATTGCAGTCGGGGCAGCGCAGATAGACGTCGCTGAGAAACTGCATCTCCACGTGCTCGAAGCCCGAGCCGCCGCAGGTGGGGCAGCGCCCGTCGCCCGAGTTGAAGCTGAACTTGGCGGCGGTGTAACCGCGCTGGCGGGCCTGCGGCGCGTCGGCAAACAGCTTGCGGATGGCGTCCCAGGCGCCGACGTAGCTGGCGGGGTTGGAGCGTGCCGTCTTGCCGATGGGCGACTGGTCGACGAAGACCACGCCCGCCAGCTGCTCGGCGCCCAGCAGGCGCTCATGCGCGCCGGGCGCTTCGGTGGCCTGGCCGAAGTGGCGCATCAGCGCCGGCGCCAGCACGTCCTGGATCAGCGTGGACTTGCCCGAGCCCGACACGCCGGTGACGGTGACCAGGCGCTGCAGCGGAAAGGCGACGTCGATGCCCTTGAGGTTGTGCTCGCGCACGCCTTCCAGGATCAGGCGCGGCGTGTTGTCCTGCACGAGGCGCGAAAAGCCCAGGCCGATGGACTTGCGCCCGCCCAGGTACTGGCCGGTCAGCGTGTCGGCGCCGCGCAGTTCGGCCGGCGTGCCGTCGAACACGATGCGCCCGCCGGCGGCGCCCGGGCCGGGGCCGAAGTCGAGCACGCGGTCGGCCGCCAGCATCACGGCCGGATCGTGCTCCACCACGACCAGGGTGTTGCCGGCCGTCTTCAGGCGCTGCATGGCCTGGGTGATGCGGTCCATGTCGCGCGGATGCAGGCCGATGCTGGGCTCGTCCAGCACGAACAGGGTGTTGACGAGCGAGGTGCCCAGCGCGGTGGTGAGGTTGATGCGCTGCACCTCGCCGCCGCTCAGGGTGCGGCTCTGGCGGTCGAGCGTGAGGTAGCCGATGCCGACGTCGCACAGGTACTTCAGGCGGGTCTGGATTTCGTCCAGGATGAGCTTGCGGGCCAGGGCTGTTGCTCCCTCGCCCCTCTGGGGAGAGGGCGGGGGTGAGGGGCTGGCGGCGTCGACTGCGGGTGCTGCCAGCCCCCACCCCGACCCTCCCCCAGTGGGGGAGGGCGTGTCCAGGCGCATGAAAAAGCGCCGCAAGCGCTCGATCGGCAGCAGCATCAGGTCGTGCAGGCACAGCCCCGGCAGCGCCTCCAGCTGCGCGCGCGTCCACGCCACGCCCTGCGGCAGGAAGCGCTGCGCGGGCTCCAGCACCGCATCGGCATCGTCCTTGCCGCCCACGCGCCACAGCAGCGAATCGGTCTTCAAGCGCGCGCCGCCGCAGGCCGGGCAGGGCGTGTAGCTGCGGTACTTGGACAAGAGCACGCGGATGTGCATCTTGTAGGCCTTGGTCTCCAGGTAGGCAAAGAAGCGCCGGATGCCGTACCACTGCTTGTTCCAGTGGCCTTCCTTGTAGTTGGGCGTGCCCTCGATGACCCAGTGCTTCTGCTCGGGCGTGAGCTTGTTCCAGGCCGTGTCGCGCGGGATGCCGGCGGCCTCGGCGTGGCGCATCAGGTCGTCCTGGCATTCGCTCCAGGCCGGGGTCTGGATCGGCTTGACGGCGCCGGCGCGCAGGGTCAGCCGCTCGTCCGGAATCACCAGGCCCCAGTCCACCCCGATCACGCGGCCGAAGCCGCGGCAGGTCTCGCACGCGCCCACGGCCGAGTTGAAGCTGAACATCGAGGGCAGCGGGTCGCCATAGCGCAGGTCGCTTTCGGGGCAGTGCAGGCCGGTCGAAAACCTCCACAGGTCCGCATCACCTTCCTCTTGCAGCGCGTAGACGCTCATGCGCCCAGCCCCGCGCAGCAGCGCCAACTCAATGGCTTCAACGGCGCGCGCCTTTTCGACGCTGCCCATGCGAAAACGATCCGCAACGACATCGAGGACTTTGCGATCACCCTCGGTGCGCTCGGCCTGCACGCGCGTGAAACCGGCCGCCGACAGCCACTGCGCCACGTCGTCGGCGGTGGCGCTGGCGGGCAGTTCCACGGCGAAAGTGACGATCAATCGGGGATCGCTGGTATCGGCCCCCACGCTCCGCACTGGCGTGTCTGCGCTGCCCCCCGAGGGGGCTGCTTCGCCTTGGGGCGGCCCGGCGGCGAAGCGCGCACTGCGCGCCACCAGCTCGGCATAAATCGTCTCCGGCGTGTCGTGCCGCACCGGCAGCGCGGTCTGGCGGTCGAACAGCTGGCCGGCGCGGGCGAACAGCAGCTTGAGGTGATCGTTCAGCTCCGTCATCGTGCCGACGGTGGAGCGCGAGCTGCGCACCGGGTTGGTCTGGTCGATGGCGATGGCCGGCGGCACGCCCTCGATCCGGTCCACCGCCGGCTTGTCCATGCGGTCGAGAAACTGGCGCGCGTAGGCGCTGAAGGTTTCGACGTAGCGGCGCTGGCCCTCGGCGTACAGCGTGTCGAACACCAGGCTGGACTTGCCCGAGCCGCTGACGCCCGTCACCACCGTCAGCTCGCCGGTGCGCAGGTCCAGGTCCAGGTTCTTCAGGTTGTGCTGTCGGGCGCCGCGGATGCGGATCAGGCCGTGCGTCATGTCGGGTCCATTGGGAAGGGGCCCGAAGATTCTAGGGACGCGGCGGCGACATCACGGGCGCAGGGTCATGTGGATATGAGCAAAAACAGCCGAACGCAGAGGACGCAAAGGACTCGCAAAGGGCGCAGAAGAAGAAAAAAATCCAGAAATTCTTGATGAAAGCCAAGGCGAAATGCCCATTGTTCACTATCACTTTAGAAGCAATTCATTTGAATTTTTTGCGTCCTCTGCGAATCCTTTGCGCCCTCTGCGTTCGGCTGTTCCGGCAGTTTGGCTCGTTCAACTGCTCGCCTTGCGCTGCGCGTCATAGGCATCGACGATGCGCGCCACCAGCGGGTGGCGCACCACGTCGCGGCTGGTGAAGCGGGTGAAGGCCAGGCCCTTGACGCGCTTGAGCACCCGCTCGGCGTCGATCAGGCCGCTGGTGGTGCCCTTGGGCAGGTCGATCTGGCTGACGTCGCCGGTCACCACGCACTTGCTGCCGAAGCCGATGCGGGTGAGGAACATCTTCATCTGCTCGGGCGTGGTGTTCTGCGCCTCGTCCAGGATGACGAAGGCGTGGTTGAGCGTGCGCCCGCGCATGAAGGCCAGCGGCGCGATCTCGAGTTGCGCGCGCTCGAAGGCCTTGGCCACGCGGTCGAAGCCCATCAGGTCGTACAGCGCGTCGTACAGCGGGCGCAGGTAGGGGTCGACCTTCTGCGTCAAATCGCCCGGCAGAAAGCCCAGGCGCTCGCCGGCCTCCACCGCCGGGCGCGTCAGCAGGATGCGCTGCACCGCCTGGCGCTCCAGCGCGTCGACCGCGCAGGCCACGGCCAGAAAGGTCTTGCCGGTGCCGGCCGGGCCGATGCCGAAGGTGATGTCGTGGCCGGCGATGTTGTCCAGGTACACGCTCTGGTTGGGCGTGCGCGCCTTCAGGTCGGTGCGGCGCGTGCTCAGCAGGCGGCTGCCGTCGGCCGCCTCGGCGCCGGCGCGCTCGTCGCCGGCCAGCATCAGCTGCACCGTGTCGGCGCGGATCGGGCGTGCGGCGATCTCGTACAGCGCCTGCAGCACCACCAGAGCGCGTTCGGCGTGCTTCTTGGCGCCCTCGATCTTGAACTGCTCCTGCCGGTGCGAGATGGCCACCTGCAGCCCCGCCTCGATGGTGCGCAGGTGTTCGTCCATGGGGCCGCACAGGTGCGCCAGGCGCGTGTTGGACAGGGGAGTGAAGGCGTGGCGGAGAATCACCATGGCATTGTCTCGCATCGGCGCGGGGCGGCTTGCCGCACCGCCCCCCACGCCGCCGATCCGGCATCCCAGGAAGAACCGTCCATGCACCAGCCATCCACCACCCCGCGCCCTTCCATCTACTACCGCTACCAGGTCCACGCGCCCTGGTGGCCCTCGGCCCATGCGGCGCAGGCGCGCCAGAAGGTGGTCATTGCCGGATCGGGCCCGGCCGGCATGGTCACCGCGCTGGAGCTGGCGCGCCACGGCGTGGCCAGCGTGGTGCTGACCGCGGAGCTGCAGCTCTCCCAGGGCAGCCGCGCCATCGTGTTCACGCGCCGCTCCATGGAGATCCTGCAGCAGGTGGGCGTGGCCGGGCGCATGACCGAGGGCGGCCTGCCCTGGCGCTACGGCAACTCGTACTACCGCGGCCGGCGCGTGTTCCGCATGGAGGCGCCGCACGACGAGGACGACCGCTTCTTCCCCATGCTCAACGTGCAGCAGCAGTACATGGAGGAGTACCTGTACGACGCCTGCGCGGCGCACCCGCTGATCGACTTCCGCTGGGGCAACAAGGTGCTGTCCGTGGAGCAGAAGGACGGCCATGCCCTGGTCACCGTGGACACGCCCGAGGGCGAATACCGGCTGCAGACCGACTGGCTGGTGGCGGCGGACGGCGGCCGTTCGGGCATCCGTACGGCCATGAACCTGCAGATGGAGGGCTCCTCCTACGAGGGCTTCTTCGTCATCGCCGACATCAAGATCGACCTGCCGCTGCCCACCGAGCGCCTGGCCTTCTTCGACCCGGAGTGGAACCCCGGCAACACCATCCTGATGCACCGCGAGCCGCACGGCATCTGGCGCGTGGACTACCAGCTGCCGCCCGGCGAGACGCCCGAGGACGCGCTGCGGCCCGAGTCGCTGAAGGCGCGCATCGACGCCCAGCTGGCCATGATCGGCCATGCCGGCCAGCCCTGGGAGATGGACTGGTGCTCGGTGTATTCGGCACGCACCCTGACGCTGCCCGACTACGTGCACGGCAGCGTCCTCTTCACCGGCGACGCCGCCCATCTGCTGCCGATCTTCGGCGTGCGCGGCGCCAACACGGCGTTCCAGGACGCGCAGTCGCTGGCCTGGCACCTGGCCTTCGTGGTCAAGGGCCTGGCCGGCAAGGCCCTGCTGGCCAACCACAGCGCCGAACGCGTGGGCGCGGCGCGCGAGATCATCGACGAGGGCGGCAAGAGCACCCGCTTCATGACTCCCCCCAGCCGGGGCTTCAGGCTGCTGCGCGACGCGGTGCTGTCGCTGTCGCTGACGCAGGAGTTCGTGCGCCCGCTCTACCACTGGCGCACCTCGCGTCCGCACGAATACACGCACTCGGCGCTGAATAGCCCCGGCGACGACAACGGGCTGTTCACCGACGGCCCCGCGCATGGCGCGCCGCCCCGGAACGTGCGCCTGGGCGCCGACGAATTCCTGCTGGATCACCTGGGCGGCGGCTTCGAGCTGCTCTACTTCACCGAGGCCGATGCCATTCCCGCGCCTTTGCAGGCGGTGCTGGCCGAGTGGCGCGCGCGCGGCGTGCCGCTGCGCGTGACGGCGGTGGGCGCGGCCGGCCCGGTGGCCGGCGCCGACCAGGTGCTGGCCGATGCCGACGGCCGCTGCCGCCGGCGCTATGGCGTGTCCGCCGGCGGTGCGGCCTATCTGCTGCGCCCCGACCAGCATGTGTGCGCGCGCTGGCTCACGCTGGACGCCACCCGTCTGCGCGCCGCCCTGCAGACGGCGTTGCCCCAATGAATGACTTCGAAAGGAAGAACACCATGAACCCAGATAGCGCACTGCCCATCGAGGGGCTGGAGACGGTCTACGACACGCTGGCCCTGGCGATCGATCAGGCAGGAGCCGACAAGGCCGACCTGTTCCTGGTCAAGCTGGCCTTGCTGAACGCCAACGCGCTGGCGGACGCGGCGCTGTTCGAGCGGCAGGTGCAGGCGGCGCTGCAGGATTTGTGAGGCCCCGATCACGCCGATAATGCCCGCTGCAATCGCCGCGCCCCGGGGCGATGCGGCAAAGGACAGGAACGAATGATCGGCCAGTTGACCGGCACCCTGCTGGAGAAGAACCCGCCCGAGGTGCTGGTGGACTGCCACGGCGTCGGCTACGAGGTGCAGGTGCCCATGAGCACCTTCTACAACCTGCCCGCCGTTGGCCAGGCCGTGCGCCTGCTCACCCAGTTCATCGTGCGCGAGGACGCGCAGCTGCTCTACGGCTTTGCCACGCCGGCCGAGCGCCAGGCCTTCCGCGAGCTGATCAAGATCTCCGGCGTCGGGCCGCGCACCGCGCTGGCCGTGCTGTCGGGCCTGGGCGTGGCCGAGCTGGCGCGGGCCGTGACGGCGCAGGAGGCGGGGCGCCTGGTCAAGGTGCCCGGCATCGGCAAGAAGACCGCCGAGCGCCTGCTGCTCGAATTGAAGGGCAAGCTGGGCGCCGACCTGGGGCCGGGCGGCGCGGCGGCGACGCCCGCGTCCGATGCCCAGAACGACATCGCGCAGGCCTTGATGGCCCTGGGCTACACCGAGCGCGACGCGCAACTGGCGTTGAAGAACCTGCCCGCCGACGTCGGGGTCAGCGAGGGCATCAAGCTGGCCCTGAAGGTGCTGAGCCGATAAAGTGCGGTGCATCGACTGGAGGACTGCCGCATGCATTGGACTGCCTTGACCGCACCGCTCACCCTGGGTTCGCTGTTGACCCTGTCGGCCTGCAACGGCCTGAGCGCCACGGCGCCGGCCCCGGCCGCCGCCGCGCCGCCGCCCGGCGTGACGCAGATCGACAGCGGCCAGCCGCCGCGCAACCAGTGCCGGGCCGACGCGGCGCAGTTCCTGGTCGGCAGCGCCTGGGGCGCCGACACGCTGGCGCAGGCCCTGGCCGCCGCCGGCGCCGACCGCGCCCGCATGCTGCGGCCCGACAGCATGGTGACCAAGGAATACATGGCCGGACGCCTGAACGTGGTGGTGGATGCCGCCGGCCGCGTCGTCCGCGTGAACTGTGGTTGACCTGAGACTCTTCGCATGACCCCTTCACATCGCATCGCCCTGGCGCTGTCCTGCGTCCTCGCCCTTGGTCTCGGCGCCTGTGGCGGCGGCTCCGACAGCCCGCCGCCCGCGCCGCCGCCCGCGCCCACCCCCACGCCGCCGGCACCGCCGCCCGCGGCCGCCGACCGCATCGAGCCGCTGGACACCGCCGCCCTGCCCAACAAGGCTGCCCTGTCCGCGCCGGCCGCCGTCGCGGTCAGCCGCCTGCCGGCCGGCACCGTGGTGCCGCGGGTCGAACTGGGGCCGCTGGCGGCGCTCAAACTGAGCGCCGGTGACGGCAAGAGCGCACCGCTGCAAATCGGCGTCGGCCGCGCCGTCGCCGCCACCGCCGACGCCGCCGCGCTGGCCGCGCGCCTGCAGTGGCAGCCCCTGCCCGACGGCAGCCAGGTGGCGGCGCTGGCCTTCGATTCGCCCGGCGCCCAGGCCCTGCGCCTGGGCGTGCGCGTGGACGAGGCGCCGGCCGGCACCCGGCTGCGCTTTTACGGCGCGCCCGGATCGCCGGTGGTCGAGCAGGCGGCGGCCCAGGCCCCGCAAGGCGCGGCCGCCCTGCTGTGGGGCCCCGACACGCCGGGCGCCGTCGGCACGCTGGAGCTGCAACTGTCGCCCGGCGCCAGCCCGGCCCAGCTGCGGCTGGCCGTGCCGCAACTGTCGCACCTGAGCCAGACGGTGGAGCAGGCGCTGGCCGCCGTCAAGACCGAAAACGACATCGGCACCGCCGGCAGCTGCAACCTGGACGTGATGTGCACCCCCGCGCTGGACGCCGAGAGCCGCTCGGTGGCGCAGCTGCTGTTCACCAAGCCCGACGGCAGCTACCTGTGCACCGGCACCCTGCTGAACGACACGCGCGGCAGCCGCACGCCGCGCCTGCTGACGGCGGCGCACTGCATCGCCGACGACGCCAGCGCCGCCAGCCTCATCACCTACTGGTTCTTCCGCGCCGCCGCGTGCAACGCCTCGCCCAAGGTCGACCCGGCGTCCACGCGCCTGACCAGCGGCGCCAAGCTGCTGTTCACCGATTCGGGCGTGGACAGCACGCTGCTGCAACTCAACAGCGCACCGCCGGCGAACGTGGTGTTTGCCGGCTCCTACTTCGGCGACGGCGTGGGCGTGGGGGCCGGCGTGGTGTCCATCCACCATCCCGAGGGTGACCTGCAAAAGGACAGCGTGGGCGCCGTCACCGGCTTTGCCAACTGCGGCACGGGCACCTGCAGCGCCGCCAGCGCCGACGCCGGCTCGCTGCTGCAGATCGGCTGGACGCAGGGCACCACCGAACCCGGCAGCAGCGGCGCGGCCATCTGGACGCAGCTGGGCAGCACGCGCTACGTGGTGGGCGCGCTGCACGGCGGCAGCGCCAGCTGCCAGAACCCCGGCGGCGCCGACTTCTTCGGCCGCTTCAACCGCGCCTTCTACCGCGGCCTGGGCAACTGGCTGACGCAGTGAGGGCCGCCGGCACAATCGCGGCATGAGCATCACCGTCGACGACTTCGCCCCGCCGGCCGGCCAGCCGGCGCCACGCGTGGTGTCGGGCACGGCCGCCTCGGCGCGCGAGGAGGCGCTGGAGCGCGCGCTGCGCCCCAAGCTGCTGCGCGACTACGTCGGTCAGGCCAAGGCGCGCGAGCAGCTGGAGATCTTCATCGGCGCGGCCAAGAAGCGCGCCGAGGCGCTGGACCATGTGCTGCTGTTCGGCCCGCCGGGCCTGGGCAAGACCACGCTGTCGCACATCATTGCGCACGAGCTGGGCGTCAACCTGCGCCAGACCAGCGGCCCGGTGCTGGAGAAACCCAAGGACCTGGCGGCGCTGCTGACCAACCTGGAGAAGAACGACGTCCTGTTCATCGACGAAATCCACCGCCTGTCGCCGGTGGTGGAGGAAATCCTCTACCCGGCGCTGGAGGACTACCAGATCGACATCATGATCGGCGAGGGGCCGGCGGCGCGCTCGATCAAGCTCGACGTACAGCCCTTCACCCTGGTGGGCGCCACCACGCGCGCCGGCATGCTGACCAACCCGCTGCGCGACCGCTTCGGCATCGTCGCGCGGCTGGAGTTCTACACGCCCGACGAGCTGGCGCGCATCGTCACCCGCTCGGCCGGGCTGCTGCAGGTCGAGACCGACGCCGACGGCGCCTTCGAGATCGCGCGCCGCAGCCGTGGCACGCCGCGCATCGCCAACCGCCTGCTGCGCCGCGTGCGCGACTACGCCGACGTCAAGGGCGATGGCCGCATATCGAAAAAGATAGCGCACGACGCCCTGTCCATGCTGGATGTGGATCCGCAAGGCTTCGACCTGATGGACCGCAAGCTGCTGGAGGCGGTGATCCACCGCTTCGACGGCGGCCCGGTCGGGCTGGACAACATCGCCGCCAGCATCGGCGAGGAGGCCGGCACCATCGAGGACGTGATCGAGCCCTACCTGATCCAGCAGGGCTACCTGCAGCGCACCCCGCGCGGGCGCGTGGCCACGCTGGCGGCGTACCGGCATCTGGGCGTGGCGGCGCCGCAGGGCGCGGGCGGCCTGTTCGGCGCGTAAGGCCCGGGTGCCCGCGCCGGCCGGCGTTCAACCGGCGCCGCCGAAGACGTCGGTCACCGCCCGCAGCTGCGCCGGCGTGACGGCGTCGGCGCGGCGCGTGGCCGGATCGACGCAGGTGGCGCGCAGCACCTCCGGCGGCAGGCTGGCCAGGCCGCGAAAGCCCCAGTCGCGCAGCACCAGCCAGCGCTCGGCCTGCGCCGCCGCGTGCTCGCGCAGGGCGCGCGCCTGCTCGGGCGTATCGGCCCACACGTCCTCGATTTCGCCGCTGTCGCGCGCCGCCACGCGCAGGCCGGCGGCTGGGGCCCTGACCATCCAGACGCGCTGCTGCGCAAGCAGGGCGGGCGCAAAGCGCTGCAAATACAGGAGCATCAGCGCGCCGATGTGCACCCCGTCGGCGTCCGGGTCGAGCAGCAGCAGCAGGCGCTCGAAGCGCAGCGCCGCCGGGTCCAGGTCCGCGCCCGGCGTGGCCGAGGGCAGGCCCAGCGCGCCGGCCAGCTGCGGGTACAGCGGGTAGGCCGCGACACGCGCCGGGCTGGCGCGCCAGGCGTTCAGCGGCTTGCCTTGCAGCGGCAGCACGGCCTGGGTGCGCGCGTCGCGCACGGCGGCCACCGCGCCGGCGGCCGAGTCGCCCTCGACCAGGAACAGCTCGCAGCCGGCGCCGTGCCGCTGGCTGTCGATCAGTTTGGCGCTGGCCTGAAAGCGGTGCATGGGGTCGTGCCGCAAAGAATCTTGGTCAAATCGACCTCTGGCGCTTGTGCAGCAAGCGCAAGTCGCTACTAAACAGATAGTAAGCAGGTGCTGTGCGCTTCATGCTTCCGGCGTCACGCCCAGCGCCACCAGAAAGCGCGCCACCATGTTGTAGGTGGCGATGGCGCTGGTCAGCTCGACCAGCTGCGTGGTGTCGAAGTGCGTCTTCAATGCGTCGAACAGCGCGTCCTCGACCCGCACGTCCAGCGTCATCTGCGCGGCGTAGCGCAGCACCAGCTGCTCGACTTCGCCCAGCGCCGGGTCGGCGGCGCGGCGGGCATCGGCGGCGAGCACGCGGTGCAGGGCATCCAGCTCGGCCTGCGTGCCGCCGGCGGCCAGAAAGTCGGGCGCGTGGTGCTGGTATTCGTAGTGCGCGCCGGTCAGCAGCGCGACGGTGCAGATGCCCAGCTCGCGCAGCTTGCGGCTGGTGGGCAGTTCGGTGCGCACGGCCTTCAGGTAGACGTTCCAGCCGCGCGCCAATGGCTCGCTCCACAGCAGGGCGCGGTCCAGGTTGAGCAGCTGGCCGCCGCGGCGCGCCAGGATGGCGTCGACCAGTTCGGTGGGCTGAGGTTTGCGTTCGGGGCTCCAGTCGGGGATGCGCATGGCGGCTCTCGTGCAGGCGTGAGCATCAGAGGATAAGGCGATAATTCCGCCCCATGCGCATTCGCTTTACCAAGATGCAGGGCGCGGGCAACGATTTCGTGGTGCTCGACGAGCTGCATGGCCCGCTGAACCTGAGCGCGGCGCAGTACCGCTGGCTGGCCGACCGCCACTTCGGCGTCGGCGCCGACCAGATCCTCAGCGTGCGGCCGGCGCCCAGCGCCGACGTGGACTTCGAGTACGTGATCCACAACGCCGACGGCGGCGAGGTGGAGCATTGCGGCAACGGTGCGCGCTGCTTCGTGCGCCACGTGCGCGGGCGCGGGCTGACCGACAAGCGCCGCATCCGCGTCAAGGTGCAGCGCGGCGTGATCGAGCTGACCGAGGCCGAGGACGGCCGCGTCACGGTGGACATGGGCGCGCCCGTGTTCGAGCTGGCGGCGCTGCCCTTCGACCCGACGGGCCTGACGCCGGTGCCGGCGCCGCGGGCCGACGGGCCGTGGCGCATGTGGCCGCTGCGTTTGACGCCGAATGAGGCGCTGGCCCCCGCCGATCAAGCGCAAGCAGCTACTATAAATATAGCATTGGTGTCCATGGGCAACCCGCACGCCGTCGCCCTGGTCGACGACGTGGAGCGCGCGCCGGTGCTCAGCCAGGGCCCGCTGATCGAGCGCCACCCGGCCTTTGCGCGCCGCGTCAACGCCGGCTTCATGCAGGTCGTCGATCGCGCCCACATCCGCCTGCGCGTGTACGAGCGCGGCGCCGGCGAGACCCTGGCCTGTGGCACCGGCGCCTGCGCCGCCGTGGTGGCGGGCATTCGCCTGGGCCTGCTGGACGGCCGCGTCGACGTGGCCACGCACGGCGGCCGGCTGACCATCGAATGGGCCGGCGGCGCCACCGATTCGGTCTTGCTCACCGGCCCGGCCGAGACCGTGTTCGAGGGCAGCATTGAGCTGCCCGATGAGCTTTCCTGACCCGGCCCGCGCGGCCCGCATCGCCATGAACCCCATCACCGAACAAGACATCGCCGAGTTCCTGATCCAGACGCCCGACTTCTTCGAGCGCCA
>OFTX01000894.1_pt1 | contig 12656 bp, 11 predicted proteins | sample 1775051 | NCBI WGS metagenome assembly OFTX01 (sample SAMN08195772, study PRJEB24354) | sludge metagenome | isolation source: sludge from phenol fed wastewater aerobic bioreactor A | place: India: Nagpur | collected 2016-09-15
CCTATCGAAATCCGTGGCCTCGGATCGCCGGAAATTCGGCCTGAAACAGGACAAATGAATTTTTCAGGGACGACTAATTAAAAAGGGCCTGGAAACCCAGGCCCCAATCCACGGAGAAAATCCTTCGTCAGGCGGTCGTGTGCAGCAGCGTGCCCACCATGCCGCCGTTTGCCAGTTGCGGCGCAGTGGGCACCGAGTTGACCAGGCTGAGGATGGTGTTGGCCTGGCCGTCCAGGACCTTGCGCAGCAGCAGGTTGTCTTTTTCCTGCATCATGTTCCAGTTTTGCAGGCCGGTCGCCGCGGCGACGGTGCCTTCGATGGAATCGGACATGGGAACTCCTGTAAAAATGCGGCCTGCGCATGGGAACGCGGACGACGCAAAACGGATCTGTTCTCTTCTACGGCATCGATTGTACTTTCTTTAGGCCGTTCATGACGACCACACCCCTCGTCGGACGGTCATGCGCTACGCTATGACTGACCGCGATCGGCTGGCGACATTTCGAGTACATGATCATGCCATTGAGCCCAAATCCCCCTGATTATACGAGCTGCTGTGTCGTTGGAGGCGGGCCGGCCGGCATGATGCTGGCGTTGCTGCTGGCCCGGGCGGGCGTCCCAGTGACCGTCCTGGAAAAGCATGGCGATTTCCTGCGCGACTTCCGTGGCGATACCGTCCATCCTTCGACCCTGCAGATCCTCCAGGAACTCGACCTGCTGAAAAAGTTTGAACAACTGCCCCAGCGGCACGAGCGCCTTCTGAGTGGGTTGATCGCGGGGCACGAGCAGCCTGTGGTGGATTTCAGTGGGTTGCGGCCGTTCGACTATCTGGCGCTGGTGCCGCAATGGGATTTTCTCAATCTGTTGGCCGACGCAGGCAGGCGCTACCAGGCCTTCGATCTGCGCATGCGCCATAAGGCCACCGGCCTGATCACGGAAAATGGGCGTATGGTCGGCGTTCGGGTCGAATCACCCGAGGGGAATCATGAACTGCGCGCCGCTCTGGTGGTGGCCTGCGACGGGCGCCATTCCCTGATGCGCGAGGCGGCCGGCTTGCCAAGCAAGGACTACGGTGCCCCCATGGATGTGCTGTGGTTCCGGTTGCCGCGCGCGCCACACGATCCACAGGGCACTTTCGGCATTGCGAACGATGGCCGCTTGATGATCCTTCTAAACCGCAACGATTATTGGCAGACGGCTTTCGTGGTGCCCAAAGGCAGCGACGCCGCCTTGCGTGCCCGGCCGATCGACGGCCTGCGCGATGCGGTTGCGCGGCTTGCGCTATTCCTGTCCGATCGCAAGGATAGTATTGAGGGCTGGGATGCGGTCAGCACGCTGGCTGTGCAGGTCGATCGCCTGGAGTGCTGGCACAGGCCCGGTTTGCTGTTGATCGGGGACGCTGCGCACGCCATGTCGCCGATCGGTGGCGTCGGCATCAATCTGGCGATTCAGGACGCCGTCGCCGCAGCCAATGCGCTGGCGGCGCCGTTGCGTGAGGGACGCCGTATCGACGAGACGCTGCTCGCATCCATCCAGCGGCGGCGCGAGTTTCCAGTGCGTGTGGTGCAGCGGGTACAACTGGCCATTCAGAACCGCATCATCAGCCGGGCGCTGGAGGCGGGCGGTGGGCCGCCGCGCATTCCTTGGCTGCTTCGCCTGTTGCTGAAATTCCGCGTGGTACGCAACCGCCCCGCTCAGCTATTTGGCTACGGGATTCGCCAGGAACATGTGCGCACGCCGTGCATTGACCAAGCCGAAGTCGGCGTTGACCAGGGCGTTCACGACCAATCGTAATCGATCGTCAGAGGCGCGTGGTCACTGAATCTCGGCTCCCGGTGAATGGAGGCGGCGCGCGCACGCGCGGCGATGCCGGGAGTGGCGATGTGGTAGTCGATGCGCCAGCCGACGTTCTTGGCCCAGGCCTGGCCGCGGTTGCTCCACCAGGTGTAGGCCTCGCCGGTGGCGTCCGGGTGCAGGCGGCGGTAGACGTCCACCCAGCCGTGTTCGTCGAAGATCTTGCTCAGCCAGGCGCGCTCTTCGGGCAGGAAGCCGCTGTTCTTCAGGTTGCCTTTCCAGTTCTTCAGGTCGATTTCTTTGTGGGCGATGTTCCAGTCGCCGCAGATGATGAATTCGCGGCCGGTGTCGCGGTGTTCCTGCATCAGCCCGTCCAGCCAGGTCTCGAAGTGGTCGAGGAAGCGGTATTTGGCGGTCTGGCGCTCGTCGCCGCTGGAGCCCGAGGGCAGGTAGGCGCTGACGACGGTCAGGCCGGGCCAGTCGGCGCGCAGGATGCGGCCTTCGGCGTCGAATTCGGGGCAGCCCATGCCCGCGGTGATGGCTTCGGCCGGCTGGCGCAGGTAGAGGCCCACGCCGCTGTAGCCCTTTTTCTCGGCGTGGTGGAAGTGCCCGGTCAGGCCGTCGGGATGGCGCACGTCCTCGGCCAGGTCGCCGTCCTGGATCTTGATTTCCTGCAGGCAGACGATGTCGGGGCGGGCGTCGGCGAGCCAGTCGGCCAGCCCCTTGCGGAAGGCCGAGCGGATGCCGTTGACGTTCAGGGAGGTGATGCGCAGCACGTGGGTGTCCGGTTGGTCATTGCAGCTTGAACTTTAACCTACCCGGCTCACGGGGCTCGAGACGAGGTGCCCGCCAGCCGGGAGGCGGCCCGGGCTCAATCGAATCGGAAGCTGGACACGGTCAGCCCGCCCGCAGCCTCGGTTTCGTGGTGGCAGAGGCTGGCGGGGCCGTCGCCCGCCGCACCGTTGGCGACGAACAGGGGCACCAGGTGGTCTTCCATGGGGTGGGCGATCCGGGCGGCGGGGGCTTGTTCCCAGTCCCGCAGCCGCTCGTGGCGCTCCGCTGCCGAGGCCGGCGTCATTGCGTTCCGCAGCCAGGTGTCGAACTGGATGGAGGGCTCGCGTCCCGCCGGACCGAACAGGCGCAAGTTGTGGTAGCTGAGCCCGCTGCCGACGATCAGGATGTTCTCGTCGCGCAGCGGCGCCAGGGCGGCGCCCAGCCGGTGGTGCCAGTCGGGGTCGAAGCCGCGTTCGATCGAGAGCTGGACCATGGGGATGTCCGCTGCCGGGAACATGACGTGGGCGGGCACGAAGGCGCCGTGGTCGAAGCCGCGCTGCGGGTCGAAGTCCACGGGGATGCCGTCGGCCCGCAGCAGATCCGCCGTGCGCGCGGCCAGTTCCGGCGAGCCGGGCGCGGGGTAGCGGATTTCGTAGGTGTGGGCGGGAAAGCCGTAGTAGTCGTACAGCATGTCCGGCTGCGGGTGGCTGCCCAGCAGCACGCCGCCGCGGGTGATCCAGTGCGCCGACACCATCAGGATTGCCGCGGGACGGCGGGGCAGGGCGGCGGGGATCGCCTGCAGCGCGGCGGTCAGGGGCGCGTAGGCGTCCCGCTTTTCGGGCATCCAGGGCCAGGGGCCGCCGCCGTGGGACAGGAAATAGACGGGTTGACGCATGAGATGGCCTTGCAGGTCGGCAGGAACGAAAAGGACATGATAGCCGCATGGCCGCGCTTCATGCGTGCCGGGGCGACGGGCGCCCGCCATGGCGCATGGGAGTATGCCCTGCCTCCGCCTCCGCCTCCGCCTCCGCCCCGCTCGGATCCCGCCCAAATATCCGATAATGTGCCCTTTCCCGCACAGAGATCATTCGCCATGCCTGGTTCCCGCGCCCAAGCCTTCGTCCGTTTCGCCCTGGAACAGGGCGTCTTGAATTTCGGCGACTTCACGATGAAATCCGGCCGCCGCAGCCCGTATTTCTTCAACGCGGGCCTGTTCAACGACGGCGCCAGCGTCGGCCGCCTGGGCCAGTTCTACGCTCAGGCGCTGGCCGATTCCGGGCTGGACTTCGACATGCTGTTCGGCCCCGCGTACAAGGGCATCCCCCTGGCCACCACCGCCGCGATCGCCCTGTCGAACCATCCCGCGCGGGCCGACCGCGCGGTGCCCTTCGCCTTCAATCGCAAGGAAGCCAAGGACCACGGCGAAGGCGGCACGCTGGTCGGCGCACCGTTGAAGGGTCGCGTGGTAATCATCGACGACGTGATCACGGCGGGCACGTCCGTGCGCGAATCCGTCGCCCTGATCCGTGCCGCCGGCGCCCAGCCCGCCGCCGTGCTGATCGCCCTGGACCGCATGGAACGCGCCGGCGCGGACGACGCGCTGTCCGAGGGCTCGGCCGTCCAGGAGGTCGAACGGGCCTATGGCATCCCCGTGGTCAGCATCGCCTCGCTGGCCGACATCATGGCTTTGCTGGAAGACGACGCCACCCTGGCCAAGCACCGCGACGCCGTGTCGGCGTACCGGGGCAAATACGGGGTGTGATCAGGGTACACGGCCGGGCCTCGAACCCGATGGTCGTTGTTGCGTCAGGACGGCGTGCGCCCCCGCCCGGCGCGCTGTTCGAGTCCGCCGGACAGCATGGCCTCAGCAGGGAGGCAAGCGAGCCACTGTTCGAGCAAGACGGGTGCGGTCAGTCCGGGGGACTGACCGCCTTGCGAGTTTGGCGAGCGCCCTGATGAGGCCATGATGCCCGGGCAGTCCCGGCAAAGCCGGGACCGGGCGAGCTGCGCGCCGGGCGGGGACGCACACCGGCCGAGATACCGGACCACGGCCGAGATGCCTGAGCAGCTCCCGCGAAGACCGATCAAGAATCCAGCTTCCGCTTCAGAACCTCGTTCACCTGCTGCGGATTCGCCTTGCCCTTCGCCGCCTTCATCACTTGGCCCACCAGTGAATTGAATGCCTTCTGCTTGCCCGCCCGGTATTCCTCCACGATCGCCGGATTGGCCGCCAGCACCGTGTCGATCATCGCCTCGATCGCCCCCGTGTCGCTGATCTGGCGCAGCCCGCGCGACTCGATGATCGCGTCCGGATCGCCGCCCGACTCGCCCGTCCACATCGCCGCGAACACGTCGCGCGCGATCTTCGTCGAGATCGTCCCGTCCAGCACCCGCGCGATCAGCGCCGCCAGGCGCCGCGGGGACACCGGCGACGCGCCGATGTCCAGACCGTCGCGGTTCAGCGCGGCGGACAGCTCGCCCAGGATCCAGTTGGCGGCCTGCTTCGCCTGGCCGGCGGGCAGGGTGGCCGCCGCGGCCTCGAAATAGTCCGCCGTCGCGCGGTGCAGCGTCAGCTGGGCCGCGTCGTAGGCCGACAGGCCCAGGTCGGCCTCGAAGCGCGCGCGCTTGGCCGCCGGCAGCTCCGGCATCGCCTGGCGCACCTGCTCGATCCAGTCCGGCGCCACCACCAGCGGCGGCAGGTCCGGATCGGGGAAATAGCGGTAATCGTCGGAATCCTCCTTGGTCCGCATGCTGCGCGTCTCGTCGCGGTCGGCGTCGTACAGGCGCGTTTCCTGCACCACCTTGCCGCCGTCCTCGATCAGCTCGATCTGGCGGCGCGCTTCGTACTGGATCGCGCGTTCCAGGAAGCGGAAGGAATTCAGGTTCTTGATCTCGCAGCGCGTGCCGAATTCGGCCTGGCCGCGCGGGCGCACCGACACGTTGGCGTCGCAGCGGAAAGAGCCTTCCTGCATGTTGCCGTCGCAGATGCCCAGCCACACCACCAGCCCGTGCAGCGTGCGCGCATAGGCCACGGCCTCGGCGGCCGAACGCATCTCGGGTTCCGACACGATTTCCAGCAGCGGCGTGCCGGCGCGGTTCAGGTCGATGCCGCTGGACGATTCCCCGTGCGGCCCCGTGAAATGCTCGTGCAGCGACTTGCCCGCGTCCTCTTCCAGGTGGGCGCGGGTCAGGCGCACCGTGTGTTCCTGCTCGCCCACGAAGAAGGACAGCTGCCCGCCCACCACGATCGGCAGCTCGAACTGGCTGATCTGGTAGTTCTTCGGCAGGTCGGGGTAGAAATAGTTCTTGCGCGCGAACACCGAGCGCTCGGCCACCCGGGCGCCCACGGCCAGGCCGAACTGGATCGCGCGTTCCACCGCGCCGCGGTTCATGGCCGGCAGCGAGCCGGGCAGGGCCATGTCCACGGCGTTGGCCTGGGTGTTGGGCTCGGCGCCGAAGCGCGTGCTGCTGCGGGAAAAGATTTTCGACCGCGTGGAGAGCTGGGCGTGGGTTTCCAGCCCGATGACGATTTCCCAATCCATTATGCGTGTCCCGGGGTGCGTTGGTGCCAGTCGGTGGCCTGCTGGTAGCGGTCGGCCAGGGCCAGCAGGCGGCCTTCGTCGAAATAGCGGCCGATGAGCTGCAGCCCGATGGGCAGGCGGCCCGATTCGCCGCCGAAGCCGCAGGGGATGGACATGCCCGGCAGGCCCGCCAGGCTGACGCCCAGCGTGTAGATGTCGCCCAGCCAGTCGGCGATCGGGTCCTGGCGGTTGTCGCCGATGCGGCGCGCCACGGCGGGGGTGACCGGGCCCATGATCACGTCGCAGTCCTCGGTCAGGACCCGGCGGAAGTCGTCGGCGATCATGCGCCGCACGCGCTGGGCCTGCAGGTAGTAGGCGTCGTAGTAGCCGTGCGACAGCACGTAGGCGCCCACCAGGATGCGGCGGCGGACCTCGTCGCCGAAGCCCTCGGAGCGGGACCGGCTGGTCATGTCGGCCAGGTCGGCGTATTCGGCCGCGCGGTGGCCGTAGCGCACCCCGTCGTAGCGCGACAGGTTGCTGGAGGCCTCGGCCGGGGCGATCACGTAGTAGGCCGGGATCGACAGGCGTGTGCGCGGCAGGGACACGTCCACGCGCACTGCGCCCAGGGATTCGAAGACCCGCAGGGCCGCTTCGACGGCGGCGCCGACCTCGGCGGACAGGCCTTCGTTGAGGAACTCGCGCGGCACGCCGATGCGCAGCCCCGCCAGCGGGCGCTCGCCGCCCGCCTGGAAGCCGGCCTGGGCGGCATCGAACGCGGCCTGGACGCGGCCGGCGGCGTTGGGCGCGCCGTCGCAGGATTCCAGGCTGGTGGAGTCGCGCGGGTCGAAGCCGCTCATGGCGTCCAGCAGCGGCACCAGGTCGCGGGCGCTGCGCGCCAGGGGGCCGGCCTGGTCCAGGCTGGAGGCGTAGGCGATGATGCCGTAGCGCGAGACCGTGCCGTAGGTGGGCTTGATGCCGCTGACGCCGCACAGGGCGGCGGGCTGGCGCACCGAGCCGCCGGTGTCCGTGCCGGTGGCGCCCAGCACCAGGCCGGCGGCCACGGCGGCGGCGGAGCCGCCGGACGAGCCGCCCGGGACGCGTTCCGGGTCCCAGGGATTGCGCACCGGGCCGAAGGCGGAATTCTCGTTGCCCGAGCCCATGGCGAATTCGTCGCAGCTGAGCTTGCCCAGCGAGACGGCGCCGGCCTCGCGCCAGCGCTCGACCACGGCGGCGTCGAAGGGGCTGACGTAGCCGGCCAGCATCCGGCTGGCGGCGGTGGTGCGCCAGCCGCGCGTCACGAACAGGTCCTTGTGGGCCACGGGGATGCCGGTGAGCGGCCCGGCGGCGCCCGCGGCCAGCGCCTGGTCGGCGGCGCGCGCCTGCGCCAGGGTCAGGTCGTCGTCGATGTGCAGGAAGACGTTAGGGTCGGCGTAGGCGCGCGCCGCGCGCAGGGCGTCGGCGGCCAGCTCAAAGGCGCTGACGCGCCGGGCGCGCAGGGCCGCGCCCAGCGCCTGGATGCTGTGGAATTCTGCAAGCTGGTTCATGGCATCATTCGATGACGGTGGGCACGAGGAACAGGCCCTGGTGGGCGGCGGGGGCGTTGGCCATGCACGCGTCGCGCTGCTCGGGCGTCTGGGCCGGCTCGGGCGCGTCGTCGCACAGGCGCAGGGCGATGTCCTGGTGGGCGGCCAGCGGATGGGCCATGGGCTCGACGCCGGCCGTGTCCACGGCCTGCAGCTCTTCGATCAGCCCCAGGATGCGGTCCAGCTCCTGGCGGGCGCGGATCTGGTCGTTGGAATCCAGCCGCAGGCCGGAGAGCCGTGCCAGCCGGGCGATGTCCTGTTCGGTGAGTGCCATGTCGTCGTGCCGAGGGGCCGCCGCGGGGGCGGCCGGATTGAGTGTGTGCGGATGTGACCGGAGTAGCGAAAAGCGGGGATTTTGCAAAACATTCCCCTCTGATCCGCGTCTAGCCGTAGGGGATTATAAGTTATCATTGCTGATTCCATGCGGTTTGCCCGGCCTGCGCCGCCGTCCTGGCGGTCTTGGTACAGTCGGCACCGGGTCGCTCGCGCGGATCCACACCAGACACCCCCCTTTTATTAGTGCGCCCATGTTCGGATTCCTACGCAGCTACTTTTCCAGCGACATGGCGATCGACCTCGGCACGGCGAATACGCTGATCTATGTCCGCAGCAAGGGCATCGTGCTCGATGAACCCTCGGTCGTCGCCATCCGCCATGATGGCGGCCCCAACGGCAAGAAAATCATCCAGGCGGTCGGCCACGAGGCCAAGCAGATGCTGGGCCGGGTCCCCGGCAACATCGAAGCCATCCGCCCCATGAAGGACGGCGTGATCGCCGACTTCACCGTGACCGAGCAGATGCTCAAGCAGTTCATCCGCATGGTGCATCCGCGCAGCATGCTGGCCCCCAGCCCGCGCATCATCGTCTGCGTGCCCTGCGGCTCCACCCAGGTCGAACGCCGCGCCATCCGCGAATCCGCCTTGGGTGCCGGCGCCAGCCAGGTCTACCTGATCGAGGAACCCATGGCCGCCGCGATCGGCGCCGGCCTGGCGGTGTCCGACGCCAGCGGCTCGATGGTGGTGGACATCGGCGGCGGCACCACCGAGGTCGCCGTCATCTCCCTGGGCGGCATGGTCTACAAGGGCTCCGTGCGCGTCGGCGGCGACAAGTTCGACGAAGCCATCATCAACTACATCCGCCGCAACTACGGCATGCTGATCGGCGAGCCCACCGCCGAGCTCATCAAAAAGGAAATCGGCTCGGCCTTCCCCGGCTCCGAGATCCGCGAAATCGAAGTCAAGGGCCGCAACCTGTCCGAAGGCGTGCCGCGCAGCTTCACGGTGTCCTCCAACGAAATCCTCGAATCCCTGACCGATCCGCTCAATCAGATCGTGTCGGCGGTGAAGACGGCCCTGGAGCAGACCCCGCCCGAACTGGGCGCCGACATCACCGACAAGGGCATCGCCCTGACCGGCGGCGGCGCGCTGCTGCACGATCTGGACCGCCTGCTCCAGGAAGAAACCGGCCTGCCCGTGGTGGTCGCCGAAGATCCGCTCACCTGCGTGGTGCGCGGCTGCGGCGAGGCGCTCGAACATCTCGAGCGCCTGGGCGGGGTGTTCATCTACGACTGATCGGCCGGCCGGGCGTTCCTCGTCATGCATGAACCGGGAACCCTGAGACTCTTCAAGCGCGGCCCCAGCATCGAAGTCCGGCTGGTCCTGCTGCTGGTCCTGTGTCTCGGGATGGTCGTGACCGACGCGCACTGGTCCGTGCTGGGGCCGGTGCGCAGCGCCCTGTCCATGGTTCTCTATCCCTTCCAGCGCATCGCCCTGGCGCCGCGCGACGCGCTGGAATATTTCGACAGCTGGTCGCAGGCGGCCGCGCTGGCGCGCGACGAACAGGAAGCCCTGCGCCGCCAGCGCATCGAAATGGCCCAGCTCTCGACCCATGCGGCCCAGCTGGCCACCGAAAACGAACAGCTGCGCCGCCTGCTCAACGTGTCCGAATCCATCGCCCAGCAGTCCGTGGCGGTCGAAGTCTTCTACGTGCCTTCCAACGCCTTCAGCCATCGCCTGATCTTCAACAAGGGCTCGCGCGCCGGCATCGCCCCGGGCATGCCGGTGATCGACGAGGGCGGGGTCGTGGGGCAGATCGTGCGGGTGACGCCGTTCACCTCCGAGGCCGCCCTGCTGATCGACGACCAGGTGTCCATCCCCGTCCAGGTGCTGCGCAACGGGCTGCGGCTGATCGCGTTCGGCGGCAACGAGGTCGGCAAGCTCGAAGTCCGCTACCTGTCGGCCGGGGTGGACCTGCGCGTGGGCGACGTGCTGGTGACCAGCGGCATCGGCGGCCTGTTCCCTTCGGGCCTGTCGGTCGGCCGCATCGAAAGGGTCGAGCGCGATCCGGGCACCGGCTTCGCCATGGCGATCGCCGAGCCGCTGTCGCATCCCGAGCGCTACCGCCATTTCCTGGTCCTGCGCGTGGACGTGGACGACGTGCCCCGCCCCGAGGAGATCGAGCATGCCCTCGAGCAGCAATAGGCGCACGGGCGGTTCCTCCCTGATGGACCTGCAGCCGGTGGACGCCGGCGCGTTCCAGAGCGCCGCCTCCGGCTGGCTGGTGTGGGGCTCGCTGATCCTGGTGTGGGTGGCCTCGCTGCTGCCCTGGCGGCTCTGGCAGCCGGTGCCCGACGTGCTGCTGCTGCTGCTGCTCTACTGGTGCCTGCACGCGCCCACCCGCGTGGGGTTGACGACGGCCTTCGTCTTCGGCCTGCTGATGGACGTCCAGGACGCCGGCCTGCTCGGCCTGCACGCCCTGTGCTACGTGCTGGCCGCCTACGGCGTGCTGCGGCTGAGCCCGCGGCTGCGGCACTTCAACACCTGGCTGCAGGCCCTCCAGATCCTGCCGGTGTTCGTGGCCGCCTGCACGGTCTCCAGCCTGCTGGGCGCCTGGCTGAACGGCGCCTGGGAAGGCTGGGAATGGCTCTGGTCGGCCTTGTTCACCGGGGCGCTGTGGCCCCTGCCCGACATCCTCATGTCCCTGCACCCGCGCCGCCTGGGCGGCGATGGCGCGGGGCCGGTCTGACGGCCGGGGGGCGGCATGTTCGAGTTCCGCAAGACCGGCCACCGCCAGCGGCAGACGGTGCTGCTGCGCGCGTGGGTCGCGGGGCTGTTCGCCCTGGTCTGCCTGCTGCTGCTGGCCGGGCGCCTGTGGTACCTGCAGGTCGTGCGCTACGACACCCTGTCGGCGCGCGCCGAGCAGAACCGCATCACCATCGTGCCCGTGCCGCCCCGGCGCGGGCAGATCGCCGACCGCAACGGCGCGGTGCTCGCGCAGAACCTGCGCGACTACACGCTGACGGTGACGCGCGCCCAGATCCGGGGCGACATCAACGACGTGCTCGACCGCCTCGGCGAGCTGGTCTACCTGAGCGAGGGCGACCGGCGCAAGTTCATGCGCCTGTACCAGCAGAGCGGCCGCTACGCGCCGGTCCTGCTGCGCAACAACCTCAACGACATCGAGGCGTCCTGGTTCGCCGTCCACGCCTACCGCTTTCCCGGCGTCAGCCTGGAGGCGCGCTGGGTGCGCTCCTACCCCATGCACGAATCGGCCGCGCACGTGCTGGGCTTCGTCGGCCGCATCTCCGAGGAGGACCAGCAGGAGCTGGATGAATCCGGCCAGCTCGGCAACTACCGGGGCACGCTGGTCATCGGCAAGAAGGGCGTCGAGAAGACCTGGGAAAAGGCCCTGCACGGCCGCACCGGGGTCGAGGAACTCGAAGTCACGGCGGGCGGGCGGCCGGTGCGCGAACTGAGCCGCACCGACCCGGTGCCCGGCGCCAACCTGGAACTGTCCCTGGACATCGGCCTGCAGCAGCTGGCCGAGGCCCAGTTCGAGGGCCGGCGCGGCGCGCTGGTCGCCATCCAGCCGCATACGGGCGAGATCCTGGCCTTCGTGTCCTCGCCGTCCTTCGACCCGAACCTGTTCGTGGACGGCATCGACGTGGAAAACTGGCGCAAGCTGAACGAATCGCCCGACCATCCGCTCATCAACCGGCCGCTGTACGGCACCTATCCCATCGGCTCGACCTACAAGCCCTTCGTCGGCCTGGCCGCCCTGGAAATGGGCCTGCGCTCGGCGCGGGAACTGATCCCCGACCCCGGCTACTTCGAGCTGGCCGGGCAGAAGTTCCGCAACGCCGGCGGCGCGGCCTACGGCCCGACCGACATGCACCGGGCCATCGTCGTGTCCTCCGACACCTACTTCTTCTCGCTGGGCGCGCAGATGGACGTGGACGCCCTGCACGACTTCACCGGGCGGTTCGGCTTCGGCCAGATCACCGGCATCGACCTGGATGGCGAGCGCCGTGGCGTGCTGCCTTCGCGCGCCTGGAAGCGCAAGACCTACAAGAAGCCCGAGCAGCAGCACTGGTACCGCGGCGAGACCGTGTCCGTCACCGTGGGGCAGGGCTACAACGCCTTCACCCTGCTGCAGCTGGCGCAGGCGACCTCGGTGCTGGCCAACGACGGCGTCTACATGAAGCCGCACCTGGTGCGCCGGATCATCGATCCGCTCACCGGGCGCTTCAGCTATCCCGTGGTCGGGCCGCAATACACCATCGACCTGAAACCGGACAACCTGCGCGTGATCCGCGAGGCCATGGTGGATGTGGTGCGCAAGGGCACGGCGCGGCGCGCCTTCGAGGGCGCGGCCTACCAGGCGGCCGGCAAGACCGGCACGGCCCAGGTCTACAGCCTGCGCGGCGCCAAGTACAAGGCGCAGGCGGTCGACGAGCGCCTGCGCGACCATGCGCTGTTCATGGCCTACGCGCCGGTCGAGGACCCCCAGATCGCGGTGGCCCTGATCGTGGAAAACGGCGGCTGGGGCGCCTCGGTGGCCGCGCCGATCGCCCGGACGGTGTTCGATTACTGGCTGGATCCGGCCCGCGTGGCGCAGCGCGCCGAACGCCTGCGTGTAGGCGAGCGCCCTGTTGGGATCGGGCAGGTAGCCGACACCGAGCCCCTGCACGAGGCCCAGCAGGATG
>OFTX01000895.1_pt1 | contig 12644 bp, 9 predicted proteins | sample 1775051 | NCBI WGS metagenome assembly OFTX01 (sample SAMN08195772, study PRJEB24354) | sludge metagenome | isolation source: sludge from phenol fed wastewater aerobic bioreactor A | place: India: Nagpur | collected 2016-09-15
CGACAGCGGTTTTCGCCGATGGCGAGCTGCCCTTCGGCCTCGACAACCTGCGCTTCTTCGCCGGCGCCGCACGCTCGCTCGCGGGCAGCGCCGCCGGCGTCCTGAGCAAGGGGTACACGTCGATGCTGCTGCACCGCCCCGTCGGTGTCGTCGCGGGGATCGCACCCTGGAACTTTCCCTTCATCATGGCAATCTGGAAGTTCGGGCCCGCCCTCGCCGCAGGCAATACCGTCATACTGAAACCGGCTCCTCAGACGCCCGGCTCCACTCTCCGGATTGCCGAGATCGCCCACGCCGCAGGCCTTCCGGCGGGGGTGCTCAACGTGGTGACCGGCGGCGCCGATATCGGCTCACGGCTGGTCGCGCATCCGGGTGTCCGCATGGTGTCGCTCACCGGATCCACCCGCGCCGGCCAGGACGTGATGAGCGCGGCCGCCGGCACCACCAAGCGCCTGCACCTTGAACTCGGCGGCAAGGCCCCCGCCATCGTCTTCGCCGACGCGGACCTCGCCCCCGCCGCTCGCGGGATCGCGATGGCAGCCACCTACAACACAGGGCAGGATTGCACGGCGCTGACGCGGCTCTACGTCGAGCGGCCCGTTTTCGAATCCGTCGTCTCGGCCGTCGCCGAGCAATTCGAGGCAATCCGTGTGGGTCCACCGACCGACCACTCGACGGACATCGGCCCCCTGATCGGCATCGACCATCGCGCGCGAGTGCACGGTTTCGTGGAGCGTGCGGTGGCACAGGGCGCAACCCTCCGCACCGGCGGAGTGATTCCCGCCGGCCCCGGCGCCTACTACCCGCCGACCCTGCTCACCGGCGCGCGGCAGGACTCGGAGGTCGTGCAGGAGGAGGTCTTCGGACCGGTGCTCGTGGCGCTCCCGTTCGATACCGAGGACGACGCCGTGCGCCTGGCGAACGACAGTCGTTATGGGCTCGCCTCCTCCGTTTGGACGAGCGATGCGCAGCGTGCCCTGCGCGTCACCCATCGGATCGACGCCGGCGTCACCTGGGTCAACGATCACCTGCCGATCGCGTCCGAGGCTCCGCACGGTGGCGTGAAGGCCAGCGGCTTCGGCAAGGACATGAGCCAGGAGTCACTGCTCGAATACATGGTCACGCACCACGTGATGCTGCGCCACGAGCCGCCCCCCTCGCACGACAGCTTCCGGCCAGCCTGACCTGCGCTGCCCGGCGTCTACCCGCGAGTATGACGACGCCTGACGCGACCTACTCGAGCCCGCTCGCGCTCTCGACTCGTGCCGACCGGTTGACAGATCCCGCCACCGACTGAAACACCGCCGTGGTCGGAAGGCAGCAGGGCTAATCCTGTCTACACGAAGATCTCCGCCAGGGTCGACCACGCGGCGGCGCGGCAGTAGACCGGAATGATGCTCACCGGCGCAGGTCTACTCACGACCGTCCCGCCGCGGATCATCTCGCCGGTCCACGCGTCGACCCAGTCTCCGGCGGGTAGGTAAACATCCCAGCTGGTGGCACCCTCCTCGGTAACGGGTGCGACGAGAAGATCGTTGCCCAGGAGGAATTGAAGCGGGTACTCCCAGACCTCCTGATCATCCGGCCAGTCAAAGAACAGCGCGCGCATCAAGGGCAACGATTCCCGAAGCGACAATCTCGTTTGCGTGACTAGATACGGCACCAGCCGTTCCCGCAATTGCACCCATCGGCGGAACTCGTCGACCACCGTGGCATCGCCGGTCTGCTGCGCGATGTTCCACGGCGTGCGGTCCCGCAGCGGCCGCTGATGGTGGTTGAACTCGGAGTGGTACTGCATGATCGGCATGAACGCCGAGGCCGCCGTCGCCCGCAGATACAGCTCAGCGTCAGGCACCGGTCCGGAGAATCCGGCGATGTCCCAACCCCAGTAGACGATGCCGCAGGCCGATGCCGTGACCCCCGCGGTGATGGAGGAGCGAAACGCCTCCCACGTGGAATCCTCGTCGCCCGCCCACACGATGCCGTGCGCCTGTGTGCCGGTGAATCCGGCGCGCGAGAACGTCACCGGCGCCTTGCCCTGGTCGCGCAACAGGTCGCCGAACGCGCGGGCGTAGGCGACGGGGAAAAGGTTGTTCGCCTCGTCGCCGCGGCCAGCCGCGAAGCGAAGGTCATGTCCCCACGCGTGCTCGCCGCCGTCGGTCTTGAAACCGTCGATGTCGTACTCGCGCACCAGGTATCGCCGCTTGTCCGTCCACCAGGCGCGCGCGGTGGGGTCGGTGAGGTCCGGCATCAGCGCGTCCGGGAACCACCAGCCGCGGTTGCGGTACGGAGTCCCGTCCGCCTCGCGGACCGCCAAACCTCGCTCGGCCATCACCTGCGCGTCGGCGCGCGCCTGGCCGGTCACGTCCAGTTCCCAACCCTCGCCGACGTCGAGATCGGTGCGCTGCAACGGAATCTGCCACAGGATCACCTTGATACCGCGGGCGTGCAGTTCATCGATCATGGCCTTCGGATCGGGCCACGCGCCGTCCGCCGCGTACATGAAGTCGGCCGCCGCGTGCGGGCTGCCGTCGAGGTTCGCGGCATACCGAGCATCGCGGAACGCAGTGAACGTGCACTCGTCGCTCCACGCCTCGATCACTACCACGCCGACCGGGATCGATGCGTCGCGATGCGCATCCATCTGCTGCATCACAAGCTGCTGTGTGTTCCACTCGTTGCCCGAGGCCCACAGCCGGAACACCCAGTCCGGCAACATCTCTGCCCGACCGACATCGTCGCCGAACGCTGCCAGCACCTGCTGGGGGGAACCGTCATAGATCGCAACCCCTACCCGCGGCTCGTCGCCCAGGGCAACCTCCACCCAGATTCGGTCGGGCTCACTGCCGCCGACGTCGAACCAGCAGCGGCGCGATGTCTCCACATGAAAACCCCAGCCCGTGCCGCCCACCACATGCGCGAACGGCATGGGGAGGTACGTCCGGCCGACGCGGCCCTGCGACTTGTACTGCTCGAACACCACCGAGTCCGGTGTGCGGCCCCGCTGGTCAAGAGCATCGAACCGCTCCCCGAACCCCACCACGTGTTCGCCGGGTGCGAGCGCCAGGGCGAAGCGAATACGGTCGGCCGCGCCGGGGCCGTCCGGTCCCCTCGCACGGCGCCAGCTCACCGACCCGGGCACCAGCTTCGCCGGAGCAAACTTCAGCTCCGCGCCCGCGGGCGGATCGGCCTGCCACTGCACGGGTTCCACCGTGAACCAGTCTGTCGTATCGCGGCGACCGTCCACCGTAGTCGCGAGAAACCTGTACTGGTAACGAGTGTCGGGCTCAACCGGTGGGATTGTCGTCTCCCATGCGTCCCCGTGCGCAGAACCTGCTTCCGCCTGCGCCTCGGCGAGGTGCCCCTCCCCGCCGATCGCAGCCAACGCCGCCGCGGCGTTCGCAGCGGCGATGGCCGGTGCCAACGCGATCCGCATCGTCTTCCGTCCACGTGCGTCCTCGGCGACCCACTCACACACCACCTCGACGAGCGGCTCCGTCGCCACCACTCCCAGCCAGACCTCGTGCCCGACTTCAGGAATGGCGGGCACACGCTGATCGGCCGTGGCGGCGTACGGATGCTCGGAACCATACGGCCGGTGCTTCAGGAAGGCGCCGCTCGTCGCATATTCCGTCACACGGACCGTCACAGCTCCCCCAGAAGACCGAGCTCGTCGCCGAGGATCAAGTACATGCCGTGGCTCCACAGCAGCGGCGTGGCGACCGGCCCCCACCGGTCGATCCACTCCTGCCGGCGCGCGGGATGCAGCAGGACGTCCGACACCTGCTCGGGCAAGTGCCCGTCCGCGTCGGACGTGGCCGCTGCCCATCGCAGCTGTCGCCACGCGCCGTCTACATCGCCTGCGGCACAGAGGTTCCAGCCCAACAGGCACGACAGCAGCGGCCATTGCCCGCCGCCGAAGAACACGTCCGCCCGGAAGCGGTGCACCCCTCCGCCGACGTTCAAGTCGCGATCGACCCGGCCGAGCGTCGCCTTCGCGACGGCGCCGCCCACGGGCACCAGCCCGAACGGCACGATCGCCGCCGGCAGCGATCCGTCGACCGCGTCCGAGCCGATCCATTTCACCAGCGATCGCGAGCTGTCCATCGCCTCGCGGACCGCAACATCCCGGACGCGGCCGGCGGTTTCGTGCGCAGCCCGCCGCCTTCCGGCGTCGAGTTCACCGAGGCCCGCCGCCGCCATCAAGCCGCCGTACACGGCCGCCAGCGTCGAGGTATGACGCTGTTCGCGATGTTCCTCCCACCAGTCGTAGCAGGCCATCTCGCCGACGGCGCACAGGTAGTCGACGCACACCTCGATGCCGCTCACCCACTGGGCCAGGTTTCGCCCATGACGTCGCCCGTGTGTGGTCACGGACCACAACCAGGTGCCGTATCCGTCGGTCTGGAAATCCCACCACGGATCGGAGCCGTCGTCGCCGCGCAGCGTGAACCGGGTCGGCAACAGGAGTTCCGCGTCCGGCGCGGCGCCTTCCGCGACGGATTGCGCGATACGCGCAACGCGGTCCGCCCGGTCGGCGAGCACTGCTGCCACCCAGTTATGGAACCTGTCCGCCGACCCCGGCGCACCGGCACGTGACATGCCTTCTGCGGTAAAGGATCCGTCCCGCAGCCACGCATAGCCGCGGTAGGCCGAGAACGTCGGGCACGCCGGGTAGGCACCGCCCGCATCCTGCAGGTCCGCGATGATGTCGCGGCTCACCCGGCCCAGCCGGATCAGGTCTCCCCGATCCAGCTGGGCCACGTCCTGATGCTTAACAGACAACGAACCGTCCGCCTTCAATCGTCATTCGATACCGTTGCGCTGCTATGGATTTCGCACGGCGCACTAGCCGCCGAGCAGCGAGGTCACCATCTTCTCGGCGGCCGGCAGCGAGTCCTCGATCTTGGTGTGCCCAGCAGCCGCACCGGTCAGCGCGTTGTCGATCGCGTCCTGCATCTCCTGCTGCCGTTCGATGGTCGGTGGCAGTACCGCGTTGTCCAGGGCATCGAACACGGCCTTGCGGTTCGCCGGTTTCGGCTGATCCAGGTAGGCGCCGAGCTTGGTGGCGTCGGAGATGGGCGGAAGCTCCCAGCCGCTCGCGAGCCGGGCGCTGACCATCGCGTCGGAGCTGGTGAGGAACTCCAGCCACTTCTGCGCCGCCGCAGCGTTCTTCGACGTCGCGCTCACGGCGACCGAGTTGGCGAACATGGCCGATGCCTTGTTCGTGTTTCCAGGTTCAACGACGATGTCCCAGTTGAAGGGCACATTCGCAAGCGCCGCGAACATCCAGATGCCGGTGTGCCACATGGCGAGCTTGCCGGACTTGAACAGGTTCGTGTCGAAGTCCGGCGTACCGGCGCCGTCGGCCGCCGTCGGCATGACGGTTCCCGACCTGTCGATCAGTTGGTGCGCAGCCGCGATCCCTTGCGGTGATGCAAAAGTGGCCGCGGTCTTGGCGGCGTTGAAGAACTGGCCGCCGTTCTGCGCGAGGACCTTGTAGAACTCGTTGTACGAGATCGGCTGGTAGTCACCCCAGATCCCCTTTGCCTTGTCCGTGAGCTTCTTCGCCGCCGCGTTCTCGTCCGCCCACGTCCAATTGGCGTTCGGCGGCGCGACCCCGGCCTTGTCGAACAGGTCTTTGTTGTAGAACAACACCACGTCGGAGAACGACTCGGGCAGTGCAAACTGCTTGCCGCCCATGTTGAATCCGTCAATCAGGCTCTTCTTGTACGGGGACGGGTCGACGTTCGCCAGCGGCGCGAGAGCGCCGGACGCGGAATACGACACGAAGTGCTGGTAGTCGAGCTCGAACGCGTCGGCGGCGGTACCACCCGCGATGGCCGTCTGGAGCTTCGTGAAGTAGTCCGCGTACGGCAGCGTCTCGACCGTGACCTTGATGCCGGGGTTGGCCGCTTCGAACGCGTCGACGATCTTCTTCAGGTCCGCCTCGTGCCCGCCGTTGGCGGAGAACTCCATGTACGTCACATCTCCGGTCACGGCATCGGCAGGTGCATTGCTCCCGCTGCTCTCCGCCGGCGAGGATTCCGAAGAGGATCCCGACGAGCTTTGTGACGACGATGACGATGTGTCCCCAGCCGGGCTCGACTGCGACGACGTGCCCGATCGACTCGCCGATCCCTGGGCGCATGCGCCGAGCAGCAATGCGAGCCCACTGATCGCGGCCACGGCGAGCGTGGTTCTGGTGCGTTTCACAACCTGATTCCTTTCCATTGGACCGATGCGCGGCGCATCGGGATGATCACTTGATTCCGGTATGTGCGAGCCCGGCGACGATGTGCCGCTGGGCAAGGACGAACACCACGGCGATCGGCACGATGGACACCACCGAGCCGGCCATGACGACGTCCCACGCGGTGGTGTATTGGCCGTGCAGCGCCGACAGGCCCAGCGGGAGCGTCATCAGCTCCGGCGAGCGGATCACCACCAGCGGCCACAGGAACGAGTTCCAGCTCGCCATGAACGCGAGGATCGCCACCGTCGCGAGGCTTGGTTTGATCAGCGGCACAATCACTTTCGCGAAGATCCGCAGGTGGCTCGCGCCGTCGATCACGGCGGCCTCGTCGAGTTCCCTCGGCACAGCCTCAATGGCCTGCTTCAGCAGGAAGACGCCCAGCGCTGAAGCCATCGACGGTGCAAGCAGTGAGAAGTAGGTGTCCTGCAACGACAGCAGCTTCATCTCGATGAACAACGGCACCACCAGCACCTGCAGCGGAACCATGAGAGTGGCGAGATAGGCGCCGAACACCACGCTACGGCCGCGAAAACTGAGCCGCGCGAAGGCATACCCGGCCATGGCGCCCGTGACCAGTTGCAGCGCAACCGATGCCACCGCGATCGCGAACGAGTTGACCACGATCCGCCACATCGGCAGCGTCGCGAACAGCGTGCGGTACGCGTTCAGCGTCGGGTCCTTCACCAGCAGAGTCGGCCCGTTCGCCAGCGTCCCCTCGGGCGTGATCGACGTGACCACGGTCCACAGGAACGGGAACAGCATCACCGCGGCGCACGCGACAAGTGCCAGGTAGAGCAGCACCCGGCGCAGCGTGATCCGGCGGTGGGGCGCGGCCCGGAACATCGTCATACTCGATGGCCCAGGCGATGTCGCGACCGATCCTTCACGCATGGGTCACCCACCGGCGTTGCCCGGCCAGTTGCCCGGCGGTGATCGCGAGGATGACGACGAACAGGATCCACGACAGCGCGGCGGCGTCCCCGGCCCGGCCGTAGCGGAAGGTGAGGTTGTAGATCTGGCCCACCACCACCTGTGTCGCGCCCTGCGGCCCACCGCCCGTCATCACGAACACCTGGTCGAACACCTGCAGGCCGTTGATCAGCGAGATCACCACCACGAAGAAGGTCGATGGCGAAAGCATCGGCCAGGTGACCCGCCGGAAGCGTTGCCAGCCGGTCGCGCCGTCGACGGTCGCCGCCTCCTGCACATCGCCCGGGATCGATTGCAGCCCGGCCAACATGATGACCATCACGAAGCCCAGGTCCTTCCACGCCGAGGCGAGAATGATCGACGGCATCGCCCAGTCGGGGTCGGTCCACCACCCCGGTTGACCGAGTCCGAGGGCGCCGAGGACGGTGTTCACCACCCCGTGCGCCGGGTTGAGCAGCCACTGCCAGACCAGCGCCACCACAACCCAACTCGTGATCACCGGCAGGAACACGGCGGCGCGGAAGAAGGAGCGCGCGACCAGCTTCTTGTCGAGTACGTACGCGAGCGAGAGGCCGCCGATGTAGACCAGCGGGAGGTAGCCGACGATGTAGGCGCCGGTGTGCAGGAAGTAGTCGAGCGTCGCCGGGTCGGTGAGCAGGCGCCGGTAGTTGGCGAATGCGACGAAGGTGGGCGCCGAGATCAGGTTCCACTTCGTGAGGCTCACCCAGATCGACGCCAGCATCGGGATCACGGTGAACAGCAGCAGCGGAACGGCGCTGGGCAGCAGGAAGACGAGCACCCAGCCCGCGTTACGCCAGCCGGACCCGCGGCGGCCGGGGCGCATCCGACGCGCCCCGCGTGAGCGGCGATCGGTGTCTTCCGGCCCGCTGTGACGGTCGCGCTGCGCTGAGTCTCCTTGCCCTGAAACGGCTATGACGTCGTTCGCGTCCGCGCTCCGGGCCGCCGCGAAGCTCGCCGGGGTTGGTGTCATGGCCGTGCTCCGGCCGTCGGCGATGCCAGGTTTTCGGCCGGACGCTGCAGTCTGGCCCGGACCCACCGCCCCTGTTCGCCGCCGGCCCCGCTCGCGTCGAACGGCGCGGACAGCACCAGTGCGGCGGCGCCGAGCGCCCATTGGTAGTCCGACCAACTTTCCACCAGGAACGGCACGCCGCGGCGGGACGGCATGAGCCCGCTGCGGAACGATGTTTCGAACCCGGGTTGCCAATAGGGCCACGCGTCGGTGCCCTCACCGAGCAGCACCACGATCTCCGGGTCGAGCATCTGGACCACTCCGGATAGCGCCCGGCCGAGGACGTCGCCGGCGTCGGTATAGATCCGCCGGGCGGCATCGTTGCCCTGCCGCGCGGCTTCGAGAAGCTCTGCGCCGCCCTGTCTCCCGGCCAGCACGCCCCGCTCGTGACCCTTCTGCACGAGCGCGGACGCGCCGATCAGGGCCTCGAGACACCCGCGCGAGCCGCATTCGCACACCGGCCCCGCGGGGTCGACAGACATGTGACCGATCTCGCCGGCGCCACCGTTCGCGCCGCGGCGCACGATCCCGTCGATGACGATGGCCGAGCCGACACCGCGACCGATGGTCACGACGAGGTAGGTGTCGTGATCCTGCCCCGCACCGTAGAGTCGGTCGGCGACCGCGACGGCGTTGACGTCGTTCTCGACCAGCACTGGCAGGTTGAGCCGGGTGCGCAGGATCGCCCCGATCTGCGCAGCCGACCAATTCAGTGTCGGCGCATCGACGATCCCGGAATCGCGCGAATCCACGGAACCGGGGACCGCGACGCCGACTCCGAGCAGACGGCCGGGCAGGGCACCGATCACCTCGCCCAGGCCCCGCGCGAGCTGGTCAAGGGAGTCGGGCCGGAGCGCCGCGAACTCGACGGTCTGCGACGACTCGACCGTGCCGTCGAGACCGACCTGCACCACGGCGATGTGGTCGGCGGTCACCTTGACGCCGACGGCGGTCCCGGCGGAGCTGACGAGTTCGAGCAACCGGGCCGGCCGCCCACCGCGCGAGGGCGCGAGATCATCGGTCTCCGCGATCATCTCGCGCGCGATCAGCAGCTTGCAGATCTGGGTGACGGTGGCCGAACTCACCTTCAGCGCGCGGGCGAGGTCGGCCCGGGACATGGCGCCGCGGGAGCCGAGCATGCCGAGGATCGAGGACTGGATCATCGTGTCCTGCATCGGCGTGGATTCGACGCTCATCGCTCCTCGCTTCACGGTCGGCATGGTAGCAGTCGTTTATTCATGGCTTTGTTTAGTAGTAAGTAAAGCAGCGCGAGTCTGACTGCAAAAGAGTCGTTACCAGATCGTGACTATCGCGGATCGCCTGGGCCTCCCGGCGCATGGCCAGGTGGTCAGCGGCCAGGCCGCCGGCAGACGCGGCGCGGCTGGCGAATTCTCCGGCGAGACGTTGCGGCCACACAATGGGTCGGGAGCCGAACCGGATGGGCGCGGCACATAGATGACGCGTTGTCAGATCTTCCGTGTACCCTGCCGGGAACGCAGAAGGAAAGACGCCGAACAGGAGGAGCGGATGAGCGATGCTGCCATCGTTGCCGAGGGCCTGGTGAAGGGCTTCGGCAAGTCCGTGCGAGCGCTCGACGGGGTGTCGTTCGCGGTGCCGTCCGGCACGGTGCTCGGGCTGTTGGGCCCGAACGGCGCCGGCAAGACGACCGCGGTGAACGTGCTCACCACGCTGTTGCTTCCGGATGCCGGCCGGGCGTTCGTCGCGGATGTGGACGTCGTCAAGCATCCTGCCGTGGCGCGCCGCCGTTTCGGGTTGGCGGGTCAGTACCCCGCGGTGGACGAGATGCTGACAGGTATCGAGAACCTGACGCTTGTCGGCCGTTTGAACCATCTGTCCCCGCGTGCCGCTCGGGAGCGCGGAGTCGAACTGCTCGACCAGTTCGGGCTCACGGAGGCGGCACGACGCATCGCCAAGACGTATTCGGGGGGCATGCGCCGCCGGCTTGACCTCGCCGCCGCGCTGATCTGTCGGCCGCCGGTGCTCTTTCTGGACGAGCCGACGACGGGCCTCGACCCGCGCAGCCGCATCGATCTGTGGAGCGTGATTGACGATCTCAAGCGGGGCGGCACCACACTGCTGCTGACGACCCAGTACCTGGAGGAGGCGGATCGACTCGCCGACCGGGTTGCCGTCGTCGATCACGGCCGGGTGATCGCGGAAGGCACGCCCGCGCAGCTCAAGTCGGAATTGGGTGGGGCCGTCGTCGAGATCCAGCTCGAGAACCCGGAGCACACGGGCCGGCTGCGGGAGGCGGTGGCCGGCCTCGGCTCCGGTGAGGTCAGCGTGAACGGTGACGTCGCGACGGTTCCGGCCGAGGGCACCGCGACCCTCGTCGAGGTGGTGCGTGCGCTCGATGCGGCCGGTCTGGAGGCCCGGTCGTTGCAGCTCCGGGAGCCGAGCCTGGACGATGTGTTCCTCGCGCTGACCGGTCATGCCGCCGAGGAGGCCGGGCCGCCGGACGGTGCGCCCGGCGCCCGGGCCGCTGCTACCGATACCGCCGTCCGACGGGAAGTGCACTCATGACGCAACTGTCCGCGCCCCTGCCGCCGCTCGCGCTTCCTACCGGCGGCGCATGGTGGGCGGTACGCGACACCATGGCCATGGCCGGCCGCAATGTGCGCCGGCTGATGCGGCAGCCCGAGATGGTGATGTTCAACATCGTCTCCCCCATCATGTTCGTGCTGTTGTTCCGGTACGTGTTCGGCGGCGCGATCGGCGGGCTGAACGGGATCAACTATGTGAACTACCTGATCCCCGGCATCGCCGTGCAAACGGTCCTGTTCAGCGCGGGGGTCACCGGTTTCGCGCTTTCCGACGACCTGCAGAAGGGGTTCGTCAACCGGCTCAGATCTTTGCCGATGTCCCGCAGCGCGGTCTTCGGCGGCCGGGTCGTCGCCGACACGCTGAACAACGCCATCGGCCTGCTGGTACTCCTCGCCACCGGGTTCGTGGTGGGTTTCCGGCCGGCGAGCGTGTCGGGTCTGATCCTGGCCGGTCTGCTGCTGCTCCTGTTCGCGCTGGCCGTGAGCCTGGGGTATGCGCTGATCGGGCTCACCGTCCGAAGCCCGGACGCGGTGAACGCCGCGACGTTCCCGATCATCTTCCCGCTCACGTTCGCGTCGTCGGCCTTCGTGCCGGTGGCCACCATGCCGAGTTGGTTGCAGGGGTTCGCGACGCACCAGCCGGTGAGCGTGGTGATCAACGCGGCCCGGTCGTTGATCCTCGGCGACACGGCGACCGGCGCTCAGCGCGAGATGCTGCTGGCCGGTTCGACGACCGGATCGTTGGTGTGGCAGTCCTTGGCCTGGACCGTGGGCATCGGCCTGCTCTTCGGGCTGCTGTGCACCCGGAAGTACCGCAACATCGGCCGGTGACGCGTCGGCGTGCCGTTCGCAGCGGCCAGGCCTGGGTCTCGGTGAGCGGCACGCCGACGAGTTGGGTGGATCGACGCCAACTGCCTACATTGGCCGCATGACGCAAATCTCCATCCAACGACGACGCACCGGCTTCGACATCGCATGGGGCATCCTGCTGATCATCGGCGGCCTGATCGTGCTCGGGGACGTGGTCATCGCGACCGTGGTCACCGTCCTGTTTCTCGGGTGGATGGCGCTGATCACGGGCATCGTCGGGGTAGTCGCGTCGCTGTTCAAGATCGGCAAGGGCGGGGGATTCTGGTCCACGCTGCTCACCGGTGCGCTGGTGGGCGTGCTCGGCCTGATGATCCTGCGGCACCCGGAGATCGGCGCGGGCGTGATCACGCTGATGGCCGGCATGGTCTTCCTGGTCGCCGGGATCGTCCGCCTGATCGCGGGCGTGCAACCCGTGCCGGGGCGCTGGATGTTGGTCGTCAGCGGCATCGCGGGCATCGTCCTGGGCCTGATCGTGCTGTTCAACCCGGTGCAGGCGACGTTCACGCTGCTGGGCGTCCTGCTCGGCATCAATCTTCTGGTGGACGGCGTGACACTGATCCTCTGGGGCCGCGTGCACGTCGACGTGACCTCCAACCCGGCCGGCTGAGGACCGAATCTCGGCCGCCTGACCGCCGCACCCCGGATCACTACGCACCAGCGAGTATGACGGCGCCCCACGCGAACTGACCTGGGCCCGCCCGCGCTCCCGATACTCATGCCGGCGAGTCGCCGGCCAATGCGCTATCAGGTCGCGAGTGCCATCAATACGACACCGCCGAGCACCTGCAGCACGCCGGCCATCTGAAGCGTTGACAGGCGTTCCTTGTGGACGAGTCGCCCCAGGAGCACGGTCACGGCCGGGAAGAGCGACGCGAATACCGCGACGACGGTCAACAATCCGGCGCGACTCGCGAGGGCGAAACACAAGTTCCCCGCGAAGCCCGCAACCCCTATGGCGATCGTCGCGGCCAGCGGCCAACCGGTGATCCGCGGC
>OFTX01000896.1_pt1 | contig 12641 bp, 11 predicted proteins | sample 1775051 | NCBI WGS metagenome assembly OFTX01 (sample SAMN08195772, study PRJEB24354) | sludge metagenome | isolation source: sludge from phenol fed wastewater aerobic bioreactor A | place: India: Nagpur | collected 2016-09-15
GACGTCCGCGTCATTGGCCACATGGACGGCGCAGCGCGTTTGTTCGGAGAAAGATCGCTGCACCGGGAGGCCGAGGAATGATTTGTAGATGAAGGCGGCCGGACCAGCGATGCCGGGCGGGAGCCCGATGCGGCTCGCGATCGCCGGAAGGTGCAGCAGATCGGCGAGCACGGTCGCCAGATCCGGCGCCGACTCGGCGGAATACGCCGCGGCCGCGGCAGTCGCGACCGCGAGCCGCTCGTCGGCATCGCGCGACAACCGCACCAAGTCGACCCGTCCGGCGACGACGCCGTCTTCGACATCGTGCACGGAATAGGCGACGTCGTCGGCCCAGTCCATCACCTGCGACTCGATGCTACGGGCGCGATCGGCCGGCGCGGCGGTGCGGATCCAGCCGAAGACGTCCAGATCGTCGTCATACACGCCGAACTTGCCGCCGACCGCCGGCCGCTGCCACGGATACTTGATCACCGCATCCAGCGACGCCCGGGTCAGATTGAGCCCGTGACATTCGCCATCCGGGCCGATAACCTTCGGCTCGAGCCTGGTCAGCAGCCGGAGGTTCTGCGCGTTCGCCTCGAAACCGCCTGCACTGCCGGCGATCTCGTTGAGCGCCGCCTCGCCGTTGTGCCCGAACGGCGGGTGCCCGATATCGTGGGCCAGCCCCGCGAGATCGACCAGGTCGGCGTCGCATCCCAGTTGCTCGCCGATATCCCGACCGATCTGCGCGACCTCCAGGGAATGCGTCAGGCGGGTCCGCGGCACGGCGCCGTCACCCGGTGTCACCACCTGGGTCTTGCCGGCCAGCCGCCGAAACGAACCCGAGTGCAGGATGCGCGCCCGGTCGCGCGCGAAATCGCTGCGGTCCACGACGCCGTCCGCGATCGGCAGCACCGCGGACTTGGGACCCTCCACGGCGCGGCGCTCCAGGTCGACGCTCGTGTAGTGCCCACGCACGGGGCGGCGGGTATCGGCCTCGTCGGGCACCGTCGCCATCACCGCACCGCCGTCATCACAGCACCTGCATCACAGCACGGCCGAGCCCGACCCGGACGATCCGCCGATCAGTCGATAGAACATGGTGCCCAACAACTCTCGCAGGATGTATCGCCCTTCGACCGACCGCTGCGTCGACGGCCCCACCGACACCGGAGATACCTCGACCGCCAGTCCGAGATCACGGGCCATCATGCGGCTGCGCGCGAGGTGCCATGGGTCGCTGACGAGGATGACGCTGTTCCACCCGTGCTCGCGAAGCACCACGTCGGCCGCTCGCAGGCTCACCAGCGTGTCGCCGCCTGTCGGCACCGCGACCAGGGCTGCCGCCGGCAGGCCCTTGGCCCGCAGATAGCGTTCGCCGGCCTGCCCCTCGGTCGTCGCGTCGCCTACCTGCCGCCCGCCGATCGTGACGACGTGCTCCGCCGCGCCCCGGCGATACAGGTCGGCCGCATGATCGAGCCTGGCCCGGAACACCTCCGACGGGCGGCCGTTGTACTGCGCCGCGCCCAGCACGACGATCGCATCCGCGTGGGCGGTCTGGTCGGTGTGTGCGACCTGCACGATGCGCACCACCAGCCCGGCGGTGATCACCACGGCGACGACGATCGCACCGATCAGGTAGCGCCCGATCGTTCGGCCGAGCCGCATCGATGCTTCCTCCTTCAGCCGGCCGTCAGCAGCCGGCGAGCCGCTCGGCGAGCAGGCCGCGCACGCTGTCCAGCGATACCCGTTGCTGCGCCATCGAATCCCGCTCGCGGATGGTCACCGCGTGGTCTTCCAGCGATTCGAAGTCGACGGTCAGGCAGAACGGCGTGCCGATCTCGTCCTGCCGGCGATAACGGCGCCCGATCTGGCCGGCGTCATCGAAGTCCACGTTCCACGACTTGCGCAGCGCGGCGGCCAGATCCCGCGCGATCGGTGACAGGTCCGCGTGACGCGACAAGGGCAGCACCGCCGCCTTGACCGGCGCGAGCCGCGGGTCGAGACGCAGCACCGTGCGCTTGTCCACGCCGCCCTTGGTGTTGGGCGCTTCGTCCTCGGCGTAGGCGTCCACCAGGAACGCCATCAGCGACCGGGTGAGCCCCGCGGCCGGTTCGATCACGTACGGGATCCAGCGCTCACCGGTCGCCTGGTCGAAATAGCTGAGCTCGCTACCGGAGTGCTCCGAGTGCGTGGTCAGGTCGAAGTCGGTGCGGTTGGCGATGCCCTCTAGCTCGCCCCAGTCGCTGCCCTTGAAGCCGAACCGATACTCGATATCGACGGTGCGCTTGGAGTAGTGCGACAGCTTGTCCTTGGGATGTTCGTAGTGGCGCAGGTTCTCGCGCGCGATCCCGAGGTTCACGTACCACTCGGTGCGCTCGTCGATCCAGTACTGGTGCCACGTCTCGTCGGTGCCCGGCTCGACGAAGAACTCCATCTCCATCTGCTCGAACTCGCGCGTGCGGAAGATGAAGTTGCCGGGCGTGATCTCGTTGCGGAAGGACTTGCCGATCTGCCCGATGCCGAACGGCGGCTTCATGCGCGCGGCACCCATCACGTTCGCGAAGTTCACGAAGATCCCCTGCGCGGTCTCCGGCCGCAGGTAGTGCAATCCGGACTCGTCCTGCACCGGACCCAGGTGGGTCTGCAACATCATGTTGAACTGTTTAGGTTCGGTCCACTGTCCGCGCACACCGCAATCGGGGCAAGCGATCTCGGACAAAGCAATGGTGTCCGGATCAACTGTGCTGTCTCCGTGCCCTTTCTTGGCGGCGTGTGCCTCCTGGAGTTGATCGGCCCGATGCCGCTTGTGGCAATTCAGGCACTCGATGAGCGGATCGGTAAACGCCGACACATGCCCCGAGGCCACCCACACCTGCCGCGGCAGGATGATCGACGAATCCAGCCCTACGACGTCGTCACGGCCGCGCACCATCGACTGCCACCACTGGCGCTTGATGTTCTCCTTGAGCTCCACCCCGAGCGGACCGTAGTCCCACGCCGAGCGGGTTCCGCCGTAGATCTCGCCGGCCGGAAAGACGAATCCCCGTCGTTTCGCCAGCGAGACAACGGCATCCAGACGGTCGGCGGCCACATCGAACTCCTGATCCTGCGGACGGGAACTGATCGCCCATGACGACATTCGGGCAAGGTACCAGCCTATCGAACGGGCTCCCGCGCTCCGCGGCACCACAGGTTCATGGCGCCGGCCCATCATCAGCACGCCCTCGGCCCGTCATCAGCGCAGCGTGAGCGAGAAATACGGCCGGCGGCCGTCGGCCCCGAACAGGTCGGTGATCGTCTGGTAGCCGACGCGGGCGCCGTCGAAGAGCACATCGCGCCGATGCGTCAGCTGCGCCACATGATGCGAACCCGAGGGTGCCGCGACGCGCCGTACGGTGGCCTCGCCGAGAACAACGTCATGGTCGAAACACGCGCTTGCCCGATCGGCGTCCCAGCGCACCCGAACGCGCACGTACGCGTCACCGAGCCCGGGCTGCCACCGGTTCAGGACGGGGCGCAGCAGTGGCCGGGAACGCGGCACCGCCGGCCAGCGACCCTGCGGCGAACTGTTGAGCAGCAGCACGTGGGTGCATCCGTCGTCGAGGGCCGCGTATACCGGGTCGGGGCAGAGCAGGCCGCCGTCGATGTAGCGCGTGCCGTTGACCACCGGGGGCTTGCCGGCGAGCCACGGCATCCATGCGCCGGCCTTCAGGTATTCGATGCCGTCCGATCCCATCTGCCGCATGTCCATGAGCGCGGCGCGGACGTCGTCGACATCGGTGAGCACCGCGTACAGCGGTCGCCGTGCGACACGGACGTTCTCCCAACCGATCGGAACGACCTTGGACATCACCTCCTCGAACGCGTAATCCATGTCGAGGACGGGTTTGGTCACGTCCCAACGACGTTGGCGCCGGACGAATCCCTTGGTCAGGTGGTCGTAGTAGACGGACAGCCCGTCCCAGTCCGACCCGCCGAAGGCGTACGCGATGTTCAGCGCCCCGGAGGAGGTGCCGTAGAACGCGTCGAACGAGTTCAGCAGACCGAGATCGCGGAGCGCCAACAGCATTCCGCCGGAGACGATGCCGCGCATCCCGCCGCCCTCGACGGCGAGTCCGAGCCGGAATCCGTCGCCGCGGTGCCCGGCGTGACGTGCACGAACCAAGGAGATGACGGTGTCAACCGGCATCCGGCCTCCTGCTCGAAAATGCGTGATGACGATGCGGCGTGTGGTCGCGCCCAGACGAGCGTCAGAATAACCAAGAGCCAGGGCCGGTGCACCCGGCTGTGCACCCGACCGTGCGCCATGTTTGCGAAGGATGTTCCGCATGATTGAACCCGGTCCGCTGCTCGTGATCCAGAACGACCCGACCTGCCCGCTGGGATGGTTCGGTGACTGGTTCGCTGCGGCGGGCGTTCCCGTCGACGTCCGGCGGGGATTCGCCGATGACGACATTCCCGCCGACACCCGCGGCTTCGCCGCGGTCATCGTGCTCGGCGGCGAAATGGGCGCGAACGACAACGCCATGTGCCCCTGGCTGGCACCGACCGGGAGACTGCTTCGCGCCGCGGTCGATTCGGACACCCCGGTCCTCGGCATCTGTCTCGGCCATCAGTTGGCCGCGGTCGCGCTGGGCGGCACGGTGGAGAAGAATCCGTCGGGCCAGGCGGTGGGCCTGACCCCGGTGACGCTCACCGACGCAGGACGGACCGACCCGCTGCTGGGGAGCGTGGCGCCGGGTTCGGCCGCGGTGCAGTGGAACGCAGATATCGTGACGGTGCCCCCGCCGGGCGCCGTGGTGCTGGCGGTGTGCCCGGATGGTTCGCCGCAGGCCATTCGTTTCGCGCCCCGCGCCTGGGGCGTGCAGTTCCATCCCGAGGCGTCGCCGGAGATCTTCCGGTCGTGGATCGCGGACGCGGCAGCCGGTGCGACAGGTCCCTCGGCGGACGCCGCGCGGGCGGAACGCGCGATCAGCGAGGCCGAGGCAGACCTGCGCAGCGCGTGGCGACCGTTCGCGGAGGGATTCGCCCGAATGTGCGGATTCGAGCTCGACGCATGACGACGCCCGCGGGCGGTGGAAGGCGTGGCATGCGCCGCCCGCCGCGGATCCGGTGGACCCAGATCGTCGCCGTCGCAGTTGTTCTCGCGATCTTCGTGACCGGCCTGGTGGTCGCCGGATGGGTCGGGGCATTGATCATCGCGGCGCTGTCGGCCGCCGCGGGATTGGTTCTCATGGCGCATTGGCGGGTGCTGGATCAGCGGGTTCGCCTGGTGCGGATGGTCATCGTGCTGATCGGGTTCGCGGTCGCGCTGAGCCTGCTCACCCGGTAACGGCCGGCGCGACACCGCCCACGGTTTGCGTGGCGCGTTCGGTCTGCGGCGGCCCACCGTCATCCGGACGCACCGGCCGCGCCGATCTCCCGGATCCGATAGCCGCGATCGCCGGCCTGAAGGTGGATTCGCACGGTGGCCTGTGCGACGGGCGACGTGTATCCGACGAGCGCTCCCCCTTCGCCGTACACGGGGTAGGCCGGCAACGTTTCGACAACGTCGACGGTCGCGTCACCGGACGGCGCGAGGTCGACGAGGGCGGCCGACCGGATCCGGTGTCCCGCGGCCGTGACGTGCTGCCCGGCAGCCACCAGCGACGCGATCCGGACCTCGTCCTCGGCCCGGCCGGCGGCGCCGTCGGCGTATACGGCGCCCAACGCCAATGCGTCCCCCGAGACGAACGCGGCGCTTCGCGCGGCATCGAGCCCTGAGATCACCGAGAACCAGTCGGCGACGTGGTTCGAGGCGGTGCCGTGCGTCTGCTCGCCATTGCCGCGCGCGCTTTCAGCATTGGCGGCGGGGTCGGTCGCTGCGCCGACTGCCTTCGTCACCAAGGACCCCGCCGCGGGCGTCCGGCTGTGCGTCGTCGATGGGGCATCGGCCACGACGGGCCGGCCGCGGCCGTGCCCGGCCCAGGACCATCCGGTGACGACCGCCCCGGCCAGCACCGCTGCCACCGTAAGTGCTGCCGCGACCCCGCGCCAGGTCCGGGGCCGTTCGGCGGCGCGCCGGGACCCGTCCCGACCGTGTCCGATCGATAGCCGCCGGGCCGAGCTGCGCGAGCGGTGCCGGGGCGCACCCGGCACGACCGGCGGCCGCACCGCGTCGGGCCGGAGCACCGTGGAGGCGGCCGGGCCACGCAGCACTCCGTCGTCGTCCGAAGTGACGAGCCCGATCGGTTCCGGCCGGCCGACCGCGCGAAGGTCGACGGCGAGCTGGCCGGCGCTGCCGCGATCCGCAGGTTCCGGCGCGAGCAGGCGCCGGATGACGCGGCACAGTGCATCGGGCGCGAGGCGATCGTCGATATCGGGCCACTGGCCGACCGCGGATTGGGCGATGACGTCTTCGAGATCCTCCGCCGGCCACGCCGCCACGCCGCTCAGGCACCGCAGGCCCACCGATCCGAGCGAGAACAGATCCCCGGCCGCACTGGCCAGGGCACCGCGGACGATCTCCGGTGCCACGTCGGCCGGGGTCACGTGCACCGGTATGCCGAACTCACGGGCGGCTCGGGCCGCGCCGAAGTCGGCGAGCAACGGCCGGCCGTCGGCATCAAAGAGCACATTGTCGGCGGAGACGTCGCCGTGCACGAAGCCGCGCTCATGGGCGGCGGCCAGCGCGTCGGCCAGCGGTATGAGCACCGTCAACGCCTCCGCCCACGGCAGTCGACGGCGGTGGTGCACAAGACGCGCCAACGACCCGCCGTCCGCCCACGGGAACACGAGCGCCACTAGCTCGAGCGTCGTCACGATGTCGATGGCCGACAGCACGTGCGCATGGCCCACGGCCTGGCCGATCACCGCTTCCCGCTCGGCCCGCTCGCGGCCGTCGGCACGGAACAGCTTGATCGCCACCGGCCGGTCGTCGGCGGCGCGCACGCCGCGCCACATCGCCTTACTACGTCCCCCCTGCCGGCCGCTGCGCGAGCCCGCGCGGGCCTCGCCGCCACCTGTGGCGGCCGTCATCCCCGTCATCTCCGGCGCTGTGACATCCAACGGCGTGACATCCAACGGCGTGACATCCAACGGCGTGACATCCAACGGCGTGACATCCAACGGCGTGACATCCGGCGCAGTGATCTCCGACGCCACGTCCGCCGACGCGAACACCGGATGGATCAGCCGGTACCCCGGCACCTCGACGCTCATGCGGCATGACAGTAGACACGTACGGCCAACAGGGGGGTAAGTTATCCACAAACCCGTGGTCGAGCCGCTACACACAGCCTCGGCGTGCAGAGCCGCACCGGAGCGGCGTACCGTCTGGCGCATGCGCCGAGCCCGCACCCCGCTCCGCTTCGTCGAACCCGGAACCATGGACTACACCGAGGCGTGGGATCTGCAACGCACGCTGGCCGAGGATCGCGCCAGCGGCACCGGTCAGGACTCCGTCATCCTCCTGGAGCACCCCAGTGTGTACACCGCTGGGAAGCGGACCGAGCCGGCCGACCGGCCGGTCGACGGAACACCCGTCATCGACGTCGATCGGGGCGGCCGGATCACCTGGCACGGCCCGGGGCAGCTCGTCGGATACCCGATCGTCGCCCTCGCCGACCCGGTCGATGTGGTGGCCTACGTTCGCATTCTCGAACAGGTCCTGATCGAGGCCTGCGCCACCGTGGGCGTCGAGGCCGGCCGGGTGCCCGGGCGTAGCGGCGTCTGGCTGCCGGCCGACGCATTCCGCCCGGAACGGAAGGTCGCGGCAATAGGCGTCCGGATCGCGCGCGGCGTCACCCAACACGGTTTCGCGCTGAACTGCTGCTGCGACCTTTCGGCTTTCGGCAGGATCGTGCCGTGCGGCATCGCGGATGCCGGCGTCACATCGCTGTCCGCGGAGGCCGGGCGTACGGTGACCGTGCGCGAGATGCAACCGACCGTCAAGACGCTGCTCACGGCGGCGCTGGACGGCGAACTGCCGGTCACCGACGCGGTGATCCCCCGCGGCACCCCAGCAAGGAGTGGACGGCCATGACCATCGAGCACGGCGGAACCATGCAGCCTCCGGCCCGTCGCATGCTGCGGATCGAGGCGCGCAACGCCGAGACCCCGATCGAGCGCAAACCCGAATGGATCAGGACCAAGCTGCACACCGGCCCGGAGTTCACCCGGCTTCAAGGGCTCGTGAAGCAGGAGGGGCTGCACACCGTCTGCCAGGAAGCGGGCTGCCCCAACATCTACGAGTGCTGGGAAGACCGCGAGGCGACGTTCCTCATCGGCGGCGACACCTGCACGCGGCGCTGCGATTTCTGTCTCATCAAGACCGGACGGCCCGGCACCTTCGACGCCGACGAGCCCCGGCGCGTGGGCGAGTCGGTCGCCACGATGGGGCTCAAATACGCGACCGTCACCGGCGTGACCCGCGACGATCTTGCCGACGAGGGCGCCTGGCTCTACGCCGAGACCGTCCGGCAGATCCACCAGCAGGCACCGGAGACCGGCGTCGAGATCCTCACCCCGGATTTCTCCGGGAAGGCGGATCTACTTCAGCAGGTCTTCGACGCGGGCCCCGCCGTCTTCGCGCACAACATCGAGACGGTTCCGCGGATCTTCAAGCGGATCCGCCCCGCGTTCAGTTATGACGGGTCCCTCGCCGTGCTCGCGCTGGCCAAATCGGCCGGCATGGTGACCAAGTCGAATCTGATCCTCGGCATGGGCGAGACCCGCGAGGAGATCACCAAGGCGCTGGAGGACCTCCGCGGGGTGGACTGCGACCTGCTCACCGTCACCCAGTACCTCCGGCCCTCCCCGAAGCACCACCCGATCGACCGCTGGGTCAAGCCGAGCGAGTTCGTCGACATCCGCAAGGAGGCCCTGTCTATCGGCTTCGTCGGGGTGATGTCCGGCCCCCTGGTGCGCTCGTCCTACCGCGCCGGGACGTTGTACCGCCAGGCCATGGAATCCCGCACGGCGGCGGCCAGCCGCTAGCGGCGGGGGCGGTGTCGATCGCCCCGTAAACTGGTGGTCATGGCCAGTTCGTCATCCAAGTCCGCGCGCGCGACCGCGGCGAAACCGTCGCGGGCGGAGCGCCGGGCGGCCAAGGCCGAGAAGCGCGCCGGTAAGAAGGAACGCCGCGCCCAGTTGTGGCAGGTGTTCAAGACCCAGGTCAAGCAGGACAAACGACTGCTGCCCTACATGATCGGCACCCTGCTCGGCACCGCCGGGCTCGTCACCCTGCTGTCCTGGCTCACCCGGATGACGTGGTGGATCGGACTGATCTTCGGCGTGATCATCGGCGCCATGCTCGCGCTGATCGTGTTCGCACGCCGCGTGCAGCGCAGCGTCTACCAGCAGGCGGAGGGCACCCCCGGGGCGGCGGCGTGGTCGCTGCAGAACAACCTCAAGGGCCGCTGGCGGATCACCCCGACGGTCGCCGGCACCACGCACCTGGACGCCGTGCACCGCGTGATCGGCCGCCCGGGCATCATCCTGGTCGGCGAGGGCGCGGCACACCGGGTCAAACCGCTGATCGCGCAGGAGAAGAAGCGCATCGCACGCGTGGTGGGCGACACCCCGATCTACGACGTGATCGTCGGCACCGACGAGGGCGAGGTGCGGTTGCGCAAGCTCAACTCGTACCTGATGAAGCTCCCCCGCAACATTTCCGCCGGCGCGGTCGGCCAGCTCGATCTGAAGCTCGCATCGCTCGCCACGCGCAGCCCGCAGGTGGGGCTGCCGAAGGGCCCGATGCCCGCCGGCGCCAAGATGCGCAGCATGCAGCGCATGACCCGCCGCCGCAGCAGTTGAATCGGACGCAGCAGTTGAGCGAGCCTCGCGCCGGGCGGTGACGCATCGACGGTGCGCCGACACCCGCAACCCGAACCGCTTATGACGTTATTCGTGCGCCGGGCCGGTGCGCGTCGCCAGCGGCATGATCCGGTCGGACCATAGGTGCCGCACGGCCGCCCGCAGCTCGCTCTCGTCGCCATGGTTCTCGATCACGGCATCGGCCAGCTCGCGCCGCTCGTCATCGGAGATCTGCGCCGCGATCCGCGCCCGCGCGTCCGCCTCGGTGAGCCCCCGGCGGATCAGCCGATCCACCCGCGCGGCCTCGTCCGCGACCACCGCGATCACCAGGTCGAACTCGGCCGCCTCCGTCCGCGAGCGCAGGATCGGGATGTCGTTGACCACCACCGCCCCGGGATCGCGGCGTCCCGCGGCATCCCGCAAACGCCGAAACTCCGCTCGCACCAACGGATGTGTGATCTCCTCCAGTCGGCGCCGGGCGGCCGCGTCGGCGAACACGATGCCGGCGAGCGCGCCGCGGTCCAGCGATCCGTCGGCTGCGAGCACGCCGTCGCCGAAGGCGTCCGCCACGGCCGCCAGCCCGGCCGTGCCCGGCGCCACCACTTGGCGCGCGAGCACATCTGAATCGATCACCACTGCACCGAGCTCCGCCAGCAGCGCGGACACGGTCGACTTCCCGGCGCCGATCCCGCCCGTGACGGCGACCGTCAGCATGTCGAGACGCCGCGGCCCTTGCCGAAAACCCGCGACACGCGACGCAACCTGCGAAAATTCACCACCCATGGACCGTACCGTTACAGGAAGCACACCCGCGCGTTGCGGTCAGCCGTAGCGCCTGCCTCCGAGGGGGATCCGTGCGCACATCGACGGCGACTATCGTCATACCGGGCCGTCATCGGGTCGGCGCGCCAGGGCTGACCCCGCTCACAGCCATGATCAACCTGCCGCGTCGAAGCCTGGTGCAGGCATGGCGGTATGTGGGCCGACACCGGCTCGGCAGGACCGCAGGACAGTCGCCCACACCGGCGCCGCGGCCCGCGCACGCCCTCTGAGCAAGAATGGCGCGCTCCCCCAGCCGCCTCGCACCCGCCCGTCGTTATGCCAGGTGCGCGAGGGCCGCGGTCGCGAGCTTCTGCAGCGCCCCGCTGAGCGCTGAATCGGCCACCACGCCGTTCGCGATCGCGATCGACACCGTCAGCGCACCGACCGGCATCACGAGCAGCCCGCCGTCCCGCAGCAGGATCTGCGCCTGATGCCCGGACACCGCCGCGGTCTGGGCGGTCGCGCCCTGCGCCGTCTCGGATTGCACGGTGACCGTCGTCTGCTGGGCGGCCGCCTCCGGAGTGGCGTACGCGGCGAGCGCCACCACGAGTTGCCGCGGTTCGGTAAGGGTGTCGGTGCCGTAGTAGCACTTGATCCGGCCGAGCATGTGCACGTCCGGGTTCGGAACATCCTCGAGGCGAAGTCCCTTGGCGGGCAACGACTTCCCCATGGATCGGGAGATATCAGCGTCGCTCAGGACGGTGGCGCAGGACGTGCCGAGCGCCGCGGTCGCCGCGGCCGCCTGCGGCCCGGTCGTGATGGTCGTCGCCGTAGTCGAGGTCGTTGACGTCGTCCCCGATGTGGTAGCCGTCCCGGTCGTTCCGGTGGTTGCCGTGTTCGCGCCCGGAGATGACGACGTTCCGCCCTGCGGGCCACCGGCCGTTCCGGTAACGGTGCCGCTCGGGAGCGCGTTCGGGTCCACGACGGTGATTCCCGCGCCGGTCGAACCGGTGCCCCCACCCGACGGATTTCCGGTCTCGGTGACCACCGTGGTCACCGTCCGCGGAGCTGTCGACGCGCCGCGCGAACAGCCGGTGACGGCGAGAGCGGCCACCATAGCAACAATCAGACCGACCGCAGGCCAGCGGGACTGGGTGGAACGGGACTCGCGGCGGTGCATGCCCTCCACGGTAGCGAACCGCGCCGCGAGCGGTCCGTTCCCACGCCGCGCCGCCCCCTACGCACCGGCCCGCGGGCACAAGGCGCATGCCTCTGGCCCAGCCGAAAACAGCGCCCGCCGGGCGGAGCCCGCGAACAACGTCATACTCGAAAAACGTCATGCTCGAATGAGACGAAAACCGGGGCGACGAGACCAGCTCGCCGCCCCGGCATCAGGCGATCGGCACCGCGAAACGGCGCCGCGCTCTCACTCGTTCCCGGAGAGCCTCTCCTTCAACTTGGCGAGCGCCTCGTCGTCCACCAGGGAACCGCCGTGCGAGCCGCCCGACTCGCCGCCCGACGCCGACGAGTAGTTGCTCGGCGAGTCGGACGCGGCCGCAGCATCGTCGTCCAGCGCCTTCGCGATCTGCTTCTGGTGCGCCTCGTACACGGCATGCGCGTCGGTGTAGGCCTTCTCCCACGCGTCACGCTGCTGCTCGAAGCCCTCCAGCCACTCGCCGGACGCCACGTCGAAGCCTTCCGGCGGGATGAAGTTGCCCTGCTCGTCGTAGTGGTCCACCACGCCGTATTGGGCGCGCACCTCATCGAACTCGGCGCCGAGCGGGATGCCCTCGTTCGCCTGCTTCAGCGAGAGCGAGATGCGGCGGCGCTCCAGGTCGATATCGATGACGCGGACGAAGATGTCGTCGTCCACGTTGACCACCTGCTCCGGCACCTCGACGTGCCGGCTGGCGAGCTCGGAGATGTGCACCAGGCCCTCGATGCCGTCGAAGACGCGGACGAACGCGCCGAACGGAACCAGCTTGGTGACCTTGCCCGGCACGACCTGCCCGATCGCGTGCGTGCGCGCGAAGTGCCGCCACGGATCTTCCTGAGTCGCCTTGAGCGACAACGAGACTCGCTCGCGGTCCATGTCCACGTCG
>OFTX01000901.1_pt1 | contig 12549 bp, 10 predicted proteins | sample 1775051 | NCBI WGS metagenome assembly OFTX01 (sample SAMN08195772, study PRJEB24354) | sludge metagenome | isolation source: sludge from phenol fed wastewater aerobic bioreactor A | place: India: Nagpur | collected 2016-09-15
GCCCCCACCGCCTGCCACGCCGCCTTGTCCATCACCGCCGTGGATTGCGCCGCCGCTCGCGCCCGCACCGCCCGCGCCAACGGCACCGGCCCCGAGCCCGTCACCACCGCTGCCGCCCACCGCCTGCCCGTACGCCCCAGGCGACGCCGCCGAGGCACTTAACAGGATGGCGCCGGCCACCGCCGCACTTCTGGCACGCTTCGAGCGATTGCCGCCGCCACGTGTGCGCGCGCGCCCCGTCTCCGACACGACCTGAAACAATCCCAGACTGAAATTCCACACCACGCGGAATGTGTGATTCACGTTTGCCCCAACCTATTCGATTAATTGATGGAGGCAGGCTATCCGCGAAAGTACGTCGGCGCATTGGACTAAAGTCGCAGTCCGAATAAAATATTTCTCATGACGCCGGTCGTTCCTTCGCTCCTGAATCGCCAGAAATTCCGTGAGCTCCCTGAGTGCCGGCAACGCCAGGGATGTGCAATGCACGCAACGCCAATACCGCCTCACCCAACATTGGGATATTTCTGACGGCACCGCCTCGATTCGTTCGGCATCCAAGCATGCCGACGAAAATCTACGTAGATTGAGGTATCAGGAGATGAATCACCCCACCGAAACGCTCACCCGGAGTTGGGCCATGTCTGCCCGCGACGCCTGGGTGCTGCTCGCCAATGCCGCGCTTATGCTGGCACTCATCCGTCTGCTTCCCTTCGAAGAGAAGACCAATCGCGCACTGGCGCTTGCCGCTTTCGTCGCGGTGCTGTGGCTGTCCGAAGCGGTTCATCTGACGGCCACGGCGTTGATGGTGCCGGTGCTGGCGGTGCTGCTCGGCATTCTCGACGTGCCGACCGCCCTGGGCGCGTTCGCGCATCCGATCGTATTTCTGTTCTTCGGCGGCTTCGCCCTGGCCACGGCCATGCGGATTCAGGGGCTCGACCGGTTTCTCGCGAACCGGCTGCTCCATCTGGCGGGTGGGCGCATGGGCCGGGCCGCGATCATGTTGTTCGGCGCCACCGCCCTGCTTTCGATGTGGGTCAACAACACGTCCACCACATCGATGATGCTGCCGCTCGCGCTGGGCATCCTGACCCAGCTCGACACCCGCCGGGATCACCGTACCGTCACCTTTTTGCTGCTCGGTATCGCCTACAGCGCCAATATCGGTGGCCTTGGCACGGTAGTCGGCAGTGTGCCCAACGCCATGGTGGCCACGCATCTGGGGATCGACTTCCTCGCATGGGCCCGGTTCGGCGTACCGCTCGTGGCCGTGCTGCTGCCGCTCATGGTTGCCACGCTCTATCTGGTGCTGCGGCCGCGCCTGGACCAGGCGGTGGACACAACGGCCGAACCGATGACATGGACCGGACCGCGCATCGCGGCGGTCGGCATCTTCGGCTTCACCTTGATCGGCTGGATCTTCAGCCAGCCGATCGCCGCGTGGCTAGGCGGCGTGAAGCAGCTCGACACGCTCATCGCCTTGCTCGCCGCCATACTGATCGCGACGTCGGGTGTGGCCAGTTGGAAGCAGATTCAGGCCCATACCGACTGGGGAGTGCTGCTCCTGTTCGGCGGCGGCCTCACGCTGAGCGTGGTGCTGCGCGACTCCGGCGCGGGCGCCGTCCTGGCGCAAGGGGTGTCGGGCGCGTTCGCGACAAGCCCGACGCTCGTGGTGCTGCTCATTACCGCCGCCTTCATCGTCTTTCTCACTGAGCTCACGAGCAATACGGCCAGCGCGGCGGTTCTCGTGCCGATATTCGCCGCCATTTCGGTGTCTTTGGGGTTTCCCGAAGCCCTGCTGACGATGGTGATCGGCATCGGCGCCTCGTGCGCCTTCATGCTGCCCGTGGCCACGCCCCCCAACGCCATCGTCTTCGGTACGGGTTGGGTGCCGCAACGCGCCATGGTCCGCGCCGGGCTTGGCCTGAACGTCGTGTGCATCGTTGTGATCACCGCCGTTGCCTGGGCGTTCTGGCAGTGAGTCGACCGGCGTTCGGCGGAGCCGCCACGTGGAGCCGGTACAATCGGGGGAAATATCTCAGGCAACCTCTTGCGATGATGTCCGTTTCATCCGTTTCATCCGTTTCAACGGTTTCGTCCGTTCCGTCCGCGTCGCCAGCCTCGTCCGCGCCCCCCGATCGTCCCGCGTCGCCCGCCCGGCGCTTGCGCTGCGGCAGTGCGCTGCGCGGCGCCCTGGCACTCGCCTTGCTGGGCGCGGCGCTCGCTGGCTGCGCGGGCCGTCAGTCCGGGCGCGCGTCGGCAAGCGTGCCACCGGCCGCCGCCTCCCCGACGGTGTCCGTGGCGCCCCTCGAACCCGCCGCCGCCCCTCAGGCGACGCCGCTCCCCTGGTGCGTCCAGACGTCGCTGCGCGAAGAAGATGACCTGATGCGCAACTTCGGCGGCATTCCCGAACGCGTTCGCCGCATCGAGGAAACCCGCTTCATCGCGAGCTACGACCGCGTGACCGGCAAGGTTGGCCCGCTCGACAACGGCAACCGTTTCGTCATGGATTTCGACACGCAGGGCCACCTGCTCTCGAGCACCGACCGCGGGCACTATGCCTACGACGCGCAGGGCCGTCTGCGCAGCATCGACGGCGCGCCGGTCGACTGGCAGAACGCCGACACCTGGCTCGTGAAAGGCGCCGCGCGGCGTGGTGTCTGGAAGGAACAGGTGCGTCAGGAGAGCGACGGTCGGCTCGAATGGACGCGTCGCATCATCGCGTCGGCCAACGGGGCGCATCACCGCCGCGCCGGCAGCCTGCAGGCGCGCCTGTTCGACGACGAGTGCTTCGCGCTCTCGCGTCAGTGGGAGGCGCCGAACGAGGCGCGTCAGGTCGTGACGGCCGACGGCAAGGTCCGCCCGGCACCGAAGATCGTCTCGTATCGAACGTTCGCGAGCGTCGAGCGCAAGCCGGACGGCAGCCGCATCGTGCGCGACAACGGCGCGGCCGCCTTCATCGACGGCAAGTGGCTCGCCCTGGCCTGGGACAACGAGGTCTCGGAGTACTCGCCGCGCCACGAACTGATCCGAGTGACGCGCACCGACGCCGCCACCGGCGAGCGCCACGTGTCGGAATATCACTACAAGTACGACAGCCGCGGCAATATCCAGCGGGTGGTGATCACCTCGCCCGCGGCGCCGGGAGAGAAGGCGGCGCGGGTGGATCCGTTCGCCAATGTCTTCGTGCGCAAGCTGACGTACTTCGACGCGACGCCTCACACGCCTGACACGCCGGACATCGCAGCGGCGCCGGCGGTATCGGCACCGGCCGAGGCGACAAGGCCGGCAAACGGGGCAAATGAGGCAAACGAGGCAAAGGCGGCGAACGCGGGCAAGGCGCCCGCAGACAATCTCACGTCGGCAAGGTAAAGCGGAACGTCGCGCCCTGCCCGCCATTGCCCGCGGTGTCCACCAGGGTGATGCGCCGGTCGTGCAGTTGCAGAATGCGGTGCACGATCCGCAGTCCCAGCCCGCCCTCGCGGCGGGCGCCCCCCACCGTAAATGGCCGCTCGAAGAGCCCTTCGCGCGCGCTCTGCGGAATGCCCGGACCGGTATCGCTCACCAGCACCTCGATGTCGGCCCCCACGGGCGCCACCGTCACCGTGATCTCACCGCCCGCCGGGGTATAACGCAGCGCGTTGTCGAGCAGGTTGGTGAACACGCGCTCGATCAGGCCCAGGTCGGCACGCGCAGCCGGAATTTGCGGGGCGAGTTCCGCTCGCAGCGCCACACCGCGCGATTCCGCACTCAATTCGAATTTCTGAAAGACGTCCTGAATCAAATCGGTCACCGAGAACGGTTCAGCCTCGGGCTGCACGAAACCATGCTCCAGACGTGCCAGCTCAAAAAGCGACTGGGCCAGCGCGCCGACCTTGCGGCTTTGGTCGAGGGCGATGCCGAGATAGCGCCGCCGCTCGTCGGCGGTGAGCGTGGCGTCCTTGAGCGAGAGCGTTTCCAGATAGCCGTGCAGCGAGGACAGTGGCGTGCGCAGGTCGTGCGAGATATTGGCGATGAGCTCGCGCCGCTCCTGATCCTGACGCGTGAGCGTGCGCCATTGTGTCCCGAGCCGCTCGACCATCTGCCGGAACGCCCGCTCCAGCACCACGATCTCGTCGTTCGGACGCGCCTGCCGCGACGCCAGTTCGTCGACCGAGACGACGGGCAACGCCACGGGTGCCGCATCGATATCGAAGTCGCGGACGGTGTCCGTGAGCCGCCGCAGCGGGCGCGTAATCAGCGCGAACGCCGCGAGACCGGCGAGCAGACACAGCGCCGCCACCAGCCCGATCGACCACAGGGCCGTGTTGAGCGCCGCACTGGTGGCGCCGCGCGCGGCAAACCGGTCATGCGCCTCGCCGAGCAGCACCACGTAGACGTAGCCGACTTCGCGACCGTCCACGCGCAAGGGCGCGGCGCTGAACACCTTTCGCACGTCGGCGTTGCGCGGGTCGTCTCCATAGATCGGCAAGGCCTCGCCATCGAGCAGGCGATGAATGGGCGCGAGATCAACGTCCATGCGACGCAGATGTCCCTCCGGTGCCGCGTGCCCGGTGATGTGGCCCTGCGCGTCGAGCAGATAGACCTCGACACTGGGGTTGACGACCATCAACTGCCCGAACAGCCGACGCACCGCATCGGGTTTCATGCCGTTGGCATCCATCAGTTGCGTATTCGCCGCGATGTGCTCGGCAAGCCCGCGCGAGAGTCCCTGAATGACCTCGGCCTCGTGCATGCGATTGGCGCGTACCTGCATCCAGGCCGACGTGCCGCTGCATACCAGCAACAGCACGGCGAACACCACGGAAAGCCGTTGCGTGAGCGTGAGATTCCAGCGGCGCATCATGCCGCTCCCACGTCGGCGCCCGGGCCCTCGGGTCCGGTGTCGTTGGCGAACTTGTAGCCGCGTCCCCAGACCGTGAGAATCCGGGCCGGCTGGGCCGGGTCGGCTTCGATCTTGGCGCGCAGCCGGTTGATGTGCGTATTGACCGTATGCTCGTAGCCCTCGTGCTGATACCCCCACACGGCATTGAGCAGATCCATGCGCGAGAAGACCTTGCCCGGCTGACGCGCGAAGAAATAGAGCAGATCGAACTCGCGCGGCGTGAGATCGAGCAGCTTGCCGCCGAGCGATGCCTCGCGCGCGATCGGATCGATGAACAGTCCGGCAATCGCCAGGCTGCCCGCCTCCATGCGCGCATTGCGCGCGAGCGCATCGACGCGTCGCATGAGCGCCTTGACGCGCGCCACCAGCTCGAGCACGGAGAACGGCTTGGCCAGATAGTCGTCGGCCCCGAGTTCCAGCCCGAGAATGCGATGCACTTCGCTCGAACGCGCACTGGTGATGATGATCGGCGTGTAGCGCGTCATCTGGCGCGCACGGCGGCAGATCTCCAGGCCGTCGACACCGGGCAGCATGAGATCGAGGATGAGAGCGTCCCAGTTGCCTTCCGAGAGACGGCGCAGGCCTTCATCGCCGTCGGCGCAATGCACGACGTCGAAGCGCTCGTCACGCAAGTGCAGCGTAAGCAGATCGGCAATATGCACGTCGTCTTCGACGAGCAGGACACGGCGCGGCGATTCCATCAGGGGAACAACTCCCGGAAAAAGTGGGCTTGGTGCCCCCATTGTGCGCAGATCGCGCACCGCGAGGTATCACGAATTGTTTAATTTTACGTGAGGACTTCGCCATCGCCCGCGCACTACCCTTCAGTCATCGATCCGGCGCACCACCGGACTGTGCAACACCTTGACGCCGCACCGCCGCCAGGCTCCCCTGCATTCATGGCGACGGGGCGGCTCCGTGCCGGATCGACCCGTATTCACCGGAGGACATCATGCGATTGCCCACCCCAGACCCGCGTCGACCCGCCACGGATGGCGGGACGCCAGGCGCGCCCCGCGACGGCGCGAGCCTCGCGCACCCGGCGCCGTCGCGCCGGCTATTCCTGCTCAGCGCAGGCGCCGCCGCGGCCGCCGTGGCCGCCGGGCTGGTGCCGCGCCTCGTGCGTCCGGCGCTCGCCGGCGACGCCGGGCGCACCGAGGAGCACTTCGAAGTGGCCTACAGCGACGCGGAATGGCGCCGACGCCTGACGCCCGCGCAGTACGACATCCTGCGCCGCGAAGGTACCGAACGCCCCTATTCGAGCCCGCTCAACGACGAGCACCGGGCCGGAACCTTTGCCTGCGCCGGCTGCGCCCTGCCGCTGTTCTCGTCACGCACCAAGTTCGACAGCCACACCGGCTGGCCGAGCTTCTGGACGCCGCTCGATCATGCCGTCGGCACACGAACCGACACGACCTTCGGCATGGTGCGCACCGAAGTGCACTGCCGGCGCTGTGGCGGCCATCTCGGCCATGTATTCGACGACGGACCGAAGCCGACCGGACTGCGCTACTGCATGAACGGGCTGGCGATGACGTTCCTGCCGCAGTCCGCCTAATCGCCCCCTCACACCGGGCATTCCCCCGGAGGCAGGCCCGCGACGGCCGGTTTCCGCCCCGACAACCGCCGCTTCGCCCGTGTTCGGGCGAGGCATCAGGAGCGCTTCATGACGCTGCTCATCCTTGCCTACTTCGGCGGGATTCTGACGATCGTCAGTCCGTGCATTCTGCCGGTGCTGCCCTTTGTCTTCTCGCGTGCCGGCCAGTCATTTTCGCGCAGCGTGTTGCCCATGCTCGCGGGCATGGTGCTGATGTTCGCACTGGTGGCCACGCTCGCCGCCGTGGGCGGCAGCTGGGTCGTGCAGGCGAACCAATACGGGCGCTGGCTCGCGCTCGCCCTCGTTGCTCTTTTCGGTGCAACGTTGCTTTTCCCGAAGCTCTCCGAACGGCTCACCCACCCGCTGGTGACGCTGGGCGACCGTCTTTCGCAGTCGGCGCATGAAGGCGATGCTTCGCGCGCTGGCGCCGGGCACGGCCCCCGCCCCGGCGCGTCGTTCCTGCTGGGCATAGCGACGGGGCTGCTCTGGGCGCCGTGCGCGGGCCCGATCCTCGGTCTCGTGCTTACCGGCGCCGCCCTGCAGGGGGCCAGCGTCGGCACCACGCTGCTGCTCGTCGCGTACGCGGCCGGTGCCGCGACGTCGCTTGCCCTGGCCCTGCTCGTTGGCGGCCGGGTTTTCTCGGCCATGAAGCGCTCGCTCGGCGCGGGCGAATGGATTCGCCGCGCGCTCGGCGGCCTCATGCTCGCCGGCGTCGCGGCCATCGCGCTCGGCCTCGATACCGGCGTGCTGGCCCAGATTTCCACCGCGTCGACCGGCGGCATCGAGCAAAAGCTCGTCGAGCGGCTGGGTACTCAGCGCAACGCCGCCAGCAATGCAATGGTCCGCACCGTCGCCGCCGAACCGGTGACGTTGCCGGTCGAAGGCACGTTGCCGTCGCTCGACGGCGCCGTGCAATGGCTCAATTCGGCACCGCTCTCGGCGCAGGCGCTTCGCGGCAAGGTTGTGCTCATCGACTTCTGGACGTATTCCTGCATCAACTGCCTGCGCACGCTGCCTTATGTCAAGGCATGGGCCGAGAAGTATCGCGATCAGGGACTCGTCGTGATCGGCGTGCATGCGCCCGAATTCGCCTTCGAGCGCGACATCGGCAACGTGAAGAAGGCCGTGAAGGACCTTGGCGTCACATACCCCGTGGCGATCGACAACAACTACGCCATCTGGCGCGGCTTCAACAACCAGTACTGGCCGGCCCACTATTTCATCGACGCACAGGGACGCGTGCGCTATCACCACTTCGGCGAGGGCAACTACGCCGAGTCGGAGCGGGTCATCCAGCAACTGCTGCGCGAAGCCGGCGCGAAACAGGTCGCCGACGGCGTGGCCGATGTGAACGCGGGCGGCGTTCAGCAAGCCGCCGATATGCGTGACGTCCGCTCGCCCGAAACCTATGTCGGTTATGCGCGCGCCGAAAACTTCGCCTCACCGGGCGGCGCCGTGCGCGACCAGGCCAGTGCGTACCGCGCGCCGGCGATGCCGCAACTCAACCGCTGGGGGCTGGCCGGCGACTGGCGCGTCGGGCCGGAACAGGCCACGCCCACGCAAGCCGGGGCACGCATCGTCTACCGTTTCCATGCACGCGACCTGCACCTCGTGCTCGGCCCGGATGCCCACGACAAACCCGTACGCTTTCGCGTCACGGTCGACGGCGAAGCGCCAGGCGATGCCCACGGCACCGACGTTGCCGCCGATGGCACCGGTGTCGTGACATCACAGCGCCTGTACCAGCTCGTGCGCCAGTCGGGCGACGTACGCGATCGCACGTTCAGCATCGAATTCCTCGACCCGGGGGTGTCGGCCTACGCCTTCACGTTCGGTTGACGCAACACGCGGCGCAAGGGTATCGCTCGCGTAACCCCGCGCCGCCTCGATTCCCACCCTTGACCGAGGCGTCATCGCACGCCGGGAGCTTTCAGATGAAACCGTACGAATCACAGACTCGTTTGTCCGCAGCGCCGGATTCCGGCGTGACTTCCAGCTCGCATCCGACGTCGCGCGTGAGACGCGCCCTGCTCGGCGCCGCGGCCGTGGCGGCCGGGGTGCTGGCGTGGCAGGTCGGTGCGTATGCCTTTGGCGGAGCCGAATCCGCCGTCGAGATCGCCGCGCCCAGGATCGACGAGCCGCCGAGCGGCGCCCATACCGAGACGGCAGTGTTCGCCGGGGGCTGCTTCTGGGGTGTGCAGGGCGTGTTCCAGCACGTGAAAGGCGTGACGAAGGCAGAGTCCGGCTACGCGGGCGGCACTGCGAAAACGGCCAACTACGAGACCGTCAGCGGCGGCGCGACGGGGCATGCCGAATCGGTGCGGGTGACGTTCGATCCGCAGCAGGTTTCGTACGGCAAGCTGCTGCAGATCTACTTCTCCGTCGCCCACAATCCCACCGAAGTGAACCGCCAGGGTCCGGACACCGGCACGCAATATCGCTCCGCCGTGTTCCCGATGAGCGATGCGCAACGTCGCGTCGCCGAGGCCTACATCGCGCAACTGAACGCAGCGCATGCCTACAGCAAGCCGATTGCGACGAAGGTCGAGAAGTACACGGGCTTTTATCCCGCCGAGGCTTACCACCAGGACTTCCTCACGGAGCACCCGACGTATCCCTACATCGTGATCAACGATCTGCCGAAGGTGAAGGACCTTGCCCGGCTGTTCCCGATGCAGTACCGCGATGCCCCGGTCCTCGTGAAAACCGCCTCGGCGAAGTGATCCCGTCAGGCGTTCGCGAGCTTGTACACGCGGATGCGGTGACCGTCGGGGTCGGACGCGACGAACGTGCGTCCGAAGTCCATGGTGGTTGGCACCTGCAAAATGGTGAGGCCGCGCGCGCTCCAGTCCTCCCACGTGGCGTCCACGTGGGCGTTGGACGCCACCGGAATCACGACCTCGCTGCCGCCGGGCGGGGCAATCACCGTGGGCTGCACCGCGAAGCGCGCCCAGAGGCCGAGCTTCAGCCCCGAGGGAAACACGAACAATGCGAACCCGGGCGACGCCTCGACCGGCTCGAGGTCGAACAGATCGGCGTAGAACGCCGCGCTCTCGGGGGGACTCGCAACATACAGATTGACCATGTTCGGGTGCAGCATGAGTAGCTCCTGTCGATAGGTTGGAATGACACGTCGCATCGATGGCAGACCGAACTTCCGGGGCCGTCGGGCGTTGTCATGAGCGCTATCGTACGAGGAGATACTGTCAGATTTTGTCAGCATCCGAACTCAGCCGCGAAACGCCGGCAACGGCGTTCCACAGGGCGCGGCATCACGTGTTGCCGATTGTCTCGCGCCATGATTTGAGCAGGGCGCGACGCCCGCGAGGGTAGCGCGAGGCGGTCACCGTCATGGCCTCGATGCGGTCGGCGCGAAAATGCCGGAAGCCGTCGCGCAGTTCGCACCAGGCAACGATCATGCGCACACGCTCGAAGAAGCCGAGTGCAAAAGGCCAGACGATGCGCTCGGACAACCGTCCGGCTTCGTCGCGATAGGCAAGATGGAGTTTGCGCTCGGCGCGAATGGCCTCGCGAATGACCGTCAGGTCGACGATCATGGGCGGAAGCGGATCGCCAGGGCCGATCAGCAGGGTCGACGCCTCGAGCGACGCGCGCAGATCCGAGGGCAGCACCGCCGCAATCTTCGCCAGGGCGTTGGCGGCCGCGTCGGCGAGTGCGCCGTCGGTACGCCTGGCAACCCAACGCGAGCCGAGCACGATCGCCTCGATCTCCTCTTCCGAGAACATCAGCGGCGGGAGCATGAACCCGGGCTTGAGCACGTAGCCCAGCCCGGGCGCACCCTCGATGTCCGCCCCCTGCGCCTGCAGCGTGGCAATGTCCCGGTACAGCGTGCGCAGGCTCACGCCAAGCGAGTCGGCCAGCGCGGCGCCCGCCACCGGGTATTGGTGGCGGCGCAGCAGTTGCATCAGGGAGAAGAGACGTTGTGTGCGTGACATGGCGCGTCATTATGCGCCATGTCTTCGCACGGGGCGGCGACCGGTTACTTCTGGCGCAACTGCCTGACGATCTCGGAATTGACGTCGCCCGCCTGACCACCGTAGGCCACGCGAAGATAGTTGCTCAATTCCGCGATCTGCGCATCGGTCAGCCGCTTGTCGAAGCCGGGCATGTCCTGCATCGCTTCGAGGCCCGGGAATTTCTGCGGCGCGATCCCGTCGAGAATCGTCACGATCAGGTTGCGCGGATCCTTTTGCCGTACCGTCGAATTCCCCAGCATCGACACCGCCACGTGTGGCTTTCCCGTGCCGTCGGCCGAGTGGCAACCCGCGCAAACGGCAAGATACAGGTTGCGTCCGGCCATCAATTTTCCGGTGTCGGGATGGTCCGGCAATGGTCGGGGCGCGGGTGGCGCGTCGCCGAGCAGATACGTCGAGAGCGCGCGCAGGTCGTCGGGCGTAAGGTACTGCGTGCTCAGATGCACGACCGGGTACATCTCCCCGAACGCCGAGCCCTGCGGCGCGATACCCGTGCCGAAGAACGTCTGCAGGTCCTTCACCGTCCAGCCGCGAGCGGCCAGCGCTTCCGGCGTCAGGTCGGGCGCGGCGATGCGCGCGAGCGAGGCGCCGCCCAGCGGCTTGGCACTGTCGAGCTGGCCGAACGTGCCGCGCGGTGTGTGGCACTCCGCGCAATGGCCCAGCGCATTGGCGAGGTAACGCCCGCGAAGCCAGTCCGCCGACTGCCCCTTCGACGCATCGGGCAAGGTGTCCTTGAGAAACATCCAGTCCCACACACGCATGCCGAAACGCAGGTTGTAAGGGAATGACAGCGAATGCGGGCGATTGGGTACGGCCGCCGGCTTCACCGACATCAGGTACGCGTAGATGGCGTCGCTGTCGGCGCGCGACATCTGCCGGTACGACGTGTATGGCATGGCCGGATACAACGGCTTGTCCGGGGCCTTGCCGTCATGAAGCGCCCGGTAGAAATCGTCCGACGTCCAGCCGCCAATGCCGTTCGTCTTGTCCGGCGTGATGTTGGTGCCGTAGAACGTGCCGAACGGCGACTTGAGCGGCACGCCGCCCGCGAACGGCGCACCGTCCGCGCTGGTGTGGCACGCCGCGCAGTCGGCCGCGCGCGCGAGGTATCGGCCGCGCGCGATCGTCTCCGGCGATGCGCTCGCGGCGGGCGCTGCCACCGCAGGCGACACCGGTGTGGAAGCCGTGGAAGGCGTGGATGCCGCCGCCGGTGCCGGTGCCGATGCAGCGGAGGACGCCGCGGACGCATTCGGTGCATCGGCGGCCATCGCGCTCGTGACGAGCGAGGGCATCATCGATGTCTTCGGCCTGGGCGGTTGCGCGGGCCCGGGCGGCTTGGGCACGTTCGAGTCGTTGCACGCGGCAACGAGCAACACCGCCGTCAGCCACGCGGCGCGGGCGCCCCAGCGCGTGACGCGATTCAGGCTCATGGCGTATCCCCTCATCTCGCGCCTCATTTTGCATCCTTGACGCAGCCGGGCGTCTTGAGAACGACCTCGCGCACGGCCTCGTAGTAGCGCACGTATCCCGTGCACCGGCAGATCTGGTCGTTGAGACCTTCGGTGATCGCCGCTTCGAGATCGGCGCGCGCGACCGGATTGCGCTTGAGCCGCTCGATAAGCACCGTGGCCGCGTTGACGAAGCCCGGCGTGCAATAGCCGCACTGGAAGCTGAAATGATCGAGGAACGCCTGCTGGATCGGGGCCAGCGCGAGCTTGCCGTCGGCGTCGCGCGTGGCGTGCCCCTCCACCGTGCGCACAGTCTTGCCGTCGAAATAGTTCGCGCCGGTGATGCACGTCCGCACGGTCTCGCTGCTGCCGTCCGCATGATCGACGATCACCACGCAAGCGTGGCAGATCCCTTGCCCGCACCCCAGGCGCGAGCCGGTCAGCCCCAGCGTTTCGTGCAGATAGTCGATCATCATGAGGCCCGCGGGTACGTCCGTGGGACCGTGCGTCACGCCGTTGACCTTCACGGTCACGGGCAGCGTCTCCCAAGGCTTCGTGCCGCTCGCGGGCGCTGCGGCCGGGGCTGCGGCGGCACTCGCCGAGGCCGGTGCCGACGGCGCCGAT
>OFTX01000905.1_pt1 | contig 12512 bp, 9 predicted proteins | sample 1775051 | NCBI WGS metagenome assembly OFTX01 (sample SAMN08195772, study PRJEB24354) | sludge metagenome | isolation source: sludge from phenol fed wastewater aerobic bioreactor A | place: India: Nagpur | collected 2016-09-15
GTTACAGCCGGTAACTACAGCAGCGGTAGCCTGTCCTTGTTACCTGTTCAGCCCGATGGAGCCATTGGTGCCATGAAACAACATATTGAACATACCGGCTCCGGTACCGACAGATCAAGACAGGAAAAACCACACGTGCACAGCACCTTTTTTACCCCGGATAATAAGTGGTTACTTGTTCCAGACCTGGGCATTGACAAAGTAATGATCTATTCATTTGATGCAGAGAAAGGTTCACTGGTACCCGGTCCGCAGGGTTTTGCCAAAACCACCGACGGTGCAGGACCAAGACATCTTGATTTTCATCCCAATCATAAATATGTATACCTGCTGGAAGAAATGGGCGGTCATGTAGTAGTATACAAATACAACAACGGAAAGCTGGATCCCATTCAGCGTGTGAATGCATTGCCTGAAGGTTTTAAAGGCACCGTTGGCAGTGCTGATATTCATGTATCTGCCGATGGCAGGTTTGTATATGCTTCCAACCGTGGTTCTGCCAACAATATTGCCGTATTCCAGGTAAATCCTAAAAACGGCAAGCTGTCTATGATCAGCCTGACACCTACACAGGGTACTGTACCCCGCAACTTCAGCATTGACCCTTCCGGAAACTTTTTACTGGTAGCTAACCAGACATCTGACAACATTGTGATCTTTAAACGCGACCAGGAAACAGGCAGGCTCACTCCTACCGGTAAAGAGATCAGTATTCCCAACCCGGTTTGTATTAAGTGGATCAGTGAGTAAGGTGCGAATTAATCAATGTGCGAATTTGAAAATGAAAAATAGTAAACAGATTTTTATTCATTTTCAAATTCGTACATTCTCAAATTATATCTCATTCAACCGCGGGCGCAATCTTGATTTTGATTTATTAAATACATGACGCCCTTTGTCTATTCCGGCGCGGATCTTTTGCTGTTCTTCTTCCGGCAGGTGTATCACCTCCTGGCATTCGGCACTGCAGCAACCTTCATATTTTGCAGCACACTCTTCACACTGGATAAACAACAGGTGACAGCCATCATTTACGCAGTTGGTATGTGTATCGGCCGGTTTGCCACACTGGTGACAATGTGCAATGATATCATCTGTAATACGCTCTCCCAGCCTGTCGTCAAACACAAAGTTCTTACCAATAAATTTACTTTCCAGTCCCTGTTCTTTTACCTGTTTGGCATAGTTGATAATGCCGCCTTCCAGGTGAAACACATTCCGAAAACCATTGTGCATCATAAAAGCGCTGGCTTTTTCACAACGGATGCCACCGGTGCAGTACATGATGATATTCTTTTCCTTCTGGTCTTTCAGCATATCTACCGCCATGGGCAATTGCTCACGGATAGTATCACTCGGCACTTCCAGCGCGTTTTCAACACGCCCTACTTCATATTCGTAATGATTGCGCATATCAACCATTACAGTATTGTTATCCTGCAACAGTTCATTCAGTTGCTCAGCATTTACGTACCGGCCTCTTTTATTCATGTCAAATGATGGATCGCTGATGCCATCTGCTACAATCTTGTCACGCACCTTGATCTTCAGTACCCAGAATGATTTACCATCATCATCTACCGCAATATTGAGTCGCAATTCATTCAGGGGCTCAATAGAGTACAGGTATTTTTTTAATGCCTCAAAATTGCTTTGCGGCACATAGATACGGCCAAATACCTTCAGGCTGTTCAATGCTTTGTACAGTTCATCGCGAAACTGTTGCGGCTGTTCAATACGAAAATACTGGTAAAAGGAAATGGTGGTGCGAGGTTCTGTTTCCTGGTATAAAAGCTCTTTCAGCTCCTTCTGGGAGACGCGGTTGTGTAATACTGCCATAAATTGAAATTTTAAGGACGTATGCCTGACGAACAAAATTTCTGAACGGCGCAAAGGTACTGAAATATGGCTTATAAAAACAGGTTTTCCTGCTAAAACAACCGCCATTCAGCCTTGTTTTTTGTAAATTTGATTGAACACCATGTTCCCCAAACACTATGATATTCAAAGCGTCATTAGATACTGTGGCTAAAATCCTTACCATTGGTATCACTCTTTTGTTCGGAGCCTCCGTATTGTTGCAGGTTTCCATTATCAAATCAGGACAAGGCGCAGGCGTTGCCTTTGGCATCAGCACACTGCTGGTCATTATCTATGCAGTTTGTTACCTGCTGCACCCTGTACAGTATACTGTTACCACTACAGCTATTGTCATTCACCGGCCACTGGGCAAAATATCCATTCCAAAAAGTGAAGTACTTACTATTACTCCCCTTACCAGCGAGCAGATGAAATGGACCATCCGCACCTTTGGTGTAGGTGGTTTGTTTGGCTATTTTGGCAAGTTTGCCAATAGTAAAATTGGCAACATGACCTGGTATGCCAGCCGCCGCAACAATATGTTACTGATCACTACCACCAGCCATAAAAAGATTGTTATTACCCCCGACAACCCGGACTTGTTTATTCAACATGTAAATACCTGAATACAATGATTGAATGGTATGAGCGCTATGTAAAAGAAATTTCGTGGAACAATGACCGCTGATTATTTTGCAGTCACCCTACATGACCACCGGATCTACAGCACAATACATAGCTGCCATACGCAAAAGCAAAGGCATGACGCAGGAAGAACTGGCTGACAAAGCTGCTGTTACTGTGCGCACCATCCAGCGTATTGAAAGTGGAGAAAGCGCCCCCCGCGACTATACATTAAAGGCCATTGCTGCCGCACTGGACATTGATCCGGCAATATTTTTTCCACGTGCTCCCGTATTAACACCGGCAACTACAGAAACACCGGATGAGAACACGCATCATTTTCTGCAAATGCTGAACCTCTCCTGTTTTTCTTTTATAGCAATTCCCTACATCCATTTCCTGGTGCCATCGCTTTTGCTGAAAAACCACCGCGACAATAAATTTGTGATGCGTACCGGACGGCGTATGGTCCGTTACCAGGTATGGTGGACGATTGTGCTCAACGTATGCATGCTTTGTGTTGTGGCCATTAACCTGGCAGCGAAAAAACTATTCCATTCCTCTTTTTATATCAGCTACCTGTGGACTGCATTGTTCATTTATCTGCTCAATGCCATTGTAGTAGCTGCCGCTGCATGGCAGTTGCATAAAGAAAATTACAATGTGTACACCCGCACTTTTTTTAAAAAGCTGTTAGGCCTTCGCTCCACATGAAGCATTGATTATCAATAATTGTCGCCTGAATGTCGGGGTATTTACACGCGTTTGGCAAGTCTGTACCTGCTACTTTGCAGACTGTTCTAAACCGTAAAATATGCTAGTTATGAAATTCATCAGGCTATCTTGTTTGTTATTGTTATGCGCAATTCATGTAAGCGGTCAACAGACCAAAAAGCCATTGACAGTCCCTAATGGAAAGATCAGTTTTACCTGGCAGGGCGATAGCCTGCACCAGGAATGGGAACCTCACGCTGCTATTCTGATACCGGTGCGCTTGCCGGGCTGTTCCGTTACCTGGTACATGCAATTTGATCTTGGTGCACCCCGCTCTGTTTTCTATAGTCGCACGCTGGAAGCTATCCGCAATCAATACCCCGGTTGTGCTATCCGTACGGATACCACCACACAAACCTTTAGCGGACGTTTCAAAGCAGGCAATATTGACATCCAGGCCACGGCAATACCGGTGCAGACATTTGGCAATAACATACTCAATACCGCCCGCAACAGCATCAACATCATTGGTACCATCGGTGCCGATCTGATCGACAATAAAGTGGTAATGATCGATTATCCCCGAACTACTATTACCCTTGCAGACACTGTATCTCCTGCTATTGCCATTACCGGTTTTTCATTTATACAAGGTCGTGTATTACTTCCTGTAGTACTCCAGGGCAAAAGATCTGTGTTGTATTTTGATACCGGTTCCAGCTCTTTTGAACTGCTGATTGACAAAGCCACCTGGAGTCAACTGGCCGACAGTACAGCAGCGCCCGTTCGTTATCCTGTAAAATCATGGAACAATACCATGTATGCCAATACTATTGCCACTTCACAGCATATAGAAGTTGCCGGGGTCACATTACCTCTTAATCATGTAACTTATATGGAAGGAGCCAGCAGCACGCAGATCAAACAGATGATGCAACTTGGCATCAATGGTATGACGGGCAATAAACTCTTTCTGCAACATACCCTTGTGCTGGATACCAGGAACAGGAAATTCGGCTTGATCGGTAAATAGTAATGTATTGCTTTCAATGGCCGGTACTATTGCCGGCCATTATTGTTGTTTACCTGTACGAACCAGTGAAAGTGCATATTCGTATACCACGTCCCTGCCCTGCAACAGATTTTCAATAGCAGGCACTGCCGGGTAATCTGGTATAACACCCCTGTTGGCAGGTTTTACTTTTTTAACAGCCATATTGTACTGCACTGTACCAAAACTGATGCTGATGCCTGTTTTGGGCAACAATGTGTCGATCTGCACACCAGATGTATTTCCGTTGTATGCACCGCCGGTTTCAGTACCAATAAATTTACCACGTTTATGACTACGTGCTATAGCACAGAATTCTGCCGTGGTAGAAAAACTCATTCCATCTGTCAGGAACCATACGCGGCCCTTATATTGATTAGCATCGGGCTGAAAATATTGTAACCCGGCATGCGCATTGGCTGTCATGGCATATTGATGACCGGATGTTTTTGTAAGCATGGTGGGCGTAAGATCGCTATAGGAAGAAGTGGTACTACTAAATTCAGCAAATGGAAGACCAGTAGTGGCTGTGACCAGGCTTTTATACCAGGCAAATTTTTTATTGGCCAGGTACGTATACAACAGGCTTCCATACAGGTCGCGACCACCGCCATTTCCCCGCAGATCAATGATCAGCCGGTTCACATTGCGCCGCGTAATATCACTAAAAGCTGTATGCAGAAAAGCAGGCAGATCCTCACCTGCATTGCTGTTCTCCGTTTTACTGAAAGTTTTAATGGTCAGCACCGCTATGCTATCCCGGGTATATTGCAGATCCAGTAGTTTTTTTGCCGACGCTGTATCCGTTTGTTGTACTGCCAGGTCTTTTTCCGGTAAACCATGTATTTTCCTGGTAATGGTTTCACCCGCAGCGGTTCTGAAAACGATACTGAAAGTATTTTGTCCGCCGTATACAAAAGCATAATAGAACCTGAACACATTATTGAGGATAACATACTTTTTTGTTTCAATGGCGCCATCTGCCGCCATATAGCGGAACAGTTGCTGCCTGATACGATCTACCGGTTCATTATTGATAGAAATGATTTCTGTACCTGCAGTGATGCCATTTCCCAGCTCATGCAGCATATAAGCTTCATGCCCTGTAAAATGAATGGACAGGGGAAATAAGGCTGCCTCTTCTTCCAGGTATTGTTTTATGGCTGCTGAAGGCCTGCAGGATAAATGCCCATCGCCCACAGCGCTTAACAGGTATTTGATCGTGCGGTAAAAATCAAGGGAGGTGGTTTCGTCATTCAGCGAAGCATAGCAGCTATCCAGTAAAGCATTCATTTTCTTTTTACGCACATACCGGTATAATGACGGGTAACTGGTTTGTAAGAAATTTCTGAAAACAATAAAATCCTGCCGGTAATCTTCCTTACTCAAAGATTGTTCCTGCAACTCCTGGCCGGTCACTGTTGTAACCACCATTAAAGTATGCAGGAACAAAATCAATATTTTCATGCATCGTTTTTGATACAAACGAAAGAACAGGTCATTTTATTGGTTACTGATCTGTATACTGCCACCCAGTAATCCACCCAGGCCAATACGTACTGCCACAGTACCTTTATTGCCATTGAGGTAAGAGCCTACCACATCTACACGCAGTACTTTAAAGATATTTTCCAGACCTGCAAACACCTCTACATAGTTGTTATTCCTGTTTACATAGAAGGCATTGCTACCACCTACCAAGTGCCAGTTAAGACGTTTAAACAGCGGTATTTTATTGGTCAGCATGCCGTTGAAATGGTGCTCCAGGTGACCTACAGCATAAAAAGAGGCTGTGGTGCTGTTTGCGTAATATGGTGCTACCTGGAAACTATTGAGGTAGGTAGATGCCAGCACTAACTGGTTACCATTGAAATGCTGGTAATCCTGTATGTAAACGGATTTATCGTTCAGGAACCCGCCCACACTAAACCGGTATTTCAGCATACCACGCAGTTTCAGGTTCACATCATCCCATACCGATACTTTCCATTTATCAAAGTTCACATCACTACCCAGCAGCCCTTCTATGCCTTTCTGGTATTGGGCAGAGAATGTAGGATATTTTGAACCTACCGGTACTTTATTGTTCGGGAATTGAACATACTGTTGTCCCGGTGTGAACTGTGCATACACCGACGCTGTTACCGCTTTATGGCGTGGAAATTGTGCTCCTATTTTTTCATACGGATAGTTCGGTGTGAAAACCCTGTCTTTGTAGAAGAAAGAATAATCCGTAGTGTTCTCTATTGGCAAACGGTCCTCATACAACAAGTTGCCGCTAATGGTAAGACTATTATCAAAACGCTTTCTGTAATTCAGTTCTGCGAAATAGTTTTCGTAGATCTTCATGTAATTACGATGGAAGAACAGCGTGGTAACACTATTGAACAAAGGTGTAATGGGATTGTCCTTGTTGAACTGGCTTACCCGCTTACCACCGGAAAATGTCCAGGTATCGACACTAGAGGTGCTTTCACCATCATTGTACGTTCGTTTTATTTTAGATAGTGATATGGTTCCCCACGGGTTCAGGTGACCATTGTTTATACCATAACGTACCTGCGGCGAAAAGCTGATGGGCATTTTAGTCTTACCAATACGTGTGGCATAAGTAAGCCCGGCAGTGGCAACAATTCCTTCCACGGTATTATATCGCACATTCTGTAACAGCGGATGCCAGCTGAGCGATGAAGAGGCACGTCTCTCTTTTCCGTTAAACCAGTAATAGGTATATCCAGACCACACCAGTTTACCCAACGTAGGTTTATTCCATTTTCTTCTTATTGAATCTACATCGCGTTTGCTCCATACAGAATCGCGGCGGTATTCGTAGGCGCTGTCCTTGATCTTATAATCCCTGGCCTCTTCTGGTTCCAACTGAACAGGACGTATCGAATCCCAATATGATTTTGATTTCTTATTTACAGCAGTATCGTATTTCGCAACAATATTGTTGAAATACCTGCGGGAGAATTTCGGTGCTACTTCATACTTGTTGTATACATTGAGGAAATTGCCCGTGGCATCAATACCGAATTTATTGAATGTGAAATATATAGTCTGGTCTTTTACCTGCCATACATCACGGGTTACCGGTACATGGATCTGCTTGATGCGCAGTGAATCCATCAGTTCCAGTTGTGATGTTTTGGTCAGCAACAGTTCAAGACTGTGAATACGCCAGTCGCCTTCTGTAATATTAATGGTACCGGAAAACAACGGCTCATATTCGCGGCGGGGAATAACCTGGATCTGGTTGATCTCTTTGCCATCTTCCCAGAAAGAACCCAGGTATTTGTAACGATAGTAATTCAATGCACCCTCTGCTATTGGCGATACAAAACCGCGCGGGTTCATCTGGGTGAGAAATACGTTTACATTATTGTTGTAAAAATTAATGAATGTAGGGAAATTGAATCCATATCCACCACTCCCACTCTCTCTGCCCGAAAGCACTTCCAGTTTTATTTTACCCGGCTTTTTGGAAGCAATTTTCGTCAATGACTCCGACAGGAAGATGATACCTTTTCCTGCAGAATCCACGCCCATATCTTTCCTGTCTGCCTCATCTATTTTTTGTCCCAGCACGCGTTTGGGTAGTTTGCGTGTCTTTACCAGTGTTTTAATATATGCCTCACAGGTAAATGAATCCAGCGGTTCCTGGTAATCCTTTCTTTTTTTGATGGCATTGCGGATGATCTCATACGCCGGGTCTTCACGGTTGGCATTGATCACCACCTCCTTCATGGTAGTTTGCTGTTGCAACAATTTAAAATCTACTGTAAGGGTACCACTACCCACTTCTATTGCTTTTTCAGCCTTGCTGTAACCGATCTACTGACCGATAATGGTGTATTTACCAGGCTCCAGGTCAATAAAGAATTTACCCTCTGCATTGGTAGTGGTACCGCGTGTGGTACCTTTTACAAGAATGGTGGCATAAGGTAAGGTGTTTCCGTTTTCGTCAGTTACAAGACCGGTTACACGACCGCCATAACATACAACGCTTGCAATCAGCAGCAGATTGGTGAGGAGTATATTTATTTTCATAAGTGTTGGAACGAAAATAGTCGCCAGAAAGTTACAAGCCTTACACAACATTCACATTTTAGGAACATTTAACAGGCTTGTTATCTTGTTGGTCCTATGCCTGCACAACAAACGTTTTGGCCACCAGGTCGCCTACACGTTGTTTTTTTGTGGTATTTGTTGCTACCAGTACGCCTGTAAGACCGAAAAAAGGCAGGTAGTCAATACAATCAAATAAACGGCGCAGTAATAAAATCCCAAAACCAGGTTTACTGAAATCGTCTTTTACTACTTTAATTTTCATAAATGCCTTGCCAATAGTTTGTCCTCCATTAATGGTTTCCAGCACCGGGAACAGTACGATCCACGGAATACATACTACCAGCAGCAACTTTGCATCTTCTACATGGTAACTTACACTTCCCCGTTCATTTGTAACAACATCCCCAAAAACATACATCAGCAGACTCATTACTATTACAAACAGCAGGTAGTCTATAAAAGCAGCCGTCCACCGGGTACTTACACTTGCCGGATGTGCTTCAGGAACCAGGTTGTCCAACAGGTTAGCCATCATTACTGGTTTTATTGTTTACGCAGTCGCAGATAACAACCCGTCAGTGCAGCAAAACCAGCTACCATAGCACCTACCAGTGCTGTTATCAGTATCAGCAGCCACGATGAACCATTCAATGGTAGTAGTAAAGCTATTTTATGCGAAAGCAGTCCCTGGTTCTTTACATCGATCCACCAGGCCAGGCCACCCCATAGCAAAAATAATCCCAGAAATCCGGACAGGTAAGCCAGTCCCGGTTTCTGTGGAATAGCAGCAGCTACTATAAATGCCGCCACCGCAATGCTCCACCAGCCCATAAATAGTCCTAACGCCATACTCAGCAGAAGGGTTAAAACGATGGAAATGATAAACTTCATTATAATATTTTGTATTGGATGTTACAGATCGTATTGTTATTACCGGTATGTAGCCATTTACCTGCTGAAACGCATTGTATATTTCACTTTCGCATCTTTTGTTTCTGCAGGTGTCATTACCCATAAAGTATTATACTTGCCCACAGCCCAGTCGTCTACAAAATTGTCATAATACCTGCTGCCGGGGTTACCGCTTTGTCCGCCGGGATAAATACCGTAGGCTTCGGTTTTATCTGTCAGGTGTACTACCATCCGCCAGCTTGGCCCATGAAATTTACTGGCAGCGTTGATAATATGTGCCCCGCCACCAATGGGCAGGTGAAAGCGGCTGAGTGCTTCCTGGCGTAACAGGTGCCTGATGCCACTGTCTTTCAATTTAGCCCAGGGCAAACGATGATCTGCATCAGCTTTGGACAGCATGGGGATGATCTTTTTGAATGCGGCAGTTACCACATCACTGACCGTTTCCTTTTGTGGTGTGTTGATATTATCAATAAACCGGTTGGCAGTATCATGTTTCAGCAACTGTATGGTCAGTGGTTCGTCAGGCATCATTACCGGTTTGGGCATGGTAGCCATTTCATCGCCCCACACTTCCTCGGCAAGACTATCTACCCACAATACAAAAATACCAGGTGCTTTCTCTTCGGGATCATTGCGATAGTTCCAGTTGCGCAGTATTTCAAGATATCTTCTTTCTTCGCTGTTCAGTGCGGCCTTGTTTACATTGTCCAGCAACACAGGTACTGCTTTTTCTGCAAATACGTTGTAGTTATCGGTCTGCAGTTTTTCCATATCCCCAGGCGTAACATCATTCATATTACGCAGATAGCGGTTGATGATAAAACCACGATACACATCATAATGTCCGCTGAGATAATAAGGATAAGTACTGTCAGTAGGCACCTGGTTGGCACTGCATACAAAACCGGGTGAAGCCTTTTCGTCGCTGACACGTGTTTCATTTGCTGCTGACGCTGACGAAGAGGCTGTCCAGCTGGCAGGTGCAATGGTATCATGCACATGCGGATTTTCCGGTTGCGGAATATCGTACTGCCACATATATGAACTGTCTGTGCCCGGCATAATAAAATCGCCCTGCCGTTTCCAGCGTGCAGGAAATTCTCCCTGTTGCCAGATGGCTATTTCATTGCTTTTGCTGGCAAATACAAAGTTCTGCCCGGGGCAACGGAATTCCCGGATAGCCGTAACATATTCATTGTAATTATTGACACGGTTCAACAGGTAGAAAGCCTTCAGTTCGTTGGAGCCTTCATGTGCTTTCCATTTTACAGCCAGATTAGTGTAATTCTTGGCACGGCCATTGCCATTGAAAGAAGCATCATATTGCACAGGACCGAATACGGTATAGGCAACAGTATCTTTCACTATTGTACCGTTCTTCAGTTTAAAGGTCTCAATATGCATATCTGCTTTTTTCCATTCTCCATTGAACCAGTATTCCTGTCTGCTATCATCCTTAAAACGGATGGCATAATAGTCTTTTACATCACGGCTTGAATTGGTCATGCCCCATGCACAACTATCGTTAAAACCGATGATCACAGCAGGTGCGCCGGGAAAAGTTACGCCGTATGCATTGTAGCGCGGAGTGCTCAACTGCATTTCGTACCAAAGCGAAGGCAGGTTCAATCCCAGGTGCGGGTCACTACACAAAATAGGACGCCCGCTGCGGGTTTTGATGCCACTTACCGCCCAGTTATTGCTGCCATTGTTTTTATCAGGTTTTTCCAGCGGAACAATATTGGTGGCACCGCCATTGCCAAACTGCAGGTACAGCGAATCAACAGATGCAGGAGCCTGTGGTTTCACCGTTGCAGGAGGAAAAACCGTTCCTTTCCGTACAATGGGGAAAATGGAATCCTGTATCAGCGGATATAGTTTGTCAAAATCTTCTTTGCTCAGTACCGATTTGGCATTGGTATTTTCAATATCTGTTTCATACGAGGTCAGCTCGTAACTCATGTATTTCAGGAAAAGTGCTGTTTTGAGATTGGTCCATTTTTCCGGTGTATAGTTCAGTAACCGGTATTCCAGCGGCAACTCTCGTTTGGGAAGATTGGAGATATAAGCATTGATCCCTTCAGTATAGGCATCCAGGCATGCTTTGGAAACCGGATCATTTTCAATAGCCTGCAGCGAGTTCATGGCGCTGTACACCATTCCTACCCTGCGCATGTTCCGATCGCTATTGAGATAGGCATTGTCGGGCCCGGCGCCCAGTATTTCTGTCAACCTGCCCGAAGCCAGGTAGGTCTGCATTTCCATTTGCCACAGGCGGAATTTGGCATGCAGGTATCCCTGTACAAAGTACAGATCATCGTCTTCCTTTGCAAATACATGCGGTACCAGGCGTTCATCTAGATAAACGGATACGCTGTCTTTTAACCAGGAAGACTGGATGTTTACCGAGTAGTTTTTGTCGGCGGGTTCTGCATTCTGCCAGAAACCGGTCTGGGGACTTAAAAGCTCACCCAATGGCGGTGCATCGCCCAGTGAGCGGCCTAATACTATCAGCAAACCGGTTGTAATAACACCGGAGAACAAAAAAGGAACAATTCTCATGGCAGTCTGATTCTTATAAGATCAATCAAAATCGTTTAAAAATAAAGCATTTTTCCAACATGCATTCCGGCACGTGGGCAAGATGTTTATAAGTGCACGTGGAACCCAGGCCCATATAGTTGAATGAAGATTTTTTTATTTAAGGGGATGTGATATCACCAGCGAACAGCAAGTGGTCCATTGTAGGAAAATATGCCATTCAATAATACCCGGACACCCTGGTTGACAATTATCATATACCACGAAGTGGTAATACCACAAAATTGTATTGTCTGGCATACTGATAAATGTCAAATTTGTACGGGGTATGAAATACTGCTGTTTACAACCGGTACTAACAAAAAGGAAGATTACATGTACTTTGATGCTGAACATTTTTGCTGTTGTTTCCCCTGAATAGTTACTATCGGTAGTGGTTGTGAACAGCGCCCCAATTAGTAAGAGGTTGCTAATCCGTATTATGTGCCGGTTCTGTAAGGACCGGCATTTTTATGGATCCCGGTATGTATGATAACTACAAGGTGTACATCAAAATACCATGAAAGTGGTATTGACTATTTGTTTTAACAGCCAGACATTTGTAACATCATTCAGCGTGCAGTTGATCAGTCAATAGATGGGCAGGTACTGTAAAAGGTGCCTTTCATCATCAGGCCGGCTCTTAACAGAGCCGGTTTTGTTTATCTTAATGTGATATAGACAATCTGGGTATTTT
>OFTX01000907.1_pt1 | contig 12484 bp, 10 predicted proteins | sample 1775051 | NCBI WGS metagenome assembly OFTX01 (sample SAMN08195772, study PRJEB24354) | sludge metagenome | isolation source: sludge from phenol fed wastewater aerobic bioreactor A | place: India: Nagpur | collected 2016-09-15
TGGTGACCCGGCCGATGGGACCGCGCGTCGTCGGCCTGTTCGTGCGCAACGACAACGACCACGCCGGCAAGCCGTTCGACCCGATCGCAAACCTGCCGATCCAGGGTCTTGCCGGCCTGTCGCGAAAGATCCCGTTCTCGCTGCTCGATGGATCGACGGAAGGCCAGCAGATGCTGGAGGGCAACGTCGCAATCGTCGCCGCGGGCGAGATTGGCGTGGACGGGGCGGTGGCGGACGGCGGCGTCGTCGTCGTCGGCGTCGGCATCGAGCCGAACGTCGAGCTCGCGGACGCCGCCGGGCTCAAGGTCGACAACGGCATCGTCGTCGACGAGCAGCTGCGCACCGGTGCGCCCGGGATCTACGCGGCCGGCGATGTCGCCAACGTCCACCACCCGCTGTACGGGAAGTCGCTGCGCGTGGAGCACTTCGACGCGGCCAGCAAGCAGGGCGCGGTGGTGGCGAACAACATCCTGGGGCGCGAGAGCACGTTCGCCGACCCGTACTGGTTCTGGTCGGACCAGTACGACCTGAACCTGCAGTACACCGGGCACGCGACGAGCTGGGATCGCGTGGTGCTGCGCGGATCGCTCGACGACCTCGCGTTCACCGCGTTCTACCTCGAGGACGGCGTCGTACGCGCCGCCTTCGCGATAGAGCGCGGCGACGACATCGCGGCCGCCGGGCAGTTGGTCGCGGCGCAGGCCCGCCCCGACCCGGAGGCGCTGGCCGACGTCGATACCGACCTGTTCGACCTGCTGGAAGGGGAGTAGCCGGTGACGAGCGACACGACCGGGGCCGCCGCTGCGGGCGGCGAGGACGGGAACGACCCCGCGCGCGGCAACTTCATCGCCGGCGCGTGGACGGGCGCGGCGTCCGGCGAGCATTTCGAGCGGCGCGACCCGGCGGACACCTCGCAGCTGATCGGGCGCTTCCCGGCCTCCGGGCCGGCGGACGTGGACGCGGCGGTGGCCGGGGTCCGCGACGGCTACGGCGAGTGGGCCGCGACCGCACCGGAACGGCGCGCGGAGGTCCTCGAGGCGGCGGCCGACCAGCTGGCCCGGCAGGCCGACGAACTCGCCGCCGAGCTGGTGCGCGAGGAGGGCAAGACCCTCGCCGAGGCGCGCATGGAGGTCAGCCGCACCCCGGCGAACCTGCGCTACTTCGCCGCCGAGGCGGTCCGGCTGCTGGGCGAGACCTACCCGACGGCGGACGGGGGACTGCTGCTCACGCTGCGCCAGCCGGTCGGCGTGGTCGGGGCGATCACCCCGTGGAACTTCCCGATGAACATCCCGTCCCGCAAGCTGGCGCCGGCGCTGGCCGCCGGCAACGGCGTGGTGTTCAAACCGTCCGAGATCACGCCCCTGCTCGGGCAGCGCCTGGTCGAGGCGCTGCTCGCCGCCGGCCTGCCACCCGGCGCCATCGCGCTCGTGCAGGGTGACGGTGCGGCAGGTGGCGCGCTCGCCGCGCACCCCGACGTCGCCGCCATCACGTTCACCGGCTCGACGGCCGTCGGCACGAAGATCCATCACGCCGGCGGGCCGACGCGGCGCACCCAGCTCGAGATGGGCGGCAAGAACGCGGTCGTCGTCCTCGCCGACGCCGACCTGGACCGCGCGGCCACGCTCATCGCCAAGGGTGCGTTCGGGCTGTCGGGCCAGGCCTGCACCGGCACCAGCAGGGTGGTCGTGGACAGCGCCGTGCACCAGCCGCTGCTCGAGCGGCTCGTCGCGCTCGCCGAGTCGCGCCGCATCGGCTCCGGCCTGCAGGACGGCGTCGAGATGGGCCCGCAGGCCACCCGGGCGCAGGCCGACAAGGTGCTCGACTACGTCGCGGTGGGCCAGCAGGAGGGCGCCAAGCTCGTCACCGGTGGGGAGGCTCTCACCGAGGGCGAGTACGCCCGCGGCCACTTCGTGAGCCCGGCGATCTTCACCGGCGTGACGCCGACGATGCGCCTGGCGCAGGAGGAGGTCTTCGGGCCGCTGCTGGCGTTGCTGCAGGTCGACGGGCTGGAGCAGGCCATCGAGGTGGTCAACGCGACCGCGTACGGGCTCTCCTCCGGCATCGTCACCTCGGACCTCGCGCAGGCGCTACGGTTCGCGCGCGAGTCGCAGACCGGTCTGGTGAAGGTCAACCAGCCCACGACGGGCGTTGCCATGAACGCGCCCTTCGGTGGGTTCAAGAATTCGAGCACCCAGACGTTCAAGGAGCAGGGCGGCCCCACGATGATGCACTTCTACACACAGGAGAAGACGGTCTATGTCAGCAGCTGAGGAGGGCGGCGCCCAGTACGAGCGGGTCGCCCGGTCCGGTCAGGTCGAGGAAGGCTGGGTACGCCGGTTCTTCGCCGGTGAGGTGGAGTTGTGCGTGGCGCGCCTCGACGGCAAGGCGTACGCGACGACGAACTACTGCACGCACCTGGACTGCCTGCTGTCCTCGGGCAAGCTCCAGGACGACGGCATCCGCTGCTCCTGCCACGGCAGCGTCTTCGACCTCGAGACCGGTGAGGCGATCTACCCGCCGGCCACCGAGCCGATCCGGACCTACCCGGTCAAGGAGGAGAACGGCGAGATCTTCGTCGCGATCTCCGAGGAGGACCGGGCGCAGAGCGGCCCGCGGCGGCGCGCCCGGCGGGACTGAGGCACCGTGACCGCAGCGGGTTCGTGGGCGAGCGGACCGGAAACGCCGTGAAGGCCGAGATCGACCCGGCGCCCGTCCGCCGGGCGGTACTGGCCGCCGACGCGATGGTCGTCGCGAGCCACCCGTCGGTCTCGCTCGCGGGGGCGCGCGTGCTCGCCGACGGCGGCAACGCGATCGACGCGACGCTCGCGATGGCCGCGATGTCCTGGCTGGCGCTGCCGGGCCAGTGCGGTGTCGGAGGTGATGCGTTCGCCGTCGTACGGGAGCCGGACGGCCGGGTCTGGACGGTCTGCGGCAGCGGATACGGCCCGGCGGGAGGGACCCCGGAGTTCTTCGCCGAGCACGGCCACCGCAGCATTCCGATGGACGGCCCGCTGGCCGTCGCCGTGCCGGGTGCCATCGCGGCGCTCGACGCGCTCGCGGCCTCCGGGGCGAGTCGCGAGCTGGCGGTGCTGTGGGAGCCGACAGCGGCGCTCGCCGAACGCGGCATGCCGTGCACCCTCAAGACCCGCGACGACATCGCCGAACGGGTCGCGGCCCTCAGCGGCGACCCGGGCACCCGTGAGGTGTTCCTTCCGGACGGTCGGCTGCCCGCCGTCGGCCAGGCGCTGCCGCAGCGCGCGCTGGCCGCGACGATCCGCACCCTCGCGGCCGACCCGGGCGGGTTCTACCGCGGCGAGCTCGCCGAGCGGGCGGTCGCTGCGCTGCGGGCGGCCGGCGCGCCGTTCGAGGGGGACGAGTGGGCGGCGAGCGGGAAGGTGTCTGCGCAAGCGGCGATCTCCACGTCGTACGCCGGATACACGGTGCACCAGACGCCGCCGCCGACCCCGGGCTGGATGGTGCTGCAGCAGGCGGCGCTCTGCGACGGCGTCCTCAGCGGGCAGCCGCTGCTCGGCGTCGGCGCCATCGACCGGATGGCCCGCGCGGCAGCGTTGGCCTTCCGTGACCGGTGGGAGCGCTGCGGCTCCGACACCGACCGCTGGCAAGAGCTGCTGGCCCCGGAGACGATCGCCGCGCGTCGCGCCGAGCTCGACACCGGAGCGGTGCCCGTCGTCGGGACGCCGGTGCGGGCCGGCGACACGACCTCCACGGTCGCCGTCGACGCCGAAGGACGCGCGGTGAGCTTCATCCACTCCCTCGCCTTCACCTTCGGCGCGCGGGTGACGATCCCGGGCACCGGGGTGGTGCTGAACAACCGGCTCGCGCGCGGCGCGTACCTCATGCCGGGGCACCCGAGCGAGGTGCATCCCACCCGGCGCCCGCTGCACACCCTCAACGCGTGGATCGTCACCGACGCCGACGGCCGGCTGCGCCACGTCGGCAACACCCCTGGAGGAGACGGTCAGGTGCAGTGGAACATGCAGCTGCTCTCGCACCTGCTCGACCACGGCCTGGACCCGCAGGAGACGGTCGCGGCGCCCCGCTTCACGGTGTTCCCGGGGAGCGACGCCGACGTCGTGCACCTGCCCGGTGAGCTGCGCTGCGAGGACCGCATCGCGCCGGGGGTGCGCGAGGGCCTGCAGGACCTCGGCCACAACGTCGTCACCCAGGGTCCGTGGGAGGCAGGCGGCAGCGCGCTGGTGATCAGCGTCGACGCCGAGCGCGGGTGCCTGACCGGGGGCGCCGACCCGCGGCAGGAGGGCGTGGTGCTCGGTGTCTGATTCCGGCGACCACGGCACCGGTCGCCCCCTCCCGGCACCGCCACGGCCGCAGGGCGCGTACGTGCCATGGGTCCGCCACGGCGAGCTGGTCGTGACCGCGGGCATGACGCCGCGCGATGCGACCGGCGCACTGCAGGTGACGGGCCTGGTCGGCGGCGAGGTCACCCCGGAGCAGGCCCGCCGCGCGGCGGCGACCGCCCCAGACCCGCTGCCCGAGCTCTACATACCCGGCGCGGGCCCCGGTCGCACCCCGGACGTGGTGTCGGCGGCCCGCGCCGGCGGCACCGAGCTCGTCCGGGCCTCGGAGGCGGTCGTCGCGGCCCTCGCCGACACCGTCACGCCGCAGGGCATGGTCGGCGTCTGCGCACTGCCGCGGACCGCGCTTCCCGACGTGCTCGCCGGCTCGCCGCGACTGGTCGCGGTGCTCGCGCACGTGCGCGACCCCGGCAACGCCGGCACGGTGATCCGCACCGCTGACGCCGCGGGCGCTGGGGGAGTGGTCCTCACGGACGCGAGCGTGGACGCGTACAACCCGAAGGCGGTACGCGCGAGCGCCGGCTCGCTCTGGCACCTGCCCGTCGTGACCGGTGCTGGGCTGGCGGAGGTCGTGGCGGCCTGCAGGGACGCCGGGCTGCGGGTGCTCGCCGCCGACGGGGCGGGGGAGCGCGACCTCGACGCGCTCGCCGACGATGGTGCGCTCGCCGCGCCGACCGCCTGGGTGTTCGGCAACGAGGCCTGGGGCCTGCCCGAAGCCGACCGGGCGCTCGCCGACGAGGTCGTGCGTGTCCCGATCCACGGCCGGGCCGAGTCGCTCAACCTCGCCGCCGCCGCCGCCGTCTGCCTCTACGCCTCCGCCCGCGCCCAGCGGTAACCCACCTTCGACTGGCGTCAGCTACCGCGGGTCGCGGCTGGTCCCGCCGATCACGAAGTTTGTGGCGCGTCTACGGGGTCGATCATGAACTTGTGGTCGGGATTCCTCGAAATGTCGACCACAAGTCCATGATCGGCGCCCTCGGTGGTCGAAGCCTCATGATCGCCGAGCGTTCGGGACTTTGGTCCGTAGCGTGCGCGCTGCCCTGCTCGCCAGCATCGGAGCGGCACCGTTCCCGACACGGAGGGTCAGCGCATGTCCTACGTCGAGCTCGCGATGTTCCAGGAGACCGGCTACGTGGTCCTGGACCCGTACGGCGCACCGATCGATCCCGCCGAGTGGCTCGATCTCGAGTACGTCGACTGGAAGTCCTCCGGCGACACCCGCTTCGCCCCGCTGGCCAGCGCGTACGGCGCCATCGAGTGCAACGGGTTCTGGCACTTCGAGCCCCCGAAGCCGGACAAGGACGGGGTGTGGATCGACTCGCAGACCGAAGCGGCGCCGACCCTGACGGCGCGGGCCCAGGCGATCGGCGCGAACGTCGGCCGGTGCCGGATCATCGAGTTGCAGCCGAACTCGTACGCCGACGCGCTCTACAACTCCCACCTCGACGACAACAACCGGCTCAACCCGCACGGCACCGGGTGGGTCGTACGCGCGTTCATGCAGCTCACCGACAACCCGGACTCGTACATGGTGCTGCGCACCGACGTGTCCGACCCGAGCACCGAGACCCGGATCGCGCTTCCGGCGGGCGCGCAGCTGGTGGTCGACTCGGAGCGGATGTGGCACTCGGTGTGGCACCAGGGCGACGCGCCGCGGTACTGCCTGATCACCTCGGTCGAGTCCGGTCCGGACCTCGAGAAGTGGCTGATCGGGCAGAACGCCCGCACCCGGGTCGAGTCCGCCCCGCTCGACCCGGAGTACGCCCGCACGATGGAGGCCGAGGCCCAGCAGCGCCGTGCGGCGCGGACCGCGTACTACGGGTACGACCCGACGTTCGTGATGTCCGAGGCCTGAGCTCCCGCCCACTTCACGCCGTCACCCGACGGTGAGCGTTAGGTCACAGCTAAGGGTCGCCTAACCAGTCGCGTGGATGCGGCAGGATGGACGGGTACGCCCGTCGTCGCCTGCTGGAGGAACCCGCATGTCGCCGTACATCACCCTCGACGTGTTCGAGGAGACCGGCTACGTCGTGCTCGACCCGTACGACCAGTCCGCCGACCCCGCGGAGTGGCTGGACATCGAGTACGTCGACTGGAAGTCCTCGGGAGACACGCGTTTCGCGCCGCTGGCGAGCGCGTACGGCGACCTGGAGTGCGACGGGTTCTGGAACCACACCCCGCCCAAGACCGACAAGGACGGCGTGTGGGTGCCGGCGAACGTCGAGAAGGCGCCCCGGCTGGTCGAGCGGGCGAAGGAGCCGGGCGCGAACATCGGCCGCTGCCGGGTGATCGAGCTGCAACCCAACTCGTACGCGGACACGATCTACAACCTGCACCGCGACGACAACAACCGGCTCAACCCGGAGGGCACCGGCTGGATCGTGCGCGGCTTCTTCAACCTCACCGACGACCCCGACTCGGCGATGGTGCTGCGCGAGGACAAGGACGACCCCTCGACCGAGACGCGCATCCCGCTGCCCGCAGGTGCACAGTTGATCGTCGACACGCAGCGGCTCTACCACGCCGTGTTCCACCCCGGCTCGCAGCCGCGCTACAACCTGATCACGTCATGGACGAGCGGGCCCGAGCTCGGCGCGTACATCGAGAAGTACCACGGGCGCAGTCGGGTCGACTCGCTTCCGGTGGACTCGTCGGTCATCGACGCGGCGACCGAGGAGGTGGCGCGCCGCCGCGCGGCCCGCGCGGCAGCACTTGCCGCCCGTGGGAAGGACCCGCGCTTCGGCGACGGGACGCTCGCCGCGAGCGAGGGGATGGGCCAGACCGAGGTGCTCTCCGAGGCCTGACGGCCGCGCGTCCCTGCTCGAATCGTCGTCAACTCCGGCGGATAACGACGTTTCGAGCAGGGACACGCGCAGTGGGGGGTGGTTGCCGGCGACCACCACGCTGTGCCGCCGCCCCCGCGAGTACGACGAGCGCGACGCCGACGGCCTGCAGCAGCGAGGGTGCCTGGTGCAGGACGACCAGGCCGAGCATCGAGCCGATCGCCGGCTCGAGCGCCATCAGTGTTCCGAACGCTGCCGGCGTCAACCGCCGCAACGCGAGCAGCTCGAAGGCGAAAGGCAGGACCGGCAGCAGCAGGGCCAGCCCGAGCCCGGCCGCCAGGACAGCGGGCGTCAACTGACCGACGGCCTGTGGTACGCCGAAGCCGGCGGCGACCATGGCCGCGATAGGGATCGTGAAGGACAGCCCGGTGATGCCGGAGAAGCGGTCGCCGACGCGCTGGGTGAGCAGGATGTAGCTCGCCCAGCAGACCGCGGATGCGGCGGCGCAGCCGACCCCGAGCAGATCGAGGTCGGGCCGCCACGGTTCGGTGAGCAGTACGACGCCGGTGAGCGCGAGCGCCGGCCAGACCAGCGCCCGCCGGCTGTGGCTGCGAGCCGCGGCGACGGTGAGCGGGCCGAGGAACTCGACGGCGACGGCGGTGCCGAGCGGGATCCGTTCGATGGCGCTGAGGAACAACATGGTCATCAAGCCGGTGACGATACCGAGCGCGAGCAGGACCGGCAGGTCCTGGCGATGCACAGAGCGGATCGGTGGCCGGGCCACTGCCAGGAAGACGAGCGCTCCCATGGTGAGACGGAGCCAGGCCGTACCGGCGGCGCCGATGTGTTCCATCAGAGGGACCGACAACGCCGATCCGAGCTGGACGGACAGCATCGCCGCCACCGCAAGCCCCCAGGGCGGTACGAGCGTTGCCGACGGCAGCCCGCGACGGTGCGCCATCATGGGCCCTGGGCGGGTGCGCGGACGATCCGGTACGAGATCCGTACCGCTCCGCCCGACCGCTTCAGCTCGCCCGCGAGGTCTTCGACGGCTGCGCGCAGCCCGTCGTCCGACATGGGCGCGAGCGCGTCGAGAACGAACAGTGCAGCGGTGGTGTCCTCGCGCAGTGCGGTACGGCGGCACTGGCGCCAGTTCCAGCGCCGGCACGTCACGCCGCTGTCGTCCCGCCACACGACCTCGCCGGGATCCGGGCGCTCGAGGACCGGCGCGCCGTCCACGACGGTGTCGAACGGCTCATCGCCGTTCGCGCGTACCAGACGGGCCGGTCCGCGGTACCGACCCAGATCCTCACCACCGAGCGGCAGTTGGTGCAGCACCGACACGGCGTTGTAGAGATCGGTGAGTCGGTTCACCCGCGGCAACCCGGATGCCGCCCGACGCAACAGTGCCTCGAGGCTGTTGCGGGTGCGTTGCGGCTTGGCCCCGAAAGCCCGGTACGCCTCGCGCCACGCGGCCACGTGCGGCAGCTCGTCGACGGCGCTGCCTTCGAGCGCGATGCGCGCGGCGGCGCCCGCTCGTTCGAGCAGATCGGCTCCCTGGTCGTCGCTCGGACCGCCGCGCAAGCCGTCGGCGGCCACGAGAGCGGCCCGGTAGTCAGGGCGCAGCGCGAAGACCTCGGCAGCCACGAACGCATCAGCGAGCACCTCGTCGAGGGCGACGTCACCGCCCATGCTCGTCCTCCGCTGCCGTTCGATCCGTCACCGCCCTGGTGCCCCGCTCGACCGTACTTGCACCGACCTTCCTCGGGACGACGCGGGAGCGACCGTGCCCCGTCGCGTTGGGACGGTTGCAACTCCATAGACTCGCGGCTGTGTCCGCGACGAACTCGCCGTACGACCCCGTCGAGGTGGCCGACCTGTCCGCGGAGGCGGTGCAGGGCGCTGTCGACACCGCCCTCGCTGCCGTCGCCGCGGCGCAGGACCTCGACCAGCTCAAGGCGGCGCGGATCGCGCACGCCGGAGACCGCAGCCCGCTGGCCCTGGCGAACCGCGAGATCGGCGCGCTGCCGCCGCACGCCAAGGCGGACGCCGGCAAGCGGGTCGGGCAGGCCAGGGCAGCGGTCCGCAGCGCGATCGAGGCGCGCCAGCACGAGCTCGAGGCGGAGCGCGACGCCCGCGTGCTCGTGGAGGAGGCCGTCGACGTCACGCTGCCGTACGACCGTCGCTCGCGCGGGGCACGTCATCCGCTCACCACGATGCACGAGCGGATCGCCGACGTGTTCGTCGCGATGGGCTGGGACGTCGCCGAAGGACCCGAGATCGAGGCGGAGTGGATCAACTTCGACGCCCTCAACATCGGTCCCGACCATCCGGCCCGCACCATGCAGGACACCTTCTTCGTGGGGTCCGAGACCTCGGGGGTGGTCCTGCGTACGCACACCTCACCGGTGCAGATCCGCACCCTGCTCGACCGTCCGCTTCCCGTGTACGTCGCGTGCCCCGGGCGGGTGTACCGCACCGACGAGATCGACGCCACGCACAGCCCCGTCTTCCACCAGGTCGAAGGACTCGTCGTCGACGAGGGGATCACGGTCGCCCACCTGAAGGGCACCCTCGACCACTTCGCGCGGGAGATGTTCGGTCCGGCGACCAAGACGCGCTGGCGTCCTTCGTACTTCCCGTTCACCGAGCCGAGCCTGGAGTTCGACGTGTGGTTCGAGGCGGCGAAGGGTGGTCCGCGCTGGATCGAGTGGGGCGGCTGCGGCATGGTCAACCCGCGGGTGCTCGCGGCCGCCGGTGTCGACTCCGAGCGCTACACCGGGTTCGCTTTCGGGATCGGGATCGACCGGACGTTGATGTTCAGCCGCGACGTCACGGACATGCGCGACATGTTCGAAGGTGATGTGCGTTTCACCGCGCTGTTCGGGGCTGAGCTCTGATGCGGATCCCGCTGTCCTGGCTGCGCGACTACGTCCCGATCCCCGAGGACGAGGACGCGCACGAGATCGCCGAGCACCTGGTCCGCGCCGGTCTCGAGGTCGAGGAGATCCACGACGTCGCCGCGGAGCTGACGGGCCCGCTCGTGGTGGGCCGCGTTCGCGAGATCGACGAACTCACCGGGTTCAAGAAGCCGATCCGGTTCTGTCGGGTCGAAGTCGGCGCCGACCACGGTCACCCGGAGACACCCGGCATCCGCGGAATCATATGCGGCGCAACGAACTTCACCGCCGGCGACCTCGTCGTCGTGGCACTACCCGGTGCGGTGCTGCCGGGAGGTTTCGCGATCGGCAGTCGCAAGACCTACGGGCACGTCTCGGACGGCATGATCTGCTCCGAGCGCGAACTGGCGCTCGGCCAGGACCACGCCGGGATCATGGTGCTGCCCCCCGGGACGGGCGAACCCGGCGATGATGCCCGGCCGGTCCTCGGGGTCGGCGACCAGGTCATCGAGGTCACCGTCACACCGGACATCGGCTACTGCCTGTCGATGCGTGGCATCGCGCGCGAGCTGTCGGTCGCGTACGGCCTGCCGCTCGCGGACCCGGGCACCGAGCTGGCCGAGCTGCCGGCCCCGAGCGGCGGCGAGCCGGTGGCGGTACGGGTCGAGGATCTCGACCGGGCGGCGCTCTACACGCTGTCCACGATCCGCGAGTTCGACCCGGACGCGCCGACCCCGCAGTGGATGCGAGCACGGCTGACGGCGGCGGGGGTGCGCTGCATCTCGCTCGCCGTCGACGTCACGAACTACGTCATGATCGAGACCGGCCAGCCCTTGCATGCGTTCGACCTGGCTCGCCTGACCGGGCAGGTCGTGGTGCGTCGCGCGCGCGACGGGGAGCGGCTCGAGACCCTCGATCACGTCGTACGCGAGCTGACGAGCGACGACCTGGTGATCGCCGACGAGCGCGGTCCGGTCGGCCTGGCCGGCGTCATGGGCGGGCTGGGATCGGAGATCACGGACAGCACGCGGGACATCGCCTTGGAAGCGGCATGGTTCGCGCCGGCCGGGGTCGCCCGCACCGCCCGCCGCCACAAGCTGCCGAGCGACGCCTCGCGCCGTTTCGAGCGCGGCGTCGACCGGGTGCTCGCGCCGTACGCGGCCGCCCGCGCAGCCGCGCTGCTGCTCGAGCTCGGGGGAGGGACGTACGCCGGCATGAGCGCGGTCGAAGCGCCGTACGAGCCGACCCGGATCCTGCTCCAGGACGCGCTGCCGGCGCGGATCGCGGGGACCGAGGTGGACCCGGCGGACGTCTTCGCGCGGCTGCAGGCGATCGGGTGCACCGTCACGGGCGACGGGCGGCTCACGGTGACGCCTCCGAGCTGGCGTCCCGATCTCACCGACCCGTACGACCTGGTCGAGGAGGTGCTGCGCCTCGGCGGGTACGACCGGATCCCGTCGGTGGTGCCGCGTGCACCGCTCGGCGCCGGTCTGACCCTCGCACAGCGCCAGCGCCGCAAGGTCTCCCGCGAGATGGCGGCCTTCGGCTGCACCGAGGTGCTCTCGACCCCGTTCATCGGTACGCCCGACCTCGATGCGCTCGGCCTTGCCGCGGACGATCAGCGGCGCCGTGCCGTGCGGCTCGCGAACCCGCTCTCGGACGAGGCTCCCCTCATGCGGAGCACCTTGCTGCCCGGGCTGCTCGCCACGGTGCGGCGCAACGTCGGCCGCGGGTTCGACGACCTCGCCCTCTACGAGACCGGTGCGGTCTTCGTGCGCCGTGACGGGCAGCCGGAGGGCGGGCACGTGGACCCGCCGCGACCCTCGGTGCAGCACCGCCCGAGCGCAGCCGAGCTCACGGCGCTCGAAGGGCTGCTGCCGGACCAGCCGCTCCGCCTCGCGACGGCGTTCGCCGGCCTGCGCACCCTGCCCGGCTGGTGGGGAGCGGGCACGGCCGCGAGCTGGGCGGACGCGGTGGAGTCGGCGCGCGTCGCGGCGGCGTTCATCGCGCCCGGCTCGCCGCGATAGACGTCGCGCTCGCGGCTGCGCGTCTCGCCGTCGCGCGAGGCGCCGGTACGTTGCACCGGACGCAGGCGGATGCTGAAGCCGAGCCGGGTTCCCGGCGCGAAATCGGTCGGCATCGGCTTGTCGTCCGCGGCGTCGAGCGCCAGCACGTTGAGAAAGGCCGGATCGGCGAAGAGCGCCGCCCGTTGCGCGAGTTCGGCAAGCGGGCGCCTGAACCCAGCCCCGGCGGCCAGGGTCAGTTCGTCGGCGAAGGCCGGCCCTGCGGCTATCGCTCCCATGACGGATCCCGCGATCCCTATCGCGACAATGCGTTGCATGCTGCCCCCATCCGGCTTTACGACGACTCGTTATATATCACCGTATATTACGGGGGCGGCGATGAAACCTGATGCGACATTTCATCCTGACGTGGCGAAGAAACAGGAGGCGGGCTGCGCTTTCAT
>OFTX01000909.1_pt1 | contig 12473 bp, 13 predicted proteins | sample 1775051 | NCBI WGS metagenome assembly OFTX01 (sample SAMN08195772, study PRJEB24354) | sludge metagenome | isolation source: sludge from phenol fed wastewater aerobic bioreactor A | place: India: Nagpur | collected 2016-09-15
GCGCGCCGGCGGGCCATCCGGTCGCGCCGGTATCGGGGGCCGCTGTCCCTGCCACGCTCGTCACCCCTGCCTTCGGCTCACCGCGCGGGAACGAAAGTCCTGCCGGAATGAACGTTCTGGTCCCATCACGTCGACCCGTCGCGGTCGGATCAACTGGCCAGCGCCATCGCGGCGACCGCGAGCGCCGGAACCGCCACCAGGATGAGCGCCAGCCACAGCGGCACGAGCAACACCACCACGAATCCGACCGGCACGCTGACCGCGCCGAGCGCGGCCCTCTGGGTGGCCCGGGAGACGGTCCACCCCGGCCGGTCGCGCAGCGCGTCGTACCACAGCAGCACCAGCAGCATCAGCAGCACCGCCTCCACGGCTGCGGCCGCCCAGTGCCACCAGGTCATGGACGCTAAGGGTAGGGGAGCCGGCCGCGCGCTTCGAGGGGAGATCCAGGCCGGCCCCGGGCGGCAGTGTCAGGCACGGTGTCAGGTGCGGTGTCGGGCACGGTGTCAGGTGCGGTGTCGGGCACAGCGTCAGGCGCAGGCGTCAGGCGTCAGGCGTCAGGCGCAGTGTCAGGTGCCGGTGTAGTGGCGCCGGACGAGGGCCGCGGTCGCCGCATGGGGCAGTGCGGGAGTGCGGTGCCCCGCACGTCCCACCATGTCCTGGTTGGCCACCAGGGCGTTCGCGACCGCCTCCTCGACCGACTGGACCACCGCTTCGTAGAACGGGTCGAGGAAGCCCCACGGGATGAACCGCAGCGTGTCGTAATGCCCGGGCGAGGCGCCGTAGAAGGCGGACAGGCCCGGCGTGATCGCGCCCGGGTTGGCAACCGAGAACGCCAGGAACAGGTCGCCGGAGAAGTGTGAACCGCTGGTGCCGGTACGGGCGAGGCCGAGCGACACCCGGCGCGCGAACGCCGTGCACTGCGGGGGGAACAGCGGCGCATCGGTGGCGACGACCGCGATGACGGACCCGGCGCCGGGCGGTACGGGCGACCACGACGCCAGCGGGTTGTCGTCGGCGAGCGCTCTCCCCAGCGGCACCCCGGCGAGATTCAGCTCGGGCCGGGCGCCGAAGTTCGCTTGGACGAACGCGCCCACGGTGTACGCCGTGCCGGCATAGTCGACGACCCGGGACGCGGTGCCCGAGCCGCCCTTGAACTCGTAGCAGTTCATCCCGGTGCCGCCCCCCACCGAGCCCTCGTCGACCGGACCGCTGCGGGCCGCCTCGAGCGCAGCGACAGCCGACTCTTCGGTGACGTGATGACCGTTGATGTCGTTCAGGTAGCCGTCCCAGGTCTCGGCGGCGACCGGCAGCAGCCAGGCCTCGGCGAGCGACGGGTGGTGGCGCACTGTCCACGCGACGACGCCGGCATGGGCGACTCCGACAGCGTGGGTGTTGGTGATCACGACCGGGCCGCTGAAGGTCCCCGACTCGCGGATCCACGACGCACCGGTCAGCTCACCGTTGCCGTTCAGCGAGTGGAAACCCGCGACGACCGGGTCGCCCGCGCCGTCCCGCCCCCGGGGATGGATCGCCGTAACGCCCGTGCGGACCTGCTCGCCCTCGATCAACGTCGTGTATCCGACCTCGAGCCCCGGTACGTCGGTGATCGCGTTCCACCGCCCCGGTGTGCCGTCGAACGGGATCTCGAGCGCGCGGGCCCGGGGCCTTCCGCTCGGGGTGTACCGGTGCGGGTCGCCGTCCGCTCCCTGCATCATCCGGCTGGAGGCTCCTCACGAACGGGCCGCCCCGGAGCGGAATCGAGCGCATCCGGCTCGGCGCGCGCGAGCATCAGCAGCTCGCGGATGCAGGCGATCCCGATGATCAGCACCCCGATGCCGCCCCACACGAACGGCAGGATCATCCAGAAGTTGTACATGCCCTGGCTCATGCCGGACCTCCGTCGGTCGCGGGGTTCGTGACCACCGCGGGTGCGTCGTCCTCGTGCAGCACGACGCGGTGCTCGGAGACGTAGTTGAGAAGCTTGTCGAAGTCGAAGCTGCTCTTCATGAACGGCAGCCCGATCAGGATGATGATGAAGGGCACCACGAGCGAGATGGCGTTGCCGACGAAGAAGTTCACATCGGGGTCGGGGATGGCGAAGTATGCGACCAGGCCCCCGATCAGCCCGACCAGCACCGCCACGGCCGACAACCCGACGTTGAGCCGGCGGCTGTAGAGCCCGACGACGAGCGGGGCGCACGGCGCCGCGAACAGGATCCCCGAGAAGATGTCGATGCTCAGCAGGGACTGTCCCTCGAGCGCGATCGCGGCGACGGCGATCACGACACCGGCGGCGAGCGTTGCCCACTTGCCGAAGTTGGTCTGCTGCTTCTCGGTGGCGTCTCGTTTCAGGTACTTCTTGTACAGGTCGACCGAGAAGATCGCCTGCAGGCCGGCCAGGCCGTTGCCCCCGGTGGTCAGACCCGCCATCAGCACGAGGATGGCGAGCATGATGACGCCGCCGAGGCCGAGGTACTGACTGAAGATGTACGGGGTGATCCCGGTGCGTACGACCTCGGCGGACTCGATGTCCAACTGTGCGGTGAGGGCACCGCTGCCGATGACGTTGCCGAAGATGATCGGGATCGGGATCCAGGCGAAGATCGTCCCGATGATGTACGCCCACTTGAGCGTGCGCGAGTTCACCGCGGCGAGCGCCGTCGAGTAGTAGCCCTGGCTCAGGATGATCTGACCGAGCGCGACGGCGAACGCGACGATGCCGTAGCGCAGGCCCGCGAACGACGCGAGGTTCAGCGCGTCGGGGTTGAAGTTCGGGTTGGCGGGATTCGTCGCGACATCGGTCATGCCGGCGAAACCGGTGTTGAGTCCCAGCATCGCCAGGATGATCGGCATCGCGACGAACACCACGATGATGATGACGAAGAACTGGAAGACCGAGTTGTACACCGACCCGCGAAGTCCGGCGATGGCGATGAACGACGCGAAGAGCAACGACATCAGGATCGCCATGACCTTGTAGTTCATGCCGAAGCTGTACTGCATCACGTAGCCGAGCCCGACGCTCTGCTCCACGCAGACGTACGCGACGAGCAGGATGCCGAGCACGACGTAGACCTTGGCGAAGTTGTCGCTGAACCGTTCGCGCATGTACTCGACGAAGGTCGTGGTGCGCGGCATGACCCGTCGCATCCGCAACGCGATCGGGATGAAGATGAAGAACGGGAACGCAGCGCCCCACGCGTAGTTCAACCCGCCGGAGATACCCCACTGGAAGCCGGCCTCCGCGGCGCCGAGCAGGGTCGTGGTCCACACCCACGCGACGAACACGGACGCGGCCACCAGGCCGAACGGCAGGCTGCGACCCGCGACGACCAGCCCGTCGACGTCGGCGGTGCCGAACTTGCGGGCGACGACGATCGAGATCGTGATGAGGACCACGCCGAACAGGACCAGCACCAACCAGCCCTGCCACGGCGCTCCTGCCATGACGACGCCTGCTGCTGACATGTGAGTACCTCCCGGGGGCGGCACGACCTGCACTGCATCCAGTTGTCGGACTGAGAGCCGCATGCTAGCGCGATTTCCCCCGTTCCACCAGGGTTATCGGCAGATCGCCGGGACTCACCTGCCGCCCATGTGCACACTGCGGCAAGAGGTTTTCGACATGTCCGATGGGCATCTCGCCGTCGCGGACCGGCCCGGGTAGCGTCGGGACCGTGGTCCGAGCGGAGCGGGTGCGAGTGGTGCGCGTCGGTGAATCGGGCCGCGGCTCGCGTGCCGACAGCGTCGTCGTCGAGGAGCCGCTGACGATCCACCTGGAGCACGCCGGTACGCGCGCGGTGCTCGGCTCGACGATGCGCACGCCGGGCGACGACCTCGAGCTCGCGGTCGGGCTCGCCGTCGGGGAGGGGATCGTCCGGGACCGCTCGACGGTCGCGGGGGTCCGGCACTGCACGAGGTCCGGCGGGGCGCCCATGGACAACGAGGTGACCCTCACCCTGGCATCGGATGCGCGGGTGGACCTGACAGGACTCGGACGGGTGCGCCGGCCGACCAGTGCGTGCGGCATCTGCGGCCGGGACGAGATCGACGACCTGCTGGCGCGGGTACGGCCGGTGGCGCACGACGTCCGCCGCGTGGACGCCGCGGTGCTGGCCGCGCTACCGGATCGCATGGCGGCACGGCAGTCGCTGTTCCGCCGCACCGGCGGCCTGCACGCCGCCGCGGGCGCATCGGCAGTCGGGGAACTGCTCTCGGTGCGCGAGGACGTCGGCCGCCACAACGCCGTCGACAAGGTCGTCGGGGACACGCTGCTGCGCGACGTGACAGTCGACGTGCTGGTCGTGAGCGGACGGGCGGGCTTCGAGATCGTGCAGAAGGCCGCGATGGCCGGGATCCCGGTCGTCGCAGCGGTCTCCGCACCCACCTCGCTCGCCGTGCAGGTGGCGCGCGCCTGCGACCTCACCCTCGCCGCCTTCGTCCGGGACGGTCAGCTCACGCTCTACGCCGGCGAGCACCGGGTGTCCGACGGTCGGACCGCTGCCGCCCGCTGACCCGGCCCGCGACCCACCCCCGAGGGCCGGGTTGCGACGATGGTCGCGTGCCGCTGCCCCGCCCCGCTCCACCCACGGCGCCCGGCCCGGACGGGGCCACCATGCTGCGTTCGGTCCGCCGGATCCAAGGGGACACCTTGGGTTTCCTGCAGTCGATGGCGCGGCAGCACGGCCCGGTGGTGCAGTTCCCGGTGCCCGGCGCTGGGACGTACCTCGTCGCCGGAGCGGAGCCGGTGCGCCGGGTGCTCGTGACGAACGCGCGCGCGTACGGCAAGGCGACGCTGCAGTACCGCACCCTGTCGCTCGTGACGGGCGAGGGCCTGCTCGCCGCGGACACCGAGGCGTGGCGAGCGCAACGCCCGGTCGTGCAGCCGGCATTCCATGCGGATGCCGTCGACCGCACGGCCGCGCACGTCGACGCGGCAGTGCGCGCGCTGGTCGCGGACTGGGACCGAGCGGTCGCAGCCGGCCGCGAGGTGGACGTCGAACCCGCCATGCTGCAGGCCGCGATGGCCGTCGTGCGGGCGGCGCTGCTGGACGCCGGGTCGAACGCTGACGTCCGCGCGCTCACCACCGCGACCGCGCGGGCGCTCGAGATCGTGCTGGCGCGTGCCAGCACCCCAGGCGCGCTGCTCCCGCTCGGCTGGACGCCTGCTGGGCGACGGCTCTCACGCGCCGTGCGGGGGTTGGACGCGGTCGTGAGCGATCTGGTCGTCGAACGACGCCGCCGTGCCTACAGGACAGGGGAGTACGGCGCCGACCTGCTCGGGCTGCTGCTCGCCGCCGGCCTGCCGCCGCGCCCTGCTCGCGACCAGTTCGTGACCTTCATCGTCGCCGGTCACGAGACCGTCGCGACCGCGCTCACCTGGGCGCTCGACCTGCTCGCCCGCGACGAGCCGGTCGCCGCCCGGCTCGCAGCAGAGGCGGACGGCGTGCTCGGCGACCGGCCCCTGGACGTCAGGCTGCTGCCCCGGCTGCCGTACGCCCGGGCGGTGCTCGACGAGGTGCTGCGTCTCTACCCGCCGGCGTGGCTGCTGACCCGCCGGGCCCGCGTCGACGACGAGTTGGCGGGCGCCCGGATCCCGGCGGGGTCGCTGCTGATCCTGAGCCCCTGGCTGGTGCACCGCGATCCCGAGTGCTGGGCCGATCCCGACGCGTTCCGTCCGGACCGCTTCCTGCCCGACGCGCAGCGGCCGGCGCCGCTGCACTACCTGCCGTTCGGAGCCGGACCACGGATCTGCATCGGCCGTGACATGGCGCTGCTCGAAGGGGTCCTGGTCCTTGCAGCCCTGGCCCGCCGCTACCGGTTCGGCACCGACCGGACCGCTCCTGCGCCGCCGCTCGCACAGGTGACGATCCGTCCGCGCGGAGGCGTCCGGTTGCGCTTGCGCGCGCGGTGACAGGAAGCCGCGGTCAGCACCTGGCAGGATCGGCGAAGTGAGCGACATGGCCGCGGACCCGACCGGCGACGGTTCCACCGGCACGGGACCCTCCACCCCACCGGCCCCGAGCACGGCCGCCGCTCCCGAGCTTCCTCCGCGCGTGCTCGCCCCGCCGGACGCCCAGGTCCCGTACACGCTGCGGGTACTCGGGGGCTGGGCCTGGCGGATCGTCGTCATCGCGGCCGCGCTCTGGGTGATCGGCCTGGTGGCGAGCACCCTCACCTTCGTCTTCGTCGCACTGTTCGTCGGAGCGGTGATCGCCGCCCTGGTGAACCCGCTGGTGAACCTGGTGGACCGCATCCTGCCGCGCGGAATCGCCGTCGCCATATCGCTGCTGGTGTCCGCGATCGCCGTGCTGGGCGTCCTGGCCTTCATCGTCGTCGCGTTCATCAATCAGCTGCCCGAACTGATCGATCAGATCGTCACACTCTTCGACAGCATCCGCGAGTGGTTGCGCACCGGGCCGCTCCACGTCGATGCGACCCAGCTCGACACCTGGCTCTCGGGTGCGCAGGACTGGCTGCGGGCCAACGCCGCGACGCTGGCGACCCAGGTGATCGGCGGCCTCGGCACCGTGGGTGAGCTGGTGGCGGGGCTCGCCCTCGCCGTCTTCGGTGCCATCTTCTTCCTCTACGACGGCAAGGGGATCTGGGGCTGGCTGGTCGGGCTGACACCACGCCGCGCGCAGGTCCGCATCCGTACCTCGGGGGTGCTCGCGTGGCGGACCTTCTCCGCGTACGCGCGAGGGACCGTGCTGATCGCGCTCAGCAACGCGATCCTGGTCGGCATCGGGCTGGTGCTGCTGCGGGTGCCGATCCCGATACCGCTCGCGTTGCTGGTCTTCTTCGGCACGTTCATCCCGTACGTCGGTGCGCCGGTCGCGATGCTCGTCGCGGCGCTCGTCGGTCTCGCGGCCAACGGACCGCTGACCCTGGTACTGGTGATCGTGATGATCACGATCATCGGTCAGATCGAGGGGAACGTGCTTCAGCCGCTCATCATGAGCAAGCAGGTGGCGCTGCACCCGCTCGCCGTGATCGTGAGCGTCGCGGTCGGCAGCGTGGCGGCCGGGATCGTCGGTGCGATCGTGGCAGTTCCGGTCGTCAGCGTCCTCTGGGTGGTCGTCCGCTACCTCGGTGGGCGCGACCCCGAGAACCCCCGACCGCCTCCGTTCTCGGGTGACCCGGGCGTCCGGGTCGCCGGCGACGGGTGATCGCCATGAGCACCCTCGGTTCCCTCGACCCACCGCAGGCGGTCGACCGCGCAGGCGCCGCCCGCGGTGCGCGCTCGGGGGTCTGGAGCAACGGACGCGCGATCGCGATCGCGCTGCTGTGGATCCCCTCGGTGCTGTGGCTCGACCGCAGCGCGAGCGGTCTCGGGCAGCTGGCGCTCGGCGCGCTGACCTGGGCGCTGTTGCTGTGGTGGCTGCGCCACGAGACCCCGCTGGTACGGGTCCAGGTCGTGGTCGTCGTCGTGCTCGCGACGCTCGTGGAGTACGTCTTCTCTGGCTGGCTCGGCGTCTACGTCTACCGCCTCGACCACGTACCGGCGTACGTACCTCCGGGTCACGGGATCGTCTACCTGGCGGCGCTCGCCATCGGGCGTACCGCGGTGCTGCAGGCCCACCGCCGCGCCGCTGTCGTCGCGACGCTCCTGGTCGCCGGTGCCTGGGCCTGCTGGGGCGCGTTCGTCTCGCCGCGCACCGACCTGCTCGGCCTGTTCTGGTACGCGTGCCTCGCCGGCTTTCTGCTCTGGGGGCGCTCGACGTTGCTGTACGTCGGGGCGTTCCTGGTGGTCAGCTACCTCGAGCTGCTCGGCACGGGCTGGGGCGTGTGGCAGTGGATGCCGTACGACACGATCGCCGGGATCGTGCCGATGGGCAACCCACCGAGCATCGCTGCCGGCGGGTACGGCTGGTTCGACCTCTGGGCGGTGCTGCTCGCGCCGGTGCTGCTGCGGCTGGCAGTCCGCCGCCGCCGGGAACCGGAGCGTGCGGCGTGATGTCGCGGGAGCGCTGGCCGCGCTGGGTCTACGGGCAGGGTCAGGAACCGGACTACCGCTTCAGCTTCGCCAACGAACGCACGTTCCTGGCCTGGATCCGTACCTCTCTCGCACTGCTGGCCGCCGGGGTCGCCGTCGAGGCGATCGAGTTGTCCCTCGCCCCACCGCTGAAGCTTGCGATCTCAGTCGTCCTGCTCGTCCTCGGTGTCCTGTGTGCGATCGCGTCCTGGGTCCGTTGGGCACGGGCGGAACGAGCGATGCGGCTGGGCACGTTCCTGCCGTCCTCGGCGCTGGGCGCGCTGTTGACCTTCGCTCTGGTGCTCGTCGCGGTGGTGCTGCTGGTGGCCCTGCGGTGACGGCGCCGGCCTCGACCGACGGCCCCGCACCGGACGGGGTGCAGAACGAACGCACCGCACTTGCCTGGCAGCGCACCGCCTTGTCGCTGCTCGCCTCGTCGCTGATCCTCGCCAGGCTCACCTTCGGCCGGCTCGGAGTCGTGAGCCTCGTACCGGTGGTGGCCGCGGTCGCCGTCACGGCGTGGATCTTCTTCGAGAGCCGTGGGCGTTACCGGCACGACGCAGGGATCGCGCTGCGCCCCCGCTCCCGGGGTGGCACGGCCCCGTTCGCGCTCGCCCTGCTGACGGTGCTCTCCGTTTCGCTCGCCTACAATCTCTGGCCGCTGGATTCGCCGGCGAAGTGGGTACTCCGCCGCTTCGACCATTCGGCCATCTATCTGCTGATCGCCGCCACCTACACGCCCTTGCTGGCCCAGATCGGAAATTCGCCGCTGGCCCGCTGGATGATCGCCGTGGTGTGGACGGCGGCGGCCGCCGGCATCGCCGTCAAGGTGCTGCTGCCTGGCCGCTTCGACCGGCTTGCCGTCGTTTTCTATCTCGCCATCGGCTGGAGCGGACTGGTGCTGGCCGAGCCGCTGGTGGCCACCTTGCCGCCCGCCTCGCTCGCGCTGATCGTCGCCGGCGGCGTCGTCTATTCCTGCGGGGTGGTCTTCTTCGCCTGGAAAGGCCTGCGCTTCCACAACGCGCTGTGGCATGCCTTCGTCGTCGCCGGCGCCGGTCTGCACCTGGCCGCCATGCTCGACTGCCTTGTTGTCAGCCGCCTGTGAAAAGCCGGCACGCCTGAATCGGCAGATGCCTTTCAATTTGGTCGCATTTCCGTTTAGAGTCGCGCGCCGAACGTGATCGGCCAGACAATCAGGCGAGACCGGACTAGAGGCTGGAATGGCTTTCCTCAAATCATTCGGGGCGCGCGGCTCGGACGTACTGGGCTACGATCCCCACAGGCTGTCCAGCCCGCAGGTGTTCGTGCTGACGATGGTGATCTTCCTCGCCATCGTCGCCTTCATCGGCGTCATTCTCACCCGCCAGATCTCCACCGCCTTCGTCACCAATCCGGGCCTCAACGGCCTGATCCTCGGCGTGCTGGCGGTCGGCATCCTGCTCGCCTTCGTGCAGGTCGGGCGGCTGTTCCGCGAAGTGCGCTGGGTCAATTCCTTTCGTGCCGGTTCCGAGACGACCGAGCCGGTGCTGCTGGCACCCATGAAGGCGATGATCGGCCGCTCCTCGGCCGTCGCCTTTTCCGCCTCCTCCATGCGCACGATGCTGGACTCCATCGCCACGCGCCTCGACGAAAGCCGCGACACCTCGCGCTATCTCGTCGGCCTGCTCGTCTTCCTCGGCCTGCTCGGCACCTTCTGGGGCCTGCTGAAGACGATCGGCTCGATCAGCGACACCATCCAGGCGCTCGATCCCGGTTCGGGCGATGCCGCCGCCGTCCTCGATGCCCTGAAACAGGGGCTGGCCGCACCTCTGTCCGGCATGGGCACGGCCTTCTCGTCCTCGCTGTTCGGCCTTTCGGGCTCGCTGGTGCTGGGCTTCCTCGACCTCCAGGCCGGGCGGGCCCAGACCCGCTTCTACACCGAGCTGGAAAACTGGCTGTCCTCCGTCACCGACCTGTCCTCCGACATCGCCGTGCCAGAGGCGGCGCGCTCCGGCTCGGCCGACGACATCCGCCTGCTTTCGGAACGGCTGCGCAGCCTGCAGGAGAACGGCGGCTCCAACCCGCGCGTCGCCGCCGCCATGGCCAACCTTGCCGACGGCATTTCCGGCCTGGTCAAGAACATGCGCTCCGAGCAGCAGATCATGCGCGACTGGGTGGAGGCCCAGTCGGACGAGCAGCGGGCCATGCGCGCCACGCTGGAGAAGATCGCCGACGCGCTGAAGAAGCGGGAGCATAGCTGATGGCGCTGGCCCGCGCGCGGCGCGCCGACCGCCGCATCGACTACTGGCCGGGCTTCGTCGATGCGCTGTCGACGCTGCTTCTGACCTTCATGTTCCTGCTTTCGGTGTTCGTGCTGGCGCAGTTCCTGCTCACGCGCGAGATTTCCGGCAAGGACGAGGTGCTGAACCGCCTCAACTCGCAGATCAACGAGTTGACGCAGCTTCTGGCGCTGGAGAAGAGCAACGCCCAGGACGCCCAGGACCAGCTCGCCAACCTCCAGGCCTCGCTGAGCGCCGCCGAAGCCGACAAGAGCCGGCTGGAACAGCTATTGGCAAAGGGCGCGGGCGCCGGCGACGCCGCCAACGCCCGCGCCGATGCGCTCTCGGGCGAACTCGACGCGCAAAAGCAGGTCAGCCAGCGCGCGCTCAGCCAGGTCGAGATCCTCAACCAGCAGATCGCCGCTCTGCGCAAGCAGATCGCCGCGCTCGAGGACGCCTTGCAGGTTTCGGAGGAAAAGGACAAGGAATCCAACACCAAGATCGCCGACCTCGGCCGCCGCCTCAACGTCGCGCTCGCCCAGCGCGTGCAGGAACTGAACCGCTACCGCTCCGACTTCTTCGGCCGGCTGCGCGAGATCCTGTCCGACCGCGAAAACATCCGCATCGTCGGCGACCGCTTCGTCTTCCAGTCGGAGGTGCTGTTCCCGACCGGCTCCGACCAGATCAACGATGCCGGGCAGGTCGAGATGAAGAAACTCGCCGGCGCCATCATCGAATTGCAGAAGGAAATCCCGCCGGAAATCAACTGGGTGCTGCGCGTCGACGGTCACACAGACAACATTCCGCTGTCCGGCACCGGCCGCTATCACGACAATTGGGAGCTTTCCACCGCCCGCGCCACCTCGGTGGTGAAATTCCTGATCGCCAACGGCGTGCCGCCCGAACGCCTCGTCGCCGCCGGCTTCGGCGAGTTCCAGCCGCTCGACCCCGCCGACACCGACGAAGCGCGCTCGAAGAACCGCCGCATCGAATTGAAGCTCACCGAGCGCTGATCCATCGATTCGATCCATGTCCCGCCCGCAGCCGATTAGCGGACGATAGCGCATCCTCGTCCGCTAACCGTCCGTTATCCTTAACCGGCACTTAACCTGTATGGTTAACAATGCTCTCGAATGGGCAAGCCGGCTGCGCGCCTCGGCCGTCGGCGATTTCGGGAGTGGGTGAAGATGACAACCAAACTGCGCCTCGTTCTTGCGCTTGCCGCAACGGCATCGACGCTGCCGCTGTCCGGCGCGCTGGCGGACGATTACGATCCGCCGATCTACGTGGACCAGGCGCCCGAATACACGCCCGTCGAGGTCGGCTCAGGATGGTATCTGAGGGGCGACGTGAGTTATCTGCCGAGGAAGAGTTACCGCAACGTCGATTTCAGCTCCCTGACTGTCAGCTATTCCGATGACGAGACACCGGTCTTCGCCAGTCTCGGCTTCGGCTATCATTTTAACGACTATCTGCGCGGTGACATCAATTTCGGCCTGCTCCCCGGCAACGAAGTCAGCGCAAGCGAAACGACCGCCACGGATATCGCCACGGCGCGCGTCAAAAACAGCGCCCGCACGGCCATCGTCAACGGCTACGTCGACTTGGGCACCTATGTCGGCATCACGCCCTATGTCGGCGCCGGTATCGGCGGTGCGAGGGTGAAGTGGGACACGGTGTATGATCCGAACACGACCGAGCACAATCCCGGCGCGTCCAACTGGCGTTTCGCCTATGCCCTGATGGCCGGCGCGTCCTACTGTCTGACCGACAACCTCATTTTCGACGCCGGCTACCGCTACAGCCACATCCAGGGCGGCCGCATGTTCGAGTGGGACGCTTCCAGCGCCGGACCCGGTTTCGATCGCGGCATCAGCTCGCACGAGGTGCGCGGCGGTCTGCGCTATCAGTTCGGCGGCAATACCGGCTGCTCCGCGCCGCAGGTCGCCTACGAACCGGAACCGGAGCCGATCTACACCAAATAGCAGGCTCTCTCCCTGCCCGATACGCGAAAACGCCCGGCATTCGCCGGGCGTTTTCGCATGGCACTTAGCGCGGCGAGGGCCATCGGCAAGGAGGGCCGACATTATCTTTTTTTAACTAAGCGGCGGCGGCGCGCGGCGCTAGTTTGCCGGCACGGACCGGGAACCGCCGGCGGTATGAAACCGCGACGCGACGGGACCGGACGGCCCGTACTTGCAAAGGACGGCGGCTGCGCCGTCCCCGCCAGACCAAGGAGA
>OFTX01000912.1_pt1 | contig 12460 bp, 12 predicted proteins | sample 1775051 | NCBI WGS metagenome assembly OFTX01 (sample SAMN08195772, study PRJEB24354) | sludge metagenome | isolation source: sludge from phenol fed wastewater aerobic bioreactor A | place: India: Nagpur | collected 2016-09-15
GTCACCGCTGCGGGCGCGGGAGATCACATCATCGAGTTCGGCCATGATTTCTCCATCATCACCAACTCGCGGCGACGGTATCGCTGGCCCATACACGATCTCACCGTCACACGCCTGTGACGGTGTGATCGGTTGTCGGCCGCCGGCCGCGCCGTCCCATTTCGACCGCGCGGCCACGCCCAGGGAGCTGTCAGGCACCGGCGGGACCGAACACACCCCACGAGTCCAGCAGATCGACAACCTGGTCGACGGGTAGCCCATAGGCTCTGGCGACGCGCGCCAGCCGCTCGCCACCGAGCGTGAACTTGGTGCCGCCCCGCATGGTCGATGCGCGTGCGGCCTCGAGCAAGGGGCCCGCTTGATACGGCGGCAGTTTCGCCACTCGGAGCAGGTCGACGCTGACGATGGACGTAGATGACGCGGCATGGGAACCTCCCGACGGGAGGAGTTCGGCCGGCGGCACGCCATAGAAGGCGGCCAAGTCGACCAACCGCGCCACGCTCATGGTGCGATCACCGCGCTCGTAGGAACTGAGGGTCACGCTGGTGAACGCGCCAGCAGATCCGCTCTCCACGTTCTGCAGCGTCAGTCCCCGCTGGCGTCGCGCCTCCCGCAGGCGCGCACCGAGAGCGCGGGCGAAGCCGCCCTTCGACGCTCCGCTGCCTTGGGGGTGGTTGTGGGGTTGCGAGCCGGTCTTCACGGTGGCGTGGCGGCGGTCGTGCAATCCGGTGACGGCCGGCGCTCGCCATCGAGCGCCGCCCCGGCCGGCGCCGGTTTCCGACAGGTAGTCTTCTGCTTCAGCTGTCAAAATCGCCTGCATGCTCACTGCCTCACCTAGCTCCCTCGCCATACCTCTTCACCCCACGGAAGAGTCCGCTGACATCAGGTACATCGCCGCAGACCCGCGTAGCGTTACCGAGCGCTGATAACTGTCTACTCTGAGCAACATTAAGGCTCTGCCTCGCTGGCACGCGATCGGTTCCCGGCCCGCCGCGGCGCGTTGCATGATGACGCCGATCAACCCGAGTTCGTCGAGTACGGGAGAGCGGGGCTGAGCAGATGCTCAAGAGTGCGCACTCTGCCAGGCGGCAAGAGCCTCCCGCTCGGCGATCGGTGTTGTCTCGCTGAACTGTGCGCACCCGCGCCCCGAAGGGCTCACCGCCGACCGGGTATGGGCAGATCGTGACCTCCCATTCGGGTCCGGCTCGTTCGGTGACGGGTGAGGCCGATCGACCTACGGTTCGGTCCTCCATCGACCAGGTCGAGGGCTTGGTCAGATCCGCGCGGGTACCCACGGCAGAACGGGGAGGTCGCGCTCGCCCGCGGCGATCAGCTCACCGATCGCACCCTCGGAGACCGGGTTGCCGCCCCACGCGTCCACACCGACGTTGATCATCCGGCCGCGCTGCCGCCAGCCGCCGTGCACGTGCCCGCACAGCAGCCAGGAGCCGTCGTCGGTGGGTCGCCACGGGGCGAAGCGGTCGCGGATCACCTCGCCATGCCGGTCTTCGTGTCCGTCGAGAGCCGGGTCGGCATAGGGGAAATGCGAGATATTGACTGTGGCGCCGGTGGAGAGCGTCAGCGTGGTATTGGTCAAGATCAGGTTGCTCAGCCGGCACCGCTCCCGGTACACCTCGACGAACCGCGCGCCGCGAGCGCCGTTACACGGGTGGCAGCGGTCGTGGTTGCCGGCCACCAGCGTCACAGCCGCGGGGATCCGGCCCAGATGCGGGAGCGTCAGGTCCAGCGCTCCGAGAGCGACATCGCCGAGGTGCCACAGCATGTCGCCGTCGGCGAGCAGGCTCGACGCACGCTCCACCAGGTCGTCGTTCATGCGATCGACATCGTCATACGGCCGGGCGCAGTAACGGATGATGTTCTGGTGCCCGAAATGGGTGTCCGAGGTGAAGTACCGCATGCCTTCACCCTGCCGGAACCCGCCGATGTGCGCTTGGCAGGCGGACACGGCCCGCCGGCTTCGCCGCGAACGTCGTCATAATCGTCATATTCGATACTGATGGCGAGCGGTCTTCACGCCGCGGTGATCGCGAGGTGGCGGAATGCCGCCGTGCCATCGTGCGAGCTGCGGCCGATGTGGACATACCCGCCGCGAATGCGCCGGTCGGTCGCGGAGATCGTCGTCCAGGAGCCGCCGACGTCGCGCGACCAGGCGAGTGTCGTGGGAGTGACGTCGAGGCGGAAGGACATCCACTCGCCCGGACGCGGGGCGGGCAATTGCTGGGCGGTGCCGAGTGGGATGCCGGCGGTGCGGCCCGCGATGTGTGCATAGAGTTCGAGCCGTCCGTCCGCGCGCTGGATGGCGTGATAGCCGGTGCTGGCGCCCAATTGGTGCTCGTAGTAGCGGTCGTCGGTGTGCCCGAACGCCAGGGTGATGTTCGCGGAGCTGTCGCTGGGCATCGTCTGGAACGCGGCGTCGAACGTGATCGAGTAGCTTCCCTGCGCCGCGCTGATCGGCGAGAGCTGGCCCAGCGTCATGAAGTGCTGGCCGCCGCGTACCGCGAGGGCGAGCTGGTCGGGGTCCTGCCAGGTGGGTGCCCACGTCGCCGACGCCGGATCGCGGCTCATTTCGCCGGGAGCGATGGCGCGATATTTCCAGGAGTCCGCGGTGGCGGACGGCACCGAACTCGTGACGTAGGGGTAACTCGAGGTCACCACGCCCGCGACCCCTTGGGAGAAGAAGTGGACGGCATCTACCCGTCGATGGACCGGGTACACCCAGACCGGAATGGTGGTGTCCAGGCACCGTCGGAGAGCTTCCGCAGCCAGATACCCGTGGGGCGTGGTGCTGTCGTACGCCGGGATCACCAGATAGTCGGAATCCGGGTGCAGGAGTGTTGCCAGGGACGCCATGTTCGATGCCGTGATGTCTGCAGGCACGCCGAAATAGGCGAACACCGGATACCCGGCCTTCTTCGCCTCGGCAATACGGTGGCTGGCGTGAAATGCCTTGATAATCACCGAATCTCGCATGCCAAGCCGTTCCGCCATCGCGATGGTCGCCGGATATGCGTCGTCGTCCTTGGCCTCCAGACATACCACCGCCCGGTTGCGCACCAGCTCGAGAGCGTCTGCGAGCAGAGCGATCCGCGGGAGCGGATTCTCTCCCCAGGCCGGACCCAGCTGGGGAGCGCGGAGCGCGACGGATCGGAGGATGGTCGAGGGCTGCGTCGCGGCGCGCCCCGTGGCGGTCGTCGTCCGGTCGTAGGTGAGGTCGTGCTGGCAGATGAGCTGGCCGTCCGATGTCGCCACCACGCTGATTTCCAGGCACTGGGCGCCCGCCCCCAGCGCGGCGCGGTAGGCGTCGAGCGAATGCTCGGGGTACACGTCGCCGGAGCCGCGGTGCGCGATGAAGTAATGCTGTCCCCTGGTGGCTCGCCAGCTCTCGACGGTGACCCTCTGGGTTGGCGGGAGGTTATCGGCCGCGCCCATAGTCGTGCCCGTCGCCGTCCCCGTGGCGGGCGAGCCGCGCCCGGCGATCGCGGCGCCGGCCGCAGCACCGCCGACGAGGCCCCCGACCGTCCCCAGGCCTAGCGCTCCCAGAACCGTGCGGCGATTGGGCCGCTGATCCGGGGGGTGGTCGCGGCGCTGGGTCTGCTGATCCGGCGGTTTGTCGATCGCGGCCGACGGATCGGGGTCACCGGTCATGGTCTCCCTCATCTCGGAAGCACTGCCGCGGGAGCACTGCCGCGGAAGCACTGCGGGGCATCGCGGGTCCGGTACCCAGGCTACGAGCGCCCGACCTGGAGGCCCTCTCAGGAATCTCAGGTCCGCTGCCGAGCGGCCGTGGTCGTCCGTCGAGGGAGACGTCGCGACCCGGAGATGACGGGCGTTGCGACACGGAGATGACGGCCGCGACGTTCGTCTGCGACGGTGTGTATCCGGCGCCTCGACTCAGCCTGCCCAGATGTCGGTGATCGGTGTGGCCGACGCCGCGTCGCCGGTCGGCTCTAGGCCTTCGAGAGCTTCCAAGGTGCGCAACAGTCGGTAATGGTTCACGTACTCGTCGTAGCTGCCCGGTTGGACGTGTGCGCCGACGATGATGGTCGGGATGCGATTGCCGTGGTTGCCGTCATCCTCGTCCCAGGTGAGTACCAGCAGGCTGTCGTGGGTCGTCGCCCAATCGACGTAGCCGCCCAGGTGCTCGCGCAGCCAGGCATCCCCCTCGGCGATCGTGCCGTTGTGCATGTCGTGCTTGAGATCTGGGATCACGAACGACACGGCGGGCAGCTGTGTGTAGTCGGATGGGAAGGCGGTGAAAGGCTGGTTCACGGCGTCCGGAACATTCGCAAAGTTGGTCCAGGGCGCGTGCTTTCGGGCGTACGGACCGGCCGTGCAACCGGTGAACCCGGCCCGGGGGAGCCCCTCGGAGTAACCGCGGAAGTCCTTGCCGGCGGCCGCCAACTGGCCGGCGAGATTCGTCCCGTCGAAACGGAGTGGGCAGGCGTCGGTGGTCAGGCCCTGCGTGGATCCGGAGAACAGGGCGAGGTAGTTCGGCTCGCTGGGATGGGTGATCGCGTAGGAGTTGGTCAGCGTCGCACCCGCCTGGGCGAGCGAATTGATGTACGGTGCGGCTGGATTGCCGAGAATGTCGTCGGCAGAACGGTTCTCCTCGACTATGACGACGATGTGCGCGATCTCGGGCAGCGCGCTGCGGCTCGACGTAGCACTCTCTTTGGTACTGGCCGCGGGGCCGACCGAGGAACTCTGGGCATCGATCGTGGTGCTCGCGGTGGGGGGTGCGGTGCTGGCGGTGCTGGCGGTGCCGGTATCTGCCCCGCCGTCGGTCGTAACCGTCGTTCCGGTGTCCGGGGTGACGTCCACCGAGTGTGTGGCGGATCCGGTGCCCGCGGGGTGTGCCGCCCCGCCGCCCCCGCACCCACCGAGCACCAGCAGCGCCACGCCCGCCACCGCGGTCGCGAAGATCCGGTGCATGGTGCCCACATTACGGCGGGGCGCGATCCGCCCCAAGGGCGGCCGGACTCGCCGAACCACACGCTTGTGCAAATCAATTCACTACTTATATGGTGATTTGCGTGATCGAGTTCCGGATCGAGCGACGCAGCGGCACCGCCGCCTACGCGCAGATCGTGCACCAGGTGCGGGACGCCGTGCTGCTGGGCAGGTTGCGCGTCGGCGACCAGTTGCCCACCGCCCGGGAGGTGGTGGCTTCCACCGGCATCAACCCGAACACGGTGCTCAAGGCCTATCGACAGCTCGATGTGCAGGGCGTGGTCGAAACACGGGCCGGCGCAGGAACTTTCGTCATCGCCGTGCCGGAGCGGGTGGTGGACGAGTCGGCCTCCCCGCTGGCCGGATCGCTGCGGGCATGGCTGGTCGATGCGCGTGACGCCGGCCTGGACCGCCCCGCCGTGGAGGCCCTCGTGAAGGCACAACTAGATCGGACGTTTAGGGAGGAGCGAGTATGACACCGCCGATGGCACAGCCCCTGATCGACACCGTCCCGCTGCGGGTGGACCAGGTGGGCCAGCGCTACGGGAAGAAGTGGGTGCTGCGTGGCTGCACCTTCGACCTCCGGCCGCACGCCGTGACGGCGCTGATCGGCCCGAACGGTGCCGGCAAGTCGACGCTGATGTCGGCGGTCGCCGGGCTGCACGCGTCCACCGAGGGCCGGATCGAGGTGCAAGGAGCGGCGGTGACGGCGTCACCCTCGCATCCGGATCTCGGCTACCTGGCGCAGGACAAGCCGCTCTACCGGCAATACCGGGTGCGCGACATGCTGGAAATAGCACGGCATTTGAATGCGCGCTGGGACGCGGTGCACGCCGATGAGCTGGTCGACGCCGCCGGGCTGGACCGCTCGCAGCGGGTGCGGACGCTCTCCGGCGGCCAGCGCACGCGGCTCGCGCTGGCGCTGGTGCTCGCCCGGCGGCCCTCGGTGCTGTTGCTGGATGAGCCGCTGGCGGATCTGGATCCGTTGGCGCGCTTGGAGGTTCAGCAGACGTTGATGACGGAGGTCGCCGATACAGGCATGACGGTACTCATGTCCTCGCACATCCTGGGGGAGGTGGTCGATCTATGCGAGGACGTGCTGGTGATGGGCACGGCCGTCGGGGGCGGTGGGCGGATCACGCTTGCCGGCCCGATCGACGAGATCCTCGCCACGCACCGGGTTCTCGTGGGGCCGGGCACCTCGCCGGGCGACCTCGGCTTCCTGCCGGAGAGCTGCATCGTCGAGGAACAGCACGCCGCGCGACAAACCACCCTACTGGTCGATCGGCCGGTAGGCCCGCTTCCGGAGGGCTGGACCATCGCCGATCCGTCACTGGATGACGTCGTCCTCGCCCACCTCCGCGCGGGCAAGGTGAAGCCGTGAACCCCCGCGCCGAGCGGTGCGAAATGGCGGACGAATCGGGCACGGGATGCGACATTTCGCGCCGCTCGGTGAAGGAAAGCTCAGGAAAGGGGTCGAGGTCATGACGAGTCCAACGCACCACGCAGCACGTGTGTCTCCGCGCGATTTCGTGAGCAGGCCGGAGTGGAAAGGTGCTGCGCCACATGGCATGTGGTGGGTCGCCTGGCGCCAGCATCGGCTGCAGATCGCGGTGCTGCTCGCCGTGATGGCGGTGGGCGCGGCTGCGCTCATCATCCTGCGGGCGCGGATCATCGCCGTGTATCACGAGTTCGGATGCGCGCTCTTCGGATCCGCTGGAAACAATTCCGGGCTGGGCTGTGTGGACACGGATGGCAGGCAGGTCTGGTGGAATTACGGGTTCGCCACGTGGTCGTCGCTGGCGCACACGGCCATGCTCGCTGGGCCTGTCGTGCTGGGCGTGTTCGCTGCCGCGCCCATCTTCACGCGCGAGTTCGGCCACGGCACACAGGTTCTCGCGCTCACCCAGTCGGTCGGGCGAACCCGGTGGTTCCTCGCGAAGGTCACCCCGATGGTGGTGCCGCTGGTCGGCGGCCTGCTGGCGCTCGGCTTCTTGATGGAATGGACGGACCAGACCGTCGAAGAAACCGCCTATTTCGGATTGGCCGAGTCGAATTTCTTCGCGCGCGGCATCGTCCCCGCCGCGACCGGCCTCATGGCCTTCGGGTTGGCGATCGCGATCGGCATGTACGCCCGGAACGTCGTGACGACGCTGGTGGTCGGCATGCTTGCGTCCGGCGCGATCCTGCTGGGCGTGGGCAACGTCCAGCCGGATGTGCTGCCGGCGCAGCGCACCGTGACCCCGCTCGCGGACATCTATCGGCCGATCACGCAGGCCGAACTCGACGCCCAGCGGTCCGACAATGGACAAAGCCCCAGCACAGACTTCGACCGCAACGCGCGGTGGATCGGTGGTGGCTATCTCGACGCCGGCGGGCGGAAGGTCACGACGTCGAGTGCGCAGAAGTCCGGTTGTTTCGCGAAGGCGGACAAAGCCGGAAATGCGGCCGCTATCGCCGCGGGTGTGAAGCCGGAGGGCGAAAGCGGTGGGGTGGGGGTATCCGTGGACGGATCTGGCGTTGTCGCAGCACAACCGGAATCGGGGTACCAAAACTCGGTCGAATACATCAACGCGAACGCCCAGGAAATGCTCGCCTGCATGCGCAGCTACGGCGTTGCCGCCAGCTACAACGACATGCTGCCCGGTTCGATGCTCTGGCCGCTGCGCTGGGCGATCAGCGGCATCATGCTGGCGCTCGCTGTCGCCTTCACCACCATCGGCGCAGGCCGCCTTCGCTGGGCCGTCGCCAAACGCTGACCGCACGGCCCCACCGCGCGCTCGCCAGCCCCGCCGAGCGGTGCGAAATTGGGGACAAACCGGTCACGAAACGCTGCATTTCGCACCGCTCGGCGAAAAATTGGGGAGACTGGCGGGCATGGACCGCCGACCTGCTGCCTGGACGCGACCGTCGGCGCGCCTCGCCGCGGTGCTGGCGATCACGGTGGTGCTGGCGTCGGCCTGCAGCGGCGTGGGGGGCAAGGCACCCGGTACCGGCACCGCCACGGGAACAACGTCATCGGCGGTGCCGCCTACGTCGACAGGCGAGACGGCGGCGTCGACGCGCGCGACGGCACTGCCCGCCGTCACGGTCGCCGGAACGATCGCGACCGGGCTGACCACGCCGTGGGGCCTCGGGTTCCTGCCCGACGGCACCGCCCTGGTGACCGAACGCGACACCGCGAAGCTGAAGGCGATCGCCGCCACCGGCCACGGGGTGCGAACGGTCGGTACCGTTGCCGGGGTGGTGCCCGGTGGCGAGGGCGGGCTCCTCGGCCTGGCCGTGTCGCCGACCTTCTGGACCGACCACACCGTCTTCGTCTACTACACGGCAGGGCATGACAACCGCGTCGCGGCAATCACTCTCGACGAGGGAGCGACACGGATCGTCGGGCAGCGCGACATCCTCACCGGCATCCCGGCCGCGCAGTTCCACGACGGCGGGCGCCTCCTCGCGGCGCCCGACGGCACGCTGTTCGTCGGCACCGGCGACGCGACGGTATCTTCCCGCGCGCAGGATCTCGGTTCGCTCGGCGGCAAGATCCTGCACATCACCGCGGACGGCGCGCCCGTGCCCGGACACCCGTTCGCCGACGCGCCGCTGGTCTACAGCTACGGGCACCGCAACGTGCAGGGGCTCGCGTTCGACGCGAATGGGCGCCTGTGGGCGAGCGAGTTCGGCGCGAACGCGTATGACGAGCTGAACCTGATTCGGCCTGGCGGCAACTACGGGTGGCCGGAGGTCGAAGGCCCATCGGACGATCCGAGATACGTTGCGCCGTATAAGTATTGGCCCACGTCGGAAGCATCGCCGAGTGGCCTGGCGGTGCTCGGCGAGACGGCCGCGATGGCGGCGCTGCGCGGCGAGCGGCTGTGGCTGATCCCGCTCTCCGGCCCGGCGGGGGAGACCACGCCGATCGCGCAATTGACTGGCGCTTACGGACGGTTACGAACAGTGACGGTCGCTCCGGACAGCAGCCTGTGGCTCGCCACGTCGAACACGGACGGTCGCGGCACGGTGCGTCCCGGTGACGACCGGATCGTGCGGCTCACGCTGTCGCAGTGATGGCTTCCCTGCGGTGAGTTGAGCAGCGAGCCGACCGGCGAGTTATCCACAGCGCGGTCGGCCATCCACACCTGTTGCCTAGGAGCCGGCCGCGGCCGCATGACGCCCTAGCGTCGGCCGAATGACGACCCCCAGTGCGCGCATGGCCGACCTGCCCACCGATCAGCGACCGCGGGAGCGATTGTTCCGCCTCGGCGCGGCCCTACTCACCGATGCGGAGTTGCTCGCCGTCCTGCTCGGAACCGGCCGCGCCGGCCGGAACGTCATCGATGTCGCTGCCGATGTGCTGCGGGCAACGGGCGGTGCCGCCGGCCTGCTCGCGATCCCCGCCGCGGGTCTGACGGCGCTCCCCGGCGTAGGGCCGGTCGGCGCCTGCCGGATCCAAGCAGCCGCGGAACTTGCCCGGCGCGCGACCAAATCCGCCGACACGCCACGAATCTCGGCGCGATCGGAGCTGGCGGCCGCCATCGTGCCCGAGCTACGTGCCTGCGACGAACACGCCGTATTGGTGATCGTGCTCGATCGCCGGCTCCGGCTCATGAGGATTGTCCCGGTGGCCGAGAGCTGCGAAGGGCACGCCGTGGTGCCCGTCGCCGACGTCCTGCAACGCGTGGTCGAGGCCAGCGGCGCAGCCTTCGCGGTCGCCCACCAGCATCCGGGCGGAACGACCCGGCCGACCGACGCCGACCGCGCCGTGACCGCGGAGCTCCGCACGGCGGCGGCCGACTGCGGGCTGCGCTTCCTCGATCACCTCATCGTTGCCGGCGATGCCTGGGCGGCGGTGCGAGCGTAGTAGGGCCGGATGCCGCACGTACTGTGGCATTCCGACATGTCACCCGCGGAGCGGGCCGCGGTCGTGTGTTGGCTCGGTCCCCGAATCGCCGATGACGATGTTCGCCGCCGACGTGCGAAAGGCGCCGACCGGATCGTCGTGGCGATCACCATCCCGGTCGTTGTCACGGTTTTCGGCGTTGGCACTGAACTGGCGCCGCTGTGGAGGCAGCTGGTCTTCCAGCAGTGCCGTGAACACGAGGTTCATGCCTACCAGGTGATCCACGAGCCGCCGCACGGTCCAGTCCGTGCACGGCGTCGGCATCGACCACTGGTCGGGACGAATGTTCGTGACGAGTGTGTCGACCGCGTCGAACGCACGACGGAGCTGAGCGATCAGCGAATCCGAAGGCGCTGAAGAAGTAGCGTCGCCGGAGGCCGGCACGTGACCGGGCGATGGGGTACTGCTCTCTGCCATGGGGCACCTTCCACTGTCGGCGCCCCCGCTGACATCATCGGTCAGTCGGTACCGGGAGGCGCGCATTCGGTTTCGGACACTGGTCACGCACCTCCCTTCCCTGATCTCCAGCGTGTCCAGCATGATACGTCCGCGACCGGAGCATGTGCCCGGGCTGTCAGGAATGGGCGGGGCACGAGGACATCGTCATACTCGAGAAGCGAGCCACAAGCCGTGGTGGGCACTGCTTCTCGTACCCGTGGCGCTTTGTGACGTCCGCGTGGAGACGTCACAACAGCTTGGCGAGCCAGTAGGCGACGAGGCTGCCGGCCACCGGGACGTTGAGGCTGGCACCCCAGCCGACCATGGGGATCTCGACGCGCTCGTCCACCCGCGCGAGAACATCGTCGGGCACGCCGTTGCGCACGCGACGTGTGTCATAGTCAGTGCGGCAGACAAGGTTTCGAATATGACGAATTTCCGTGCCGTGCGCGTACCGGACGGTAGGCCCCGGAGGGTAAGGCACCCTAGGGCTCGGGGTGGATGGCGAAGAAGATCGACCAGCGCCGCCCGCCGGGGTCGTGCGATCGCCGGGCGAACTCGTCCAGCAGATCGGCCAGCCGCGAACGCAACTCCGCCTCATGCTCGGCCGACAGCTGCAGGCCGAGCCGGCTGGTGTCGACCGCGGACGCGGGCACCTCGGCGACCTCGGCCAGGAATGTCTGCAGCATGGTGCGCGCACCGACGCCGGCCGCCTCGGGCGGGTTGCCCATCTCTAGGGTCCAGGACTTGCCGGTCGCTCGGTAGGGGATCTCGCGAGACCCGCGTCGGCCGCGGCGTGGATCGCCGGCGACCAGGAAGCCCTGGTCGACGAGGGTGCGCACGTGGTGCAGCGTGGTCGCCGGGTTCATCTCCAGCCGGTCGGCGATCTGCCGGTTGGTGAGCGGCTCGTACAGGCACATCCGCAGGATCCGCAGCCGCACCACGCTGGCCAGCGCTCGCCGCTCGGCGTCGGTCGCCGGTCGCCGCTCCGGGCCGGCGGCAAGGCCGGTGTCAGCCCCCAGGCCGGTGCCCACGCCGGGCAATGCATCGGGACCGGGATCGTGTGCCGCCGTTGACATATCGATCACCATAGCGGCCCGCGCTGCGCCCGGAAACAAGTGATTGACATTTCCCAATCACTTGTTTCACACTCGTCACCATGGCGCAGACCAGCGAGCCCGAACCGGCCGCTCCCCAAGGGGTATTGCGCCGCGCACTGCACAAACTCGGCGCCGGGCCGCTCTGGCACCACCAGGACTTCCTACGGCTCTGGATCGGCGACACGGCGAGCCAACTCGGCCGCGCACACGAGTGCGGTCGCACGCTGGAACTGCTGAGCCGTGAGCAACCTCAGTGTGTAGCGCATGAGCACGGCGACGCCGTCGCTGCCGTTCAGCGGTCCGTCGGCGGACTGCACAAGCGCCTGTCGTCGACGGATCGCGAACGTGTAGGCGGCAAGCCCCAGGTACGCCTCGGTCTTGCCACCACCGGTTGGGAAGAAGAGCAATTCGACTTTCGAGAAGTCCTTGCTGCTGCGTAGTTTCGCCGCGGGATCGGTGAGCGCGCTGAGTTGCATCAGGACGAACGCGAGCTGGAACGGGCGCCAGGAGGCGACGGGCTTCCCGTCTGCCTCGGCCGCCTCGACATCCCGACGCGCCTCGGCCAGCCTGACCGCAGACTCCGCCTTGCGCATCTCGGCTACCTGCGACGCGATGCGCTGGTCGCGCATGACGCGGTTCATGAATCGGAAGCACTGTAGACCGGTCTCGTTCGAAATGAGGAAGTCGAGCCCTTCAACGAGTCGCTTGTACACCTTCCGGGCCTCGACCAGCACGATCTCGGCGGTCTCCTGCAAATGCGGTTGCAGCGCCGCTGCTGTTGACTCCTGCTGGTCGAGCCACTCGCCGTAGCCGGACACCAGGGGCGCGAGCCCCTCCCGCAGATCATCGGATGTCGCCGACGCGAGCGCCTTCATCGGCAGCATCGCACCCTCGACCTCACCAGCACGCGTCTGCGGCGTCTCCGCGACTGGCAGCCAGGTCGTCGACACCGACGTTGCTCGCCGCGACCCCTTGCGCACGACCCAGTCTGCCGAGCAGGTGCGCCCGATTGCGAACTCCAGGCGGTCCTTGTACTGGAGGTCGAGACGCCGAA
>OFTX01000914.1_pt1 | contig 12436 bp, 10 predicted proteins | sample 1775051 | NCBI WGS metagenome assembly OFTX01 (sample SAMN08195772, study PRJEB24354) | sludge metagenome | isolation source: sludge from phenol fed wastewater aerobic bioreactor A | place: India: Nagpur | collected 2016-09-15
CGGATGTGGCATCCCTCCACGTCGCGGCCTGCAGGCCGCTCCGATTCGGCCGGCACAGGACAGTCCGCAGGGACTGTCCTGTGTCCGGCCTCATCCCTTCGCCCGGACGATTTTCTGGACTTGGGGGACGTGCCGGATGGCGCGGATGACCTGGGCCAGGTGCTTGCGGCTGTCGACCTGCACCATGATGTTGAGCAGGGCCGTGGAGGCGGCCTCGTCGGGCATGGTGAGCTGGATGATGTTGGAGTCGGCCTCGGTGATTTCCGCGGCCAGGCGGCCCAGCACGCCGCGCTCGTTCAGCACGGTCAGTTCCAGGCGCGTGGTCAGGTGCCGGGCGGTGTTGGTGTCCCAGATGACCGGGATCCAGCGCTCCGGCTCGCGCGCCTGCTGACGCTTGGCCACCGGGCAGTCGCTCATGTGCACCACCAGCCCGTGGCCCAGGCGGATGCCGCCGATGATCGCGTCGCCCGGCAGCGGGCCGCAGCAGGGCGCCAGTTGCACCGCCTGGCCCTCGTTGCCGTGGATCACGATGGGCGCGCTGGTGACGGACGTGAATTCGTCCACCGCCATGGCGGTGGTTTCCAGCATGGCGTTTTCCGGGGCGAAGCGGCGCGCCACCACGGCGGCCAGGCGCTTGCCCAGACCGATGTCGGCCAGGATCTCCGTGCGCGAGGCCCCGCCCGAACCCTTGGCCAGCCGTTCCCACTGAGGATCGTCGTCCTTGGGGTAGGGGATGGAGAGCTGGTCGAAAGCCTGGTTGAGCAGCCGGCGGCCGAAGGCCACGGATTCCTCGTAGCGCTCGTTGCGCAGGTAATGGCGGATTTCCGAGCGCGCGCGGCCCGTGCGCACGTAGTTCAGCCACTGGGCGCTGGGGCGCGAGGCGGCCGAGGTGATGACTTCCACCGCGTCGCCGCTGTGCAGCTCGGTGCGCAGCGGCGAGAATTCGCCGTTGATCTTGCAGGCCACGGCGTGGTTGCCGACGTCCGTGTGGATCGCGTAGGCGAAGTCCACCGGCGTGGCGCCGCGCGGCAGCGACAGGATCTTGCCCTGGGGAGTGAACACGTAGACCGCGTCGGGGAACAGGTCGACCTTGACGTGCTCAAGGAACTCGCCCGAATCGCCCGTCTGGCTCTGGATGTCCAGCAGGGACTGCAGCCACTGGTGGGTGCGTTTCTGCAGATCGTTGAGCGAGGTGCCCTGCTCCTTGTAGAGCCAGTGGGACGCCACGCCTTCCTCGGCCACGTGGTCCATGTCGCGGGTGCGGAACTGGAATTCCACCGGCGTGCCGTAGGGGCCGACCAGGGTGGTGTGCAGGGACTGGTAGCCGTTGATCTTGGGGATGGCGATGTAGTCCTTGAACTTGCCGGGCACCGGCCGGTACAGCTGGTGCAGCGTGCCCAGGGCCAGGTAGCATTCCGGCAGCGTGTGGACGATGACGCGGAAGCCGTAGATGTCGAGCACGTCGGAAAACGACTTCTTCTGCTCGACCATTTTCTTGTAGATGCCGTAGAGCGACTTTTCCCGGCCGCTGACTTCCGCGTCCAGGCCGGCGGCGGGCAGGGCGGCGCGCACCGCCTCGGCGATCTTCGAGATGACCTCGCGGCGGTTGCCGCGCGCCGCCATCATGGCCTTGTGCAGGACGACGTAGCGGTTCGGGTAGATGGCCTTGAAGCAGCGGTCCTGGAGTTCGCGGAACAAGGCGTTCAGGCCCAGCCGGTGCGCGATCGGCGTGTAGATTTCCAGGGTTTCGCGCGCCACGCGGCGGCGCTTTTCGGGGTTGACCGCATCCAGCGTGCGCATGTTGTGCAGCCGGTCGGCGAGCTTGATGAGGATCACGCGCACGTCGCGCGCCATGGCCAGCAGCATCTTGCGGAAGGATTCCGCCTGCTGTTCGGCCTTGGTGGCGTATTCCAGGCGTTCGAGCTTGGTGAGGCCGTCGACGATCTCGGCGACCTCGCCGCCGAATTTCTCGGCCAGTTCCTGCTTGCTGACGCCCTGGTCCTCGATCACGTCGTGCAGCAGGGCGGCCATCAGGGAGTCGGCGTCGAGCTTCCAGCCGGCGCAGATCTCGGTGACGGCGATGGGGTGGGAAATGTACGGCTCGCCGCTGGCGCGGAACTGCCCCAGGTGGGCGTTGTCGGCGAAGCGGTAGGCTTCCCGGATCCGCTCGATGTCGCGCGGGCCGAGGTAGCCGGAGACGATCTGGTTGAGCCCGGCCAGCGAGGCGATCGGGCTGGGCGCGGGTTCGGATTGCGGGGCGGGCGCCGTGTGCGGCTTGCGCCGCCGCAGGCGGGGACCCTTGCGCAGGACGGCGAGCAGTCCCGAGGACGCGCCGCGCAAACCTGAAAACGCCATGGCCCGCCCCGCCGGATCAGGTGGGGACTTTGCGCAGCATCTCGGTGCCGACCAGCCCCTGGGCGATTTCGCGCAGCGCGGTGACCGTGGGCTTGTTGTGGCTCTGGATGCGGGGCTCGTGTCCCTGGGCCAGTTCGCGGGCGCGATAGGTCGCGACCAGCGTCAGGTCGAAGCGATTGGGGACTTTTTCGAGGCAGTCTTCTACGGTGATGCGGGCCATGGGTGTCCTGGTTCAGGAAGCGGTTGACAGGGGTTTGCGGATGCCCAGCTGGGTGAACAGGTCGGCGTGCCGGACGGACTGCGCCGTATAGCGCAGCCGCGCCGCGCAGATCACGTGCCGCAGCTGCTCCAGTGCAAGGCTAAATTCTTGATTAATAATAACATATTCACAATCGGAGGCATGCGCCATCTCGCCGCCCGCCGCGAGCAGCCGGCGGGCGATGACCTGGGGCGCGTCCTGGCCGCGCTTTTTCAGGCGGGCTTCCAGGGCCTCGATCGAGGGCGGCAGGATGAAGATGCCGATCGCCTGGGGATAGTGGCGGCGCACCTGCAGGGCGCCCTGCCAGTCGATCTCCAGGATGATGTCGGTGCCGCCGTCCAGGGCCTGCTCGACCCGGTCGCGGGGCGTGCCGTAGAAATTGCCGTGCACTTCCGCCCATTCCAGCATGTCGCCGCGGTCGCGCATCGCCTGGAAGGTTTCCACGGACACGAAGCGGTAGTGCTTCTTGTCTTCTTCGCCGGGGCGGGGAGTGCGGGTGGTGCAGGAAATGGACAGCGCCAGGCTGGCGTCCTTTTCCAGCAGGGCATTGACCAGGCTGGACTTGCCCGCCCCGCTGGGGGCGACCACCATGAAGATATTGCCGGAAGACTGTGTCATGTCGCGTTCGAGTCGGCGCGCGGGGATGCCGGGCCGGGCTGGCCGAGCTCGGCCAGCGCCTCGGCGTAGGCCTGCGGGCCCGTGCACAGGAAGACGATGGCGTCGCCCGGATTCAGGTTGAAGAGCACGTCCTGGATCTGCTCGGAGGCGTCGTCGCCGTCGTGGATCGCGGCGACGTGGACGTCGCCGTCCCCCTGGAACTGCTCGGCCGGGACCAGCTCGGCCACCTGCTCGACGTCGGCTTCGCGCTGGGCCACGTAGACGCGGAAGGACAGGTCTTCCAGGGTGATGTCCAGGACCAGCCCACGGTCCAGATGGGAGATCAGTCGGCTTTCGAGCGGCATGGGCATGGGGAACGTGGGACGAGTCCTCGATTATAGACGCTTTGCCGGCGTGGCCCGGGTCCGGGGGGCGGGCACGGCGCCCGCCGGGGCGCGCCACGCGGCCTGATTGCCGGGAGGCATGGCTGGGCAGGGCCGGGCTGCGCAGGGCCGGGTTGTGGAGATTGTGCGGGGTGGTGCCTCCCGCCGTCGTGCGTCAGGCGAGGCCGAAGGTGGCCACCACCGGCGCGTGGTCCGAGGGCTTGTCCCAGCCGCGCGGCGCCTTGTCCACCGCGCATTCGAGGCAGCGCGCCGCCAGCGCCGGCGTCGCCAGGATGTGATCGATGCGCAGGCCGGCGTTGCGCCGGAAGCCCATCTGGCGGTAATCCCACCAGCTGAAGGTGCGCGGCGGCTGGTCGAACAGGCGGAACGTGTCCTGCAGGCCCAGACCCAGCAGGTCGCGGAAGGCCTGGCGCTCGGGATCGGAGACCAGGATGCCGCCGGCCCAGGCGGCCGGGTCGTGCACGTCCTCGTCGGCCGGGGCCACGTTGTAGTCCCCCAGGATCGCCAGTTCCGGGTGGCGGCCCATTTCCTCGCCCAGCCAGCCGCGCAGCGCCTGGAACCAGTCCAGCTTGTAGGCGTATTTGTCGCAGCCCACCGCCTGGCCGTTGGGGCAGTAGGCGCTGACGACGCGCACCAGCCGCCCATCCGGGCCGGGCAGGGTGGCGGCGATGATGCGCTGCTGGGGGTCGTCGTAGCCGGGGATGTTGCGCTGCACGTCCAGCAGCGGCGTCCGGCTCAGGATCGCCACGCCGTTGTAGGTCTTCTGTCCCGCCCAGCAGGCGTGGTAGCCGGCGTCCAGCAGGGCTTCGCGCGGGAATTTCTCGTCCGGCAGCTTCAGTTCCTGCAGGCACAGCGCGTCGACCGGATTGGCCCGCAGCCAGTCCAGGACGTGGCCCAGGCGGACGTTCAGGGAATTGACGTTCCAGGTGGCGAGTTTCATTCGATTTTAAATTCCGTTAATAATCAAATAGTTATCACATCACCACACATTGAATTTTCGGTCTAGCTACCCACCTGGCTACCCAATTTGGACCTGGTGGGCGTCTTTTCTTTGTGTTGCGTGAATACGACTATGGTATCAGCAGGGCATCTTGTTTCGCTCGATCATGGCGTGCAGGCTGGTGGCCGTGATGCCGCTGGATCGCTTGCCGATTTTGACCAGCTCCAGTTCGCCGTTATGGACCAGTCGGTAGATCGTAGAGCGAGAAACCCCCAGCTTGGCCTCTGCCACGTTGATGCGGTAGAGCAGTGCCCGTGTTGCGGCGCGGTGGGGAGGATGGGAAATGGGAGTGCTTGCTACTGTCATAAGTCGATCCTCTTCGGATGGCCGGTGAAAATAGTGGCTCCAAATGTGGAGTGTGAGCGTTTGGCAGGGCCAGCCGCCGATCCGCGGAGGGCGGTACGGCTGGGTGCCAGAGACTGCGGTCTTTCCCGCCGTCATCATGGGATTACGTCGCCATCCTGGATGTTGGGCGCCTGTTGTGGGCGCTCCGGGCGCTTCCGCTGGGGAAGTCCCCGCGACCTGCAGCCATCGCGCCCCACGCTAGGGACAGGCGGCTAGTTGCGGATTTCATCGGTTTTGCTTCAACCCCGATGCGTTGCAGGTTGCTGCGCAATCGCGTGCCGCGTGTCGGGCAGGGCGCAGTGTTTATCGGTTGTTGCTTTTTAAAGAGCCGGCCTGCGTTTAGCAGGTGGGGTTATTCTCATCAAATTGATTAGCAATGTCAATAACCATCAAAGGCGATTATTTTTCTAAAAAATTCAATGGTTTACTGGAAGAGTGTTGAGCGTAGCTGATCCCGGACACTAGAGGGATACAACCATGACGCAAATTGTTTTTTCCCGTGACCGTGCCGGGATCGCTAAAATTGCTTCACTTCCTAGAGGCGGGCAGGGCAAGTTTGTTTCAGTGAAGTTCAGACCGTTTCATGCCCTGATGATGTTGATCTGACATGGCGTTACATTCTGGGTGGTCCAGGCTGAACTTCTGCGCAGAAAAACTGCACAAAGACACTACCTTCCGTCACATCCAAATAGCTGATTTATCTAATAGAATCCATGTTCATGCCATGGTTATTATGAATATATATGCCTGACTTTCAGCCTGTACGTCACGCCTGTACCCTGGTGGGCGGGATGACATCACTTGCCCAGAAACTTGGCCTGCCGGTGCAGGTCGTCAGCGGCTGGGCAGCCGGTACGCGACCGGTGCCGATCATCCGCTGCGTGGAGATCGAGGAACTGACGGGGGGAGGGGTCACCCGGAAGCAGTTGCGTCCGGATGACTGGTGGCAGATTTGGCCGGAGTTGCGGGGGGAGGGCTAGGAGCTATTGCTTCTCATCTGCTGGATGGGGAGATCAAGCAGGTATTCCACGGAGGGCATGGCTCCTAGCGTCAGATGCTTATGTCAGTGCGCTGAAAAGCTTTGACAGATAGCTATTTGGGCCATCTTCCATGAATAACACATTACGGTTTTCCAGCTCGGCTTTCTTGGCTGGGTCGCCCACGTTGAGCAGGTCGGAAAACCTCGTAGGCGACAGAATAAAGGCGTTCAGGATTAGTGGAGGCTCACCCGCCTTGGCCTGTCCAGCCAGCGTTGTTTCCAGGGTTTTGACTTCCTTGTACAGCCCCAGTTTCGGGTGTGACAGGTCGAGGTTGCGCAACCCCTTCGGATCGACAAAGGTGAGCCACTGTTTGCCGCTGGTATCGTCCACCAGCCACAGCAAGAAATCCGGGTAGAAGTTGCCCGCCAATGCAAAGCCTAAACCTTTGTCCGCGCTAGCAGCATTGCGCAACAGGTACAGACTGCGCTGGCCGATAGCCTCGCGCCCACCTGCAGACCGATAGAACGCCTCCAAATCGCGAACAAACGTCACTTCGCTGGGGGCACCCAATCCCAGTGGACGCAGCTTGAGTGGCACCAGATCCTTGTCGCTATCTTGCTCGAAGCCAAACAGAGGATAGAACAAGTGCCGGTCGAAGCTGATGGCCACCATGTGCGGTGCATACCATTGGCTTGCCTCGCCAATTTTGCTGTCCGAGACCAGTTTTTTCAGGGTCTCCAGCTTTTTTTGGTATGCCAGGCCGTCATCATTATTCTCAATCTCGAACTGGTACAGTTTGAGCATTGACCCGTGGTCTTCGTCGACGTGGGTAATGTCGTAGAACTGGCCCTCGTACCCGGTCTTCAATGCCTTGTAGAAACGGTCGGTATAGTCCGTCAATAATCTTAGCAGGATGTCTTCTTGCTTGTGAATGTCGGCGAAGGTCGTTACGTTCAGCTCGGATGCAGGAATGAACAGCGTATACCAAGCCTGATCTCCGGCGCAGAAGTCGATCAGCTTCTGCATGTCTAGCCGCAGATTACTCCAACTGCGTTGCAGCTTGTAATCCTGCAAGGCCAGATAGATACGGTCCCAGTTGAAGGCCGAGAATAGGGCGGGGTTCAGCTTGCCCTTATTCCGTGCTTCTGCCAAGGGATGCACATGTTGTGCCCCGGTATTTTTGCTGGATAGTGCTTCAACGCGAGGGTGTAGATCAAGCACCACATGAGGGAGCTTGATCTTGCCTTGGAACTGCGTGGGGATTTCATAGAGCCACGGGAAGTGCGTGCGCTTGAACCCGAGTTTCTGGTTGTCCTTGTAGCCGTCCTTCAATGCCAAGGTCTTCAACTTGCCCTTGGGTAGGTTGGCCCGTGTCGGAAAGTCCAGCTCCAGTACTTCGTCACTTGGCGTGATGCCTTCCTCGCGTAGGTAATCTTTGAACGCAGCCATGTAGCTGGCGCGCACACCAAAGATGTTCAGCGCCTCCAGCTTGTCCAGATGCACGCCCTTGGGCCTGTCCTGCGGCAAGGTGCGCTTGAGCGAGAAGCCTTTGCCCTTGAGGCGCACCCCGCGTCCAAATAACTGGATGATCTGAGAGCCTTCACCCTGACCCATATTCAACAGACCCATCGTGGACACGCGCCAACTGCTCCAGCCTTCCGTGAATTTGCGTGAGCCGATCAGCACGTTGAGGCGGCTGTCTTTGTTGTTTAGTGTGCTGAACAGCGCACCGCCGAAGTCGTCGCGTTCGCTGTCAAAGGTCTTCACGCCCTCTGCCATCCCGTAAAAGCCCGAGTCGTTACCGATGTTAATGAGGCCAAACGGATCAGCATTGCCCACACGCAATGCCAGCTCGCCCTTGCTGCCTTTGATGTTGACCAGCTTCAGGCGCTGACGGGCCGAGGCATTGAACACACGCCGCAGAATGTCAGCGTACAGATCATCTACGTGGTCGCTAAAGCCCATTAAGGGCGTGAATCGACCGCTGAAAATATTGTTGCCTTTGGCGTCCAGAATCTGTGCCTTGTCAGCAATCAGGTCGGCCAGCCAGGTCTTGATCTGCATGTCGCTGTTCAGGAAGTCGGCGAGGAAGCTCACTACCTCCAGAATGTCCGATTCTTCACCTGAAACCTTATTACCAACAAATACCCACAGCGGCTTTTCAATATTGAAGTCCGTCAACTTTTCATGGTGCGTGTTCCATAGCCATAACTGCTGGTAGTAGGAGAGCAAGCAGGCGGTGAAGTATTTGCGGGCGTTGTCGGCCTGTTCGTAGGCCTCACCGCTCATGTTGAGGATTAGCGACTCCTTACCGTAGCCATCCTCATAGAAGAATTTGTACGAGTAGTCGAACAGGATGCATTTGGCGTAAATCTCGCGGGTAGCGGTGGTGCGCGCGCGACACTTGTCCTCGGCAGTCAGCGCAAGTTGTGCCTTCTGTCCGTCGTCCAGACTGCGCAGGCTGCTGGTGTTGAACAGCATTTTGGCGCGTTTTTTCTGGATGTCTTCTTCCGCTGCCGCCACGGTCATGCCCTTCGCCACTGCCTGCCCGAAGGTGGCCGAGTACTCAAAGGCAAAGCCACCTCGCACCAGTGCTTCGCGCCGTGCCATCCACGCGCCCGCTGCTGTGCCCGTACCCCGGTGGCCTTCGTCCACCAGCACCAGGTTGTTGCCCTCGAAAGCATCCACGGCGACGGTCTTGTCGCCCATCTCATCGCCCAGCTTGTTGATGTCGATGATCTCGATGGTACCGCGTGCCGGTGACTGGGTTTTGTTGAAGAATTGCGAGAGCTCAAAGCCCGATAACCCCAACTCTTCCAGATGCTGACGGCTCAAGCCTTCGTTGGGCGTGAGCAGAATGATCTTGTCCGGGTACACACCGGCTACGCCTTGTTGAAAATAGTGCAGGTACTGGTGAATATTGACGTGCAGCAGCAGGGTTTTGCCGCTGCCGGTGGCATTCCAGAAGGCGATCTTGTTCAGGTCATCGGCCTCGAAGTCACGGAACGGTTCCGCGCCCGTCTCGGCGCGGTAGCGCGTCATTTCCTCGTTCAAGCCATCGAGCAAGTCCTGACGGTGATTGAAGTACCAGTCCAGATACAACTCGGTAAACAGCAGCGATAGGTACTGGAAGTACTTCATCTGCAACTCATGGCCCTCTCTCTTGTTGCGCTGGGCGGTAATGGCCTGCCAGTGGGCGACTATATTTAAATCGTAGCGCCGCAGGTCGGTCTCGGGCACCTTGTTGGGGTCGAACAAACCCCGGACCAGTTCGTGGAAGAACTTGGTTTGGCCGTCCTCGTCGATGCCCTCGAAGCGGTCATCGCCCAAGCGCATCTTGAGTGCTGCCAGCGTGCCGCCCTGGAAAAAACCCAGCACCCAGCGATTGAGCACCAATTCCTGATGGAAGCTGCGCTTCTTGGTTTTCGGTTTTGCTGCGCGTGCCATCAGATGTCCTCCACCGAGAACATGCGCTCCAGAAACTCTGGCTCGATCTGGCGCAGCTTGAGCACACGGGTGGCACCGCCTTCCTCGGCTGTCGGCGTCAGCACGGTGGGAATATTGTGGTCGCCGTTGATGTAGACCACATCGTACTCGTTGTCCGCCGGGTTGATGGCCAGCGTGTCGCACAACATCCTGATGTCGCGCATACCCGTTTTCTTGTCTTCCTCGAAGCCCCACTTGTCACAGTCACGCCAAAGCACGAGGCAGCTTTCACCGCTGGGCAGGGTGCCGATGACGGTGACATAGCCGCGCTGCGGCTGGGCGTCGATGTGCTTGATAAGCAGGCCGATCAGGTAATTGAAGGTCTCCACCAGGTCGATCTTGCGTGGCTCGAACGCGCCTGCCGAATCCACGGCCACGTTAAGGGTGTAATCGAAGGGCTTCCTGAAGTCCTCCACCGACAGCAGCGATCCACGGCTTTCCACGTCCAGCAGGTAGTTGAGCAGGTAGTCGTCCTTGGCCTGCTGCGGCAAAGCGTTCAGCAGATCGCCCTGCGCGGGCGTACGGCGCAGTTGCAAGTTGTTCAGGGTGTCTTCGTAGCTTTCGAGCTTGAGGACCTTAAAGCTGTGGGAGATACCGGCTTCTGACCTTGTAGGTTTGCCATCTGACCACATTGAAGAGAACACCGATTTCTGCAATCGAGCCTTAAGAATGGGTTCGAAGTATTCACCTTGTTCAACAAGGATGTACTTGCGCTGAGAGCCGGATATCTCACGATTTAGTGTGAGAACAGCTTGGCCAGTTGTCCCAGACCCAGCGAAATAGTCAAGAATCCAGTCATGATTATGCGAGACTGCGAAAACGCAATCTTTAGTCGTATGAATTGATTTCGGGTAATCGAAATCACCAATTGGGATTCCCATCTGTTTCGCTAGCTGAGTGCCGTTGTCCCCAGCATTGTATTTTGGCGAGTACCAGACAGTCTTGAACTGATCGCTCACCTTGGCAATTTTGATCTGAATTAGACCAGTTCGCCCAACATCCACCTTTAGGCGACTCCTCACGGACTCTACCGTCCCCCTTTCATAGCGCCACTTCCGCTCGACACCGCTACCGTCGATAGGAAACACTTCGATAGTACCGTCGTCCCGAGTAACATTGGCGCCCTTGGGGTGTTGCTCTGTGTCGAACCAGACGTCCCCGAAGCCTATGATCTTCCCGTCCTTCACTAGGATTGGATAAAAGCAGTTTGCAGCATCTGTCCGCAGTGACTCGCCGCCCCAGTTTCGAAGATTTGAGTACTCATAGTCGGCTTCATCTCTCGCGACTTGGTTTAGATCACCTCGCGATTTGGGGACTGAGAAAATAGCGTACTCATTGGTGTACGAGAAATGGTCACCTTGGACACCCTTCCTATTGTGCTCAACGGTCACCAAAACATTGTCGTTTTCCGGAAAACTCTCAGAAACGATCCTAGAAACTCCGTTCTCTTCGTTCTTGTCGATTGCAATTACCAGCGCCCCATCCAGCGCGGACAGCGGCTTAGCGGCCATCAGCCTATTCTCAATGAGTGAAAGGAATGAAGAGTGTTTGAAGTTATTTTTGTACGCGATCAAGCTGTTCGGCGCATTGTAGGGCGGATCGATATAGACACAGCCAATAGACTGCTTGAAACGGTGACGCAGGAGGCTCAATGCCTGGAAGTTATCCCCGTGAAAAAGGATGCCGCCAAGATTCTCATCGATTTCGTCGATCGAGCCCAGCAATCTGCGCGAGAAGTATTCGTCAAAAAGACTCGTGTCCACCATCCGATACGGCGCAGCCTTCAAGTCGTCCACAGTCCCCGGCGCATCGCCATCCCAAACGCCCAGTTGCGTCCACCGCGCCCACTGCTGCTCGTTCGCTACCACTTCCGGCCACAGCGCTTCTGGCACCTGATCCAACGTGATGCAGTAGTGACTGGAGACAACGAATTTCTTTTTCAGCCACAGCTTTTTCTGGAAATCCTCCAGCTGTGCGAGGAAGGCAATCAACTCCAGCGCAATGCTGCGCAGGCACTGGATCATTCGAAGGTTCTTCTCGATGTCGGCAAACGCGCCCGCGTTCTGCACGTCGTCGAGATGCATAACTTCGTTTTTGATGTAGAAGTCCAGCTCGCGCCGGAGGAAACCACCCAGATCCTTGTGGATGAAGTAGTCAGCCGTATTCTTGGTGGTGTAGTCGCTCAGGTGCTTTTCCAGCAGGGTTCGCTGCGGATTCTTTTCGGTAGGCGCTCGGTTACCCAGAGCCAGCCAGCGTGCCTTGACGGCAACGTCCGCTAGCACGGCCTCTACGGCCCTGGTAACCAGCGCCTCCTGCTTGGTGCCTTTGGGCTGGGCAGCGTACTCAAAGCGGATGATCAGATCCTGATTTCCGTCGCTGCCCGATACTTCCTCCACGGGCACCAGTTCGTCTTCGTACTCGTCGCCGTTTTCATCCACACGGGTGACGGTCTTGGCCGCTACCAGGGCAAACCGACGTTCCTTGTCGTTGTCCTTGCGGTTGTCCTTGGCGGTGTCGGCGGCGGCAAGGCGGAAATGCACCGTGCGGCCGTCTTCAAGCTTGAAGCTGTAGTTGCTGAAGTTCTCGCCGCTCTTGGTGTAGTACTGATCCTTATTGGCCCAGTGCAGCATCACCTCTTCGCCCGCGTAGGGGATGGCGTAGGTGTCGCCCTTGTAACGGCGCTGGCTGATGAAGTCGCCTTCGCTGTAGTAGCGAGAGAAAAAGGTGAGCAGGTGCGAGAACACGGTGTTTTCGTGTTCATTGACACCGGCACCGTACTGAGCCAGTTTCTGCCGAAGCTCCAGTACTTTGGGCACGGTATTCGGGTTGATGCCATCGGCCTGATACTGGGTTTCTTTCTCCTTGAGCTCGCGTGCTACTTGTTCGCGTTGAGCTTCGTTGCCACTACTGAGCGCAGCTTGCACCTTTTCAGCTAGCCTGGATTTTTCACCAAAAGGAATCGGCACATCCCTGAAACCCGCATAAAATCAAGGTGCGAACAAGATTTTGG
>OFTX01000918.1_pt1 | contig 12404 bp, 9 predicted proteins | sample 1775051 | NCBI WGS metagenome assembly OFTX01 (sample SAMN08195772, study PRJEB24354) | sludge metagenome | isolation source: sludge from phenol fed wastewater aerobic bioreactor A | place: India: Nagpur | collected 2016-09-15
CCATTTGAGTTTTATCGGCATGCTCAAACAACATACCCGAGCTTTTATTTATAATGAACGATCCCAAACCACCCGCCATTCCTCCAATACCTGTAATGGTGGCAATTGCTTTTTTAGGAAACATATCTCCAACAGTAGAGAAAATATTGGCCGACCATGATTGGTGAGCGGCGCCGGCAATACCAATAATAATTACAGGCAGCCAGGAACTAATAGAACCCAAAGGCTGGGCCAGTAATACAATTAGCGGAACAAAGGCGAAAATAAACATGGCTTTCATTCTACCTTCGTACGGGTTCATTCCCTTTTTTTCTACTAAGAATGTTGGCAACCAACCGCCAATTATAGAAAATAAGGTAATCATATATAGTATGAATAAAGGGAAGGCGCTTTGTGTTGCATTCATTTTATAAATATCTTTCAGATAGGCGGGTGTCCAGAACAAATAGAACCACCAGACACCATCGGTCATAAATTTTCCAAATGCAAAGGCCCAGGTTTGTTTGTATTTAAAACATTCTGCAAAAGAGGTTTTTTGCTCAGCCTGGGTAGTTACAGAAGTAGAAACATCAGTAAGGATATCTTGTTGTATATAGGCAAGCTCCGTTTTATTTACTTTAGAATGCAGTTCGGGCTTCTTATACATTAATCCCCAAAAGAACATCCACAGAAATCCAATTGCACCGATAATTACAAAAGACATTTCCCATCCATATATTTTAGCAATAAAGGGGATGGAAACAGGTGCAGATAAAGCTCCTACAGTTGCCCCCGCATTAAAAATGCTGGTAGCCAGTGCCCTGTCTTTTTTGGGAAAATATTCTGCCGTTGATTTGATAGCAGCAGGAAAATTGCCGGCTTCACCCAAAGCCAGTATAAACCGTGCAAAAATAAACAGGCTTACTGAGGTTGAAGTGATTACCGTTGCTTTATCAACTTTGGCAAGCGCTTCTTTAGCACCTTCAAAACCCAACCACCACTGATTGGTAAGAATACCTGATGTGGCAATGCCGCAAAAAGCATGCATACATGCGCCTGCAGACCAAATGCCAATAGCCCAAAGAAACCCTTTTTTGGTATCCATCCAATCTATAAACCTTCCTGCAAACAACATTGATACGGCATAAAAAATTGAGAACAATGCGGTAATGGTTCCATAATCGCTATCCGTCCAGTGAAATTCAGGAACCAGGTAGTCTTTCCATGTTAAAGACAATACCTGCCTGTCTAAATAATTAATCGTGGTAGCAAAGAATAAAAGCGCACAAATTCTCCAGCGATAGCTGGTCATTGCTCCGCTTTCTTTTTGTATGGCTTCTGTTTGAGGTGTTAACGACATCGGATAGATTTTATAAGCAATTGAAAACTTGAACGTGTAGAAATAAATTTTATTTGCCCCTTACTTCTTTAATGGTTGCTAAAACTTCTTTGGTTAAGCTTTCAATCTTTGCATAATCCTTAGATTCAAGCAACGCTTTACTGATTAATTTACTGCCCATTCCTACAGCACATACGCCTGCTTTAAACCAAGCACCTATATTTTCTTTAGTAGTATCTACACCTCCTGTTGGCATAAACAACAAACCGGGAAATAGTTCTTTAACAGCACTCATAAAATCCGGACCCAATAAATTGCCCGGAAAAAGTTTTACAAATTTTGCTCCTAACTGTTCTGCTTTAATAATCTCTGTAGGAGTCATACACCCTGGTACCCAAAGCATATTGTTTTTATCTGCAACTGTTACAGCATCTTCTACCAAACCCGGGCTAATTAAATAATCTGCACCTGCATCTACAAAAGCCTGTGCAGCTTCCCTGTTCTTAATGGTGCCAACTCCCAAGTACATTCCTTTTAACTCTGTATCTATCAATTGGCGCATCGCTTTAAAATTTTGTAAAGCAGCTTCCCCTCTGTTGGTATACTCAACAGTTTTAACACCTGCTCTATATAGCGCTCTTAAAACCTCAAGAGTAACTTCTGTGTCTTTGTAAAAAAATAAGGGTAAAATTCCTTGTTGAGGGATCAACTCTAAAATTTCCTGTTTCGTGCTCATATAGCTAAATTTTAAAAATAGTTTTAATCGTTAATAACTTATTTAAACCTGCCCTTCAGAATATTAACCAATCGCTGTCATTCTGCTCAAATAAGCGTTTGAAGGTAAGCAGGTATGTGAATATTTTTTAAGAATCAAACAAAAATCCAATCAATTATTTACGATAACGTTTCCGTAACTTTTTAAATCCACAATGTCTTATTCAAATAATTTTGGTTACCGTTTTCAATCTACTTTAATTATAAAATCAACTAACGATCATGTCAAAAAAAGTTGTTACGCTCGGAGAAATCATGCTTCGCTTATCTACCCCCGATTTCAAGAGATTTGTTCAGGCAGATAGTTTTGATGTTACATATGGTGGTGGTGAAGCCAATGTTGCTGCAGCATTATGCAACTATGGTTTAAACGGAACATTTGTTACCAAAGTTCCCAATAACCCCATTGGACAAAGCGCTATTAATCATTTACGCCGTTACGGTGTAGATACTCAATTCATAGCCCGTGGTGGAGACCGCTTAGGTATTTACTTTTTAGAAACAGGCGCTTCTATGCGTGCCTCTCAAGTTGTATACGACAGAGCCGGCGCTTCTATTGCAGATGTAAACCCAAGTGAATTTGATTGGGATAAGATATTGGATGGTGCAGATTGGTTTCATACAACAGGTATTACACCTGCATTAAGTGATAAAGCTGCTGCATTAGCTTTAGCTGCATTAAAAGCCGCTAAAGCAAAAGGCATTACTACATCAATAGATTTAAACTACCGCAAAAAATTATGGAGTGTTGAAAAAGCAAGAACTGTAATGACTGAGCTTTGTAAATATGTAGATGTATGTATTGGCAATGAAGAAGATGCTGATACAACTTTAGGTTTTAAAGCTGCTCATACAGATGTTACTAAAGGAGAATTGAACTTAGATGGTTTTAAAGATGTATTTAAACAAATGAAAGAAAAATTCGGATTTAAATTCATCGCATCATCTTTACGTGAAAGCCATAGCGCCAGCGATAATGGCTGGAGTGCACTGGTATACGATGGCACTGAATTCTATCATACAAAAAAATACAATGTAAGGATTGTTGATAGAGTTGGAAGCGGAGACAGCTTTGCAAGTGGTTTAATTTACGGTTTGGTTACAGGTATGAAAATGGCCGATGCTGCCGAGTTTGGAGTAGCTGCCAGCGCATTGAAACATACCATTCCGGGAGATCTGAACCATGCTACTTTAAGTGAAGTGAAAGATTTGGTAAAAGGAGATGGCAGCGGAAGAGTTCAACGTTAATGAATTACCCCCAAAGTCCCTTTAACCACAAGGGATGCATATTCAGTCCGCTGCCATTTATTTGTCGGCGGATTTTTTATTCTTTCAACCCTAAAACAACATTTTATGATAGTAGATACCTTAACAAATATTGACAAATATGCAAGCATACATCCTTTGTTTGCACAAGCCATTGATTACATTAAGCAAACAGATTTAAATGCTGCAGAAATTGGCAAATATGATATTGCAGACGGATTAAAAGCTATTTATTCTGATAAGCCCGGTATTAGGGCAGAAGAAAGCAATGCCAAATTTGAGTGCCATAATAAAAACATAGATATACAAATCTGTATCAGGGGCAATGAAAAGATAGGATGGAAATCGAGAAATCTTTGTACACAGCAAAAAGGGGAATACAATACAGAAAAAGATGTGGTGTTTTATGCTGATGCCCCCGATATGTATGTACAGGTAAGCGATATGCAATTCTGTATTTTCTTTCCTGAAGATGTGCATAGCCCGATGATTGCTGTTGATGATAAACCTATTAAAAAATTGGTGATGAAAGTAAGAATATAAAATTCAGGATATACAAAAAGCAACTCAATGAGTTGCTTTTTACTTTAAAAGAATTCCTATTAATCATCATCCTGCCCTGAATTAAATTCAGGGTTGATTCAGGTTTTTTATAATTAAAGAGATTTTAAATTAAGTTTTAAACGAAGGAATAAAAATTTATTTCGCTTCCATTTTTTTCACTGTTAATACATCCTGTCCGGTACTGTCACCATGCTCCTGCAATTTTCCAAAGGCCGCAGCAGTGGCGTAGTCCAGCATTTCCTGTGGGGCATGGTTGTTATACAGGCCATAAATAAGCCCCGCCATAAAACAATCTCCACTACCGCTTCTGTCTATTACACCTTTACAGTTTAATTCTTGCGATATATATTGTTTTCCTTCTGTAAAAAGCGTAGTAAAATATCTTATATCATTAACTTCATTATCGAACCTGAATGTATTGGCAACCGTTTTGCATTTAGGGAATTTTTCCATTATCTCCCTGCTGGTTTGTTCGGCATGATCGGTATAGGCTAACCTGTTTTTTTTATCGTGAATATGTTCATCTATGCTTGTACCAATCAAAGTATGTGCGCTCCATATATTGCCCATCACCACGTCGCAATATTCAACCAACTGAGGCATTATTTCAATAGGTTGTTTGCCATATTTCCATAAGCGTGAACGATAATTCAGATCTATAGATACCGGTATTTTTTTTCGGCTGGCAGCTTCCACTGCTTCTAAACAAACATCGGCCACATTAGCATTCAGTGCCGGGCTAATAGCAGTGAAATTAAACCAGCATACATCTCTCAGTATTTTATCCCAATCGATCATTCCTCTTTTGAGTTGAGAGAAAGAAGAATTTTCCCTATCGTAAATAACACCGCTTTTTATATCTGCGCCTTTTTCTAAAAAATAAACCCCTATTCTGTTTCCCGCATACACAATTGAAGATGTATATATGCCTTTATATTCTAAATAATCAACCACATGGCGGCTCATAAAATTATCAGGCAAAGCGGTACAGTATTTTACAGGAACACCCCATGCAGCCAAAGCAGTTGCAGTATTGGCTTCTGCACCTCCCACATATAGTAACATAGGATGTTTTGCCAAAGCATCTGTTTCGGGAGCCGGTGATATACGCAGCAACAGTTCGCCGAAACAGAGTACTTTTTGCATAAGGGTTATTTTAATAAAGGTAATTTGCTTTCAACCGCTAACAATATAAAATGGTATGTGTCTTATCTCTTTAAAAAATGCTTCACCACTTTTTAGGTTATACTATTTTTGGCATACCAAGCGTTTTATTAACGCCCCATCCAGCCACCATCAACAGTAATAATAGTTCCATGTATATAGTTGGCTGCATTGGAGGCAAGGAAAATAGCAGCCCCTTTAAGATCGCTGGCTTCTCCCCATCTTCCTGCGGGTATTCTTGATAAAATAGATTTGCTCCTTTCTTCATCATTACGCAAAGCTTCCGTATTGTCTGTAGCAATATAGCCGGGAGCTATACCGTTTACATTCACTCCTTTACCTGCCCATTCGTTGGCCAATGCCTTTACCAGGCTGTTTAATGCCCCTTTACTGGCGGCATATCCGGGCACCATTATTCCACCCTGAAAACTCAGCAAAGAACAAGTGAAAATAATTTTACCGCTTCCCCTGGCAATCATATCTTTTCCTAATTCCCTTGCCAGTATAAAAGGCGCGTCTAAATTAATGTTGATCACTTTATCCCAATATTCATCAGGATGTTCAGCAGCCGGGGCCCGCATAATTGTTCCGGCATTGTTCACTAAAATATCAATAGTTGTGTTTTCTGATTTTAGTTTTTGAATGAAAGCATACAGGCTTTCTCTATTACTCATGTCAGCCTGGTAAGCTTTAAAAGATTTTCCCAAAGCCTGAACATCGTTTTCAATATCACTTCCATGTAAAGGCATAGAAGAAGAAACCCCGATAATATTTGCACCGGCTTCGGCCAGGCCTAATGCCATCGATTTTCCTATTCCTTTATTACATCCGGTTACCAGCGCTGTTTTTCCTGCCAGTGAAAACATTTGTTGTATAGACATTTAGAAGATGAATTTAGTACTTAAAAAATTGGATTGATGTGAGTTTACAATATCATTGATCAATTGTTTATTGTTCTCGTTCAACTTGGTAGCCACTAATGAACGAATAGAGAAAGAACGCAATGCATCTACAACAGACAAAGTTCCTTCCGCACTATCTTTTCTTCCTGTAAAAGGAAATGTATCCGGGCCACGCTGGCACTGGCAATTGAGATTAACCCTGCTTACCTGGTTTACCAATGGATCTATCAGTTGCGCAGTTTCTTCTGTATCGTTACTGAAAATACTTACCTGTTGGCCATGAGTAGAATCAATAAGATATTGAACCGGCTCTTCTATATCTGTGAAGGGAACTATAGGAATTACGGGCCCAAACTGCTCTTCCCTATACAACTTCATTTTACTGTTAACAGGATACACAACCGCAGGATATACAAAAGATTCTGCAACAGTGCCACCATGCTCGTTCATTACTTTAGCGCCATTGGCAACAGCATCATCAATACATTCTTTTAAATAAGCAGGCTTATGTGCTTCGGGTAATGGCGTTAATGAAACACCTTTTTCCCAGGGCATACCGTATTTTAATCCTGCCACACCTATATTTAACTGCTCTATAAATGCATCGGCAACAGACTGGTGAACAAAGATTATTTTTAAAGCCGTACACCTTTGGCCATTAAAAGACAGCGAACCCAATATTGTTTCGTTAACTGCAAGTTTTAAATCTGCCTTTTGTGTAATGATAGCTGCATTCTTTGCATCAAGGCCAAGTATTGCCCTCAACCTGTTTACTTTCGGATGCATTTTTTTCAACTGATCTGCTACTTTACTTGAACCGATCAATGTAAGCACATTTACTTTGCCCGATTCCATTAACGAAGGAATAATCGTATGGCCTCTTCCATAAATTGTATTTACCACTCCTTTCGGAAAAGACTCCTGAAAAGCTTTTAACAAAGGGTAATGCAACAACGTTCCATGTTTTGGAGGTTTAAACAACAATGTATTGCCCATTATAATGGCAGGAATCAGTGTTGTAAACGTTTCGTTCAACGGATAATTAAACGGCCCCATACACAACACAACACCTAATGGCGAACGACGAATTTGTGCAACAATGCCCTGCTCAATTTCAAAGCGGGAAGATTGCCTGTCTATATCTTTCAGTGCATCAATGGTTGCATAAATATATTCTACAGTTCTATCAAACTCTTTTACAGAATCTGCATAAGATTTTCCGATCTCCCACATAATCAACTTCACCACTATATCTTTTTGCGCAATCATTTTGCGTGTAAATTCTTCCACACACTTTATTCTGTTGGCAACGTTCATAGTTGGCCATTCGCCTCTTCCATTATTATACGCCGTTACGGCAGCATCTAAAGCTTCTAATGCTTCCGTTTCTGTACAAACAGGGTAAGTGCCAATGATCTTTCGCTTTAAGCCTTCCGGCGTTTGAATACAAATAGGCGATAGAACGGTGTGTACATTGCCGTTCCATTCTTTCATTTCTCCATTACACAAATAACTGCGCTGATGAATTTCGTGTGGCAGATTGAATTCTGCCGGAATCTCATTTTCGGTCACAAACATTTTCAGCAGGTCTTCTTTAAAACTCATGTTGTTTAGGTTGATTTATAAAAAAAGCACGTGGTTATTTGCCTTGCAACTGGTGCCAGCCAAAATAATTACGTGCGTTGAAGTAGCAAATATCCTGAATTATTTTACCAATCCAGTTAATATCATTGGGTAATTCTCCATTTTCCATTTCTGTTCCCATCAGATTACACAATAATCTTCTGAAATACTCATGGCGGGGGAATGATAAGAAGCTTCTGGAATCAGTTAACATACCAACAAACTTGCTTAACAATCCCATATTGCTTAATGCATTCATTTGTTTGATCATTCCATCTTTTTGGTCTAAGAACCACCATGCACTTCCCCACTGAACTTTTCCTGCAACACTCCCATCATTAAAATTTCCGATCATCGTTGCCATCAATTCATTATCTGCAGGATTCAAATTATACAAAATGGTTTTTGCCAATTGATCGGTAGTATCGAGTTTATTCAAGAAGGTTGATAAGGCCCTTCCCTGAGAGAAATCTCCGATAGAATCCCAACCGGTATCAGGACCCAGTTTAGATAGCATCCTGGAATTGTTATTTCTCAATGCACCCAAATGATATTGTTGCACCCAGCCTTTCTCATGATCCCATTGCGCAAACCACAGCATCATGGCAGATTTAAATTTCAATCTTTCACTTAACTCTAATGTTTTGCCCGAACGTATTTTATTGAAAATGTTTTCTACTTCTGCTTGCGTAAAATCTTCTGCATATACCTGCTCTAATCCATGATCGCTTACACTGCATCCGTTTTCATGAAAAAAATCATGACGGCTTTTTAGTGCATCCATATAATCTTTCAATGAAGCAATATGCTTATCTGCAGCTTTTTCAATTCTTGCCACATAATTATTGAAGTTGGAAACATCATCAACATTCATAGCAGCATCCGGACGAAATGCAGGCAGAATAGGGATTTCAAATCCATCATTTTTAATTTGCTGATGCATCAATAAATCATCTGCAGGATCATCTGTTGTACAAACCAACGCAACATTCATTTTGCGAAGAATATTTTTAACGGAATATTCTTTTGTTTTCAATTTGGCAGAGCATTCATCGTAAATCTTCTTTGCACTCGATGGGTTTAAAATTTCATGCACATCAAAATAACGTTGCAATTCCAGGTGTGTCCAATGATATAAAGGATTACGTAACGTATAAGGAACGGTTTCTGCCCATTTCAAAAATTTCTCTTCATCGCTGGCATTACCTGTACAGTATTTTTCTTCCACACCATTGGTACGCATGGCCCGCCATTTATAATGGTCTCCGTATAACCATATCTGCGTAAGGTTATCAAAATTTTTATCTTCTGCAATTTGTTGTTGCGGCAAATGACAATGGTAATCTATAACAGGCATTTGCTTCGCATACTCATGATATAGTTTTTCTGCAGTAGGGTTGGTTAGTAAAAAATTTTCGTCAATAAACTTTTTCATAATATCCACTTTAGTATTTCAATTAAACATTGTTGCGTCGCACACTGCAACGCTTTGTTCTTTACTCATCAAGCTACAATTCAAGGTTAAAAGCAAATGCAAAACGAAACGTTCAGGCTATTGCATTACGCTTTTAAAGGCTCACACCACGCTTCCACGGAATAAAGTCGTCTTGATTCAACTGCACCGCTTTGGGCACTACTTCTCCGCTGGCTGCTTTAATACAATATTCTAAAATTTCTTCTCCCATCTGTTCAATGGTTTTATCTCCGCTAATCACGCTGCCGGTATCTATATCAATAATATCATTCATTCTCAAAGCCAATGCTGTATTGCTCGATACCTTTATGGTTGGACAAACCGGATTACCTGTTGGCGTTCCCAAACCTGTTGTAAATAAAATTAATGTAGCACCACTGGCTGCTTTACCTGTTGTTGCTTCCACATCGTTACCCGGCGTACACACCAAACTTAAACCCGCTTTGGTTGCAGGTTCTGTATAATCCAACACATCTACAACCGGAGAAGTGCCGCCTTTTTTTGCAGCGCCATTACTTTTAATAGCATCGGTAATTAATCCATCACGAATATTTCCGGGAGAGGGATTCATGTGAAAACCGGAACCTACTTTAATAGCTGATTCTCCATAAGCCGTCATCAGTTCAATAAATTTCCTCGCTGCTTTTTCTTCAATGGTTCTATCAATTAAATTTTGTTCCGCACCACACAATTCCGGAAACTCTGCCAGCAATACTTTACCGCCCAATGCCACTAACAAATCGCTTGTATAGCCTACAGCAGGGTTTGCTGATATTCCGCTGAAACCATCGCTGCCACCGCATTTCACGCCTAACACCAACTCACTTAATGGTGCAGGTTTTCTTTCTTGTTTGTTTATTTCAATTAATCCTTCAAATGTTTTTTTAATCGCATCGCTAATGAGTTGCTCTTCGCTTTGTGATTGTTGTTGTTCAAACACCAACAATGGTTTATTAAAATTTGGATTTCTTTCTTTCAAGTCTTTTAAAAAATCTTGTGTTTGCAAATTCTGACAACCCAAACTCAGCACTGTTACACCGCCAACATTCGGATGATCTGCATACGCTGCCAATAATTTACTCAGCACAGCAGCATCCTGGCGAATGCCCCCACAGCCACCCTGGTGGTTTAAAAACTTAATGCCATCAACATTTTTAAAGGGTCTTTCATTTTTATGTTGATTGGAGTTAGGCGAAAGATTAATATTCGAAACATCTTCTCCCTTTTGATACGCTTCTAATAATTGATGCGTAAACGATTTATATTTTGGTGTAACTGCATAACCCAATTCGTTATGCAATGCTTCTCTAATAACATCTAAATTTCTGTTCTCACAAAAAACCGTTGGTACAAATAACCAGTAATTAGCCGTTCCAACTTTTCCATCTGCTCTATGATACCCATTAAAAGTTTTACCACTAAACTTTGAAATATCGGGTGGTTGCCATTGATAATGATATGGCCTGTATTCAAAAGGTTCTGCGGCATGTTTTAAATTCTCCGTACTCATCCTGCTTCCTCTCAAAACATCTGTTTGAATTTTTCCAACCAATACGCCATACATATATACTTCTTCTCCCGGCTTCATATTGTTCATATAAAATTTATGTTTGGCAGGAATATCTTCCACCAATACATAATCTTGTCCGTTGAAATGGATAGTTTCTCCTTTAGCAATGTTTTGCAAAGCCACTATCACATTATCTCTTTCGTGTATTTTTAAAACTTTACTTCTCATGTTGCTTTAAAACAATGTTGCAAGGGTTGTTTCAGCCCCTTTGGTGATCAATTGTTTCAGGTACGCTGCAACCACTCTCTCAAATTGCGGCAATGCCAGCAAGTTAGTACCCCATAATGATTCGTTGCTTAATACAGTATTAACCACTTCATCCGTATTGCCTGCTTTCCACAATTCATAAAAGTAAGGAGCAGAGGGGTCCTGAATTAAATATGATTCCTTATTATACTCGCCATAATATTTTCCGCCCTCTTCCTTCACCACTTTCATAAATAAAATATACGCTGCAAATCCAAGGGAAATTAATTTGGGTGCTTCGTGATGGTGCTCGTAATGTTTAATAATCAACGGAACATTACGCATTTTCATTTTATCGGTATAGTTCAGTGTTATACTGATCCATTTATGTTCTATATGCGGGTTGCGAAAACGATCTATTACATTCTTTGCAAACTCAAAAGCATCTAACCTGCTTATCTCAATACTTTCAATACAAGGCGCTAATTCGTGTACCATTAAATCGTGCACAAACAAACCCATTAACCTGTTGTTCATGGCTTGTTTCACTGTTTCAAATCCGGCTAAAAAGGCAAGGCCGCAACTTAATGTATGCGTACCATTTAACAGCCTCAGTTTTAACTCCCTGAATTTATTAATATTGGGCGCTATCACTACACCATTATCCGTTTTTGCAAAAGACAGCCTTTCTATAGAAACAGGATTAGAGGTTTCAATGGCCCATAAACTATATACTTCACTCATAATGGCTATTTCATCTTTATAGCCCGCAGCAGATTCAAAAGCAGATTGTATTTCTAAACTTGGCTTACCCGGCACAATACGGTCTACCAGGGAATTGCAAAAATCATTTGCAGTTTCAATCCATTCAACAAATGTATCTTCCAACTGCAGTTTGACAGCCAACTGCAATACTATGAGTTTTAATTTGGTGCCATTATCAATAATCAATTCTGTTGGCACGATAGTAAAGCCGGCATCTTTGGCGCCATTAAATATTTTATACCTTTCGTATAAGAGTGCCAATAATTTTCCGGGAAAAGATGAAGGCGGATTATTATGTATAGAATCGTTTTCATCTAACACAATACCAACCTCCGTTGTATTGGAAATAATAACGTTTATTTCTTTATTAGCAGCACATTTTACTACTTCATTCCATTCAGTTTTGGCAGATAGCACCCTGCTTATTGAGGCATTTACAATATTTTCCTCTACCAGTGTTTCGCCTTTATACCCTTTAATTACATGTGTGAACAATCCATCTTGTTGTGTAAACTCATCGCTTCCGCCATTACCGGTAGATTTTACTACAACCACTCTTCCGTTGAAAGTATTTTGTTTATTGGCTTTATCAATAAAATAATCGGGTAACCCTCTTAATAAAACTCCGGTTCCAAATTGTAACACCCTTTCCGGTAAATTAAATACCAAAGACGTAGGTTTAATCACTACGTCGTCTTTAATCAATTCAATGTTTTTTTTATTCAGTTGCATATTATTCATTTAACAAAGGGTTCCATCTGTTGCCAAATAACCAGGATGTAGTTACCTGACCGTGTG
>OFTX01000919.1_pt1 | contig 12392 bp, 13 predicted proteins | sample 1775051 | NCBI WGS metagenome assembly OFTX01 (sample SAMN08195772, study PRJEB24354) | sludge metagenome | isolation source: sludge from phenol fed wastewater aerobic bioreactor A | place: India: Nagpur | collected 2016-09-15
GCAAGGCGGTGCAGGCCGGCGTGAAGCTGGCCTTCGGTACCGACGAGGGCGTCTACCCCTACGGCGACAACGCCCGCCAGTTCGCCTACATGGTGCGCTACGGCATGACCCCGCTGCAGGCGATCCGCTCGGCCACGATCGACGCCGCCCGCCTGCTCGGCAGGGAGAAGGAGCTGGGCTCGATCGCTCCCGGCAAGGCGGCGGACCTGGTCGCCGTCGCCTGCGACCCGCTGCAGGACGTGGACTGCCTGCGCCAGATCCGCGGCGTGATCAAGGCCGGCCAGCCCGTCCCCCTTGGCCCGGACCCGCGCGGCCGTTGATGCCGCCGTGACCACCCAGCGCAAGATCGGCTTCTGGACCTGCACCGCGCTGGTGGTCGGCAACGTCATCGGCATGGGCATTTTCCTGCTGCCGGCGTCGCTGGCGCCGTTCGGCTTCAACGCCGTGATCGGCTGGCTGATCACCTTGTTTGGCTGCCTGACCCTGGCCCGCGTGTTTGCCTATCTGGCGCGGTCCATGCCGGACGCGGATGGCCCCTATGGCTACATCCGCGAGACGCTGGGCGAGCTGCCCGCGTACCTTGCCTTGTGGGCGTACTGGGTGTCGCTCTGGCTGACCAACGCGGCGTTGGCGACCGGTGTGGTCGGTTACCTCACGGTGGTGTTTCCGGCCACGCGGGCGATCCAGCCGGCCTTGTTTGCGCTGGCCCTGGTGTGGTCGATGGTGCTGGTCAACCTGTTCGGCGTGCGCACCGGCGGCAGCGTGCAGATCGTGACCACGGTGCTGAAGTTGCTGCCGATGCTGGCGGTAGCGCTGCTCGGCGGCTGGGTGCTGCTCGACGCCCCGGCCAGCTACGTGGCGCATCCGCCGACCACACCGATCACCCTGCACGGCGTGATGGCAGCCTCCACCATCGCCCTGTACGCCATGCTCGGCTTCGAGTCGGCGACCGTGCCGGCGGCCCGGGTGGAGAATCCCGGGCGCACGATTCCACGCGCCACCATGACTGGCGCCATCGTACTGGCGGTCATCTACCTGATCGTGTCCACGGTGCCGCTGCTGTTGATCCGGCAATCCGAACTGGCCGCGTCGAGCGCGCCGTTTTCGTTGCTGATGGACCGCTTTGCCGGCGCCGGCTCTGGCCGCTGGCTCGCCTTGTTCGTCGTGGTCAGCGGCCTTGGCGCGCTCAATGGCTGGACCCTGCTGGTCGGTGAGCTGACGCGGACCCTGGCTGGCAACGGAGTGATGCCGGCCATGCTGGCGCGTACCAACCGCTACGGCGCGCCGGTGAGTGCGCTGCTGGTCACCGGGCTGCTGGCGTCGGTCATGGTGGTGATGAGCTACAGCCGCTCGCTGGTCGACGCGTTCACCTTCATCACCCTGATGGTGACGGCGGTGAACCTGCCGCTGTACCTGGGCTGCGGCCTGGCGCTGTTGGTGCTGTGGCGCCGCGGCACGGTCGCGCGCGTGCTGCCGGTGGCGGTCATCGCGGTCGCGTATGTGTTGTTTGCGTTCATCGGCATTGGTGGCGAACCCTTCCTGTATGCCCTGGGCCTGGGTGCCGTCGGGCTGCCGCTGTATGTGCTGATGCGCTGGCGCCGCAAGGCGGTGGTGCCGGCCGGGGAGAGCCCACCATGAGGGACCCGCGCCACGACATCCTGTTCACGCCGGTGCGCATCGGCCCGGTCACGGCGAAGAACCGCTTCTACCAGGTGCCGCACTGCAACGGCATGGGCCACGCCATGCCGCAGGCCCATGCGGCGATGCGCGAGATGAAGGCGGCCGGCGGCTGGGCGGTGGTCTCCACCGAGGAGTGCGAGATCCACCCGAGCAGCGACGAGACGCCGTATGTCGAGGCGCGCCTGTGGGATGACCGCGACATTCCGGCGCTGGCGCTGATGTGCGACAAGGTGCATGCCCACGGCGCGCTCGCCGCCCTGGAGCTGGTGCACAACGGCCCGGCGGCATCCAACCTGTACTCGCGCGAGGTGCTGCTGGCGCCATCGGCGCAACCGACCAAGTACGGCTACCCCGCGCAAGCCCGGGCGATGACCGCGCACGACATCCGCGAATACCGGCGCTGGCACCGCGAGGCGGCCGTGCGCGGCAAGCGTGCCGGCATGGACATCATCTACGTGTACGCCGCGCACGATCTGTCGCTGCCGATGCACTTCCTGCAGCGCCGGCGCAACCAGCGCACCGACGAATACGGCGGCTCCCTGGAAAACCGCGTGCGCCTGCTGCGCGAGGTGCTGCAGGATACGAAGGACGCGGTCGGCGACACCTGCGCCGTGGCGCTGCGCTTTGCCACCGAGGAGCTGCTTGGGCCGGGCGGCGTGGAACTGGCGGAGGCCAGGGACATCGTGGCCATGCTGGCCGAGCTGCCCGACCTGTGGGACGTGAACGTGGCGGCCTGGTACAACGATTCGGTGCCCTCGCGTTTTGCCGCCAGCGGCGCGCAGGAGCCGTTCGTCGACTTCGTCAAGCAGACCACCAGCAAGCCCGTGGTCGGTGTCGGTCGTTTCACCTCGCCCGACGCCATGGTGGCGCAGATCAGGCGCGGCGTGCTGGACTTCATTGGCGCCGCGCGGCCTTCCATCGCCGATCCGTTCCTGCCCAAGAAGATCGAGGAAGGCCGCAGCGACGACATCCGCGAGTGCATTGGCTGCAACGTCTGCGTCTCCGGCGACATGACCATCTCGCCCATCCGCTGCACGCAGAACCCGACCATGGGCGAGGAATGGCGCCGCGGCTGGCACCCGGAGCAGATCCAGCCCGGCCGCTCGGCCAGCCGCGTGCTGGTGGTCGGTGCCGGCCCGGCCGGGCTGGAAGCGGCGCGCGCGCTGGGCCAGCGTGGCTATGCGGTGACCCTGTGTGAGGCACGCCGTGAGCTGGGCGGCCGCGTGACGCGTGAAGCAGCCCTGCCGCACCTGGCCGAGTGGGCACGCGTGCGCGACTGGCGCGTGCACCAGCTGGACAAGCTGCCCAACGCGGTCGTGTACCGCGATTCGCCCCTGGGCGCGCAGGACGTGCTCGACTTCGGTGCAGAACACGTCGTGCTGGCCACCGGCTGCCACTGGCGCCGCGACGGCTTCGGTCGCGCCAACGCGCTGGAGCACGCGGGGCTGGCAGATGACCCGCGGGTCTTCACCCCGGACGACCTGATGGACGGCCACATGCCGGAAGGCCGCGTGGTCATCTTCGACGACGACGGCTTCTACTACGGCAGTGTCGCCGCCGAGGCCCTGCGCGCGCATGGCTGCACGGTGACGCATGTGACACCCGATGACATGGTCGCCGCCTTCAGCCAGAACACGCTCGGCTACCGGCATATCCGCCAGCGCATGGCCGAGCTGGATGTCGCCCTGCTGGTGTCGCACAACCTGGTGCGTTTTGACGATGGCGGCGTGCTGCTCGCCAACGTCTGGGATGGCCAGCGCCAGCCGCTCGCCTGCGATGCCCTGCTGCTGGTCACCTCACGCCTGCCAGACGATGCGCTGTACCAGGACCTGCTGCAACGACAGCCGGAATGGGCCGCTGCCGGCATCCGCTCCGTGCGCTGCATCGGCGATGCCGACGCGCCCGGCCTGATCGCCCACGCCGTGTACGCCGGCCACCGCTACGCGCGCGAGCTCGAGGAACCCACGCCCGACGACGTCCCCTTCCGGCGCCATTTTCATACCACGTGAGTCGACCTTGCGCCTCGTTCGAATCGGGCGCGAATCCGCTGATCAAAAAGTTGGCAGAGGAAACCGCGGGCTCGACGCGATCGACCAGGATCAACCCGGTTCATGGCAGCGTTTCCACCACCCGGTCGATCTGCGCGACGTCGGCTGTACAGCGCCTGGGTGCGCCCCGATACGGCGACCGGACTGCCCGTTACGTGCATGGAAAGCGGGGGCGTCGCGGTACATATCTCCCGAGCGCCGCGGGGCGCGGCAGGATATCCATACAGCCCTGCCGCTCATTTGGCCGGCAGGCGCTTCGCTGCCGGTGCGCTGACCCGGAACAGGCGCATGTCCATTTGTGCCTCGAGTCGAATGACGCGCTCGGTCAGCGTTTCGATCTTGGCTTGCTGTTCGCGGGCGGTCGTGGCCAGCAGCTCGATTCGGCTTTCCATCTGGATCACTGACTTCAAGGGTTTCCAGATGGCTTCAGTGGCCCCGCTCATGAGCGCACCTTCGAATGGGCAGACGCAGCCTTGGCATCCATGGCCTTGATCCGGGCGTTGCTCTTGGCCACGCTGACCATGGTTGCATCGACGGTCGCCATAGATCGGCCAATGGATTCCTGCGCAGCTTGCGCCAGCGCCACCAGGTACCCGGGTGCCGGATCAAAGGCTGCGGCACCGGTGCGCATGAGTTCGGATACGCTCATGCCAAGCTTGCGTGCCTTGGTCGTGAGGGCGCGCTTTTCCTGCGGGGTAGCCTGTACGACGATGCGTGCGGTAGTGGATGGCATGAAGCCAGGGATGGCCACCGAAGCGGTGACGAGAGATTGCCGCCATCGGTCAGTGCCAGCCAGCCGTCGTGGACAGGCTGGCGGCTTGAACTTCTATCTCGATGTCCAGGGTCATTGGACCACTGCACAGGATTCACCGGTCGCGTGCTTGCCAACTTGTGTTCGGTGCGCATTTCGCTCCGTGACAAGGAGTCGCCTACGGTAGGCCGAGTAGCGCGCCCGCTTTCGCCCTGACTTGAGCCAGTACGTGTGGGCTCACCGTCCCCTTGCGCTTGGCCCGGCGTGCCACCCAATCGACACTCTTGATCTGGTCTGCCAGCACTGCGCTTGGCTTTGTGCCCGTGGTGACGACCTCGAATGGGTAACCCTTGATCTGTGTCGTCATGGGACAGCAGAGCATCAGGCCCACACGGCCGTTGTATGCGGCAGGGCTGAGTACCAACGCCGGGCGATGGCCCGCCCGCTCGTGACCGGCTCGTGGGTTGAACTCCAGCCAGACAATGTCCCCCGCGTCTGGGACGTACTTGGCCTTGGCGCCACTCAAAGAGTTTCTTTCCCAACAGGTGTGCCAAAGTCGACGCCAGCGTGAAGGTTCTCCGCCGTTACGCCGGCCAGCAGGGAGGCGAGGTCGTACTTCCCGGCGCTTAGTGGTTCGATGACGATGCGTCCGCCTTCGACATGCAAGGCAACGGGTGCGTCGACGTGCAGGTTGGCAGCCGCCATCACAGGGGCCGGGATGCGCACCGCGGCACTGTTGCCCCAATTCTTCACAGTCGTTCGCATGGTCTTCTCCACGTGTCTACTGCGTATATACTAGCACGGTGCGCCATGCAGCCACTGTCCAGGCCACCCTGGACGAACACTCGATGCGCCATGACGTCATCGCACCGAGAGATGCTGCAGCGACCACTGCCATCCACTGCCTGGAAACACCCCCACGCGTGTGGGGAAGACTCCTTCAGCGCGTCCAGCAGCACTTTCATCGCGGAAACAGCAACGCACCCAATTCATTTGGGTATCGTGCAATGAGTGCCCGAGCTACTTCGCCTACGATCTGGCAGTGGTCGAGCACAGTACGCCCCGGAACGGCCGCGCCGTTCTTCCGCCAGCGCGTCTTGGCGAGGGCGCGGCGGAAATCCACCGACTCGGGTTGCGCTGTCTGACTCCGTCGCTTCAACATGGGTCCCTCCAGGCTGCTGGCGACCTGGCTGCCCCTGCCAGGTTTTTCCCTCGACCAAGATGATGACGGCTGCGGCTCTCACAAGTTGAGACACTTGCAGTTGAAACTGTGAGGCGCTGCGCATCCTACGGGCAGGGTTGCGCTGGTTGCGGGCACGGATCAGTGCTGCCGCGGCGCTGGTGTAGGCTGACGCGATGGCTGCAGACGTCTCAACGGGTATTGGGCAACAGGTGCATGCAGCCACCAGCTTTACCCTGGAGCAGGTGGGCAAGTGCTTCGGTGCTGTGGTTGCGCTGCGTGGGCTCAGCGTGGCATTTGCCGCCGGCACCACCACTGCACTGATCGGCAGCAGCGGGTCGGGCAAGTCCACGGTGTTACGCCTGCTGCTGGGCCTGGAGTGGCCGGATCAGGGCTGCGTGCGGGTTGATGGCCGGGCGCTGGAGCGGGACCAGGTGCTGGCGCTGCGCCGCCGGGTGGGCTACGTGATCCAGGATGGCGGGCTGTTCCCACACCTTACGGTGCTCGGCAATCTGGCGTTGTTGCCGCGCTATCTGCATTGGGGTCGGGAGCGGATACGCGCGCGTGTCGATGAGCTGATTGCGCTGACCGCCTTGCCGCCCGCGGTGCTCACGCGCTATCCCGCCGAACTCTCTGGCGGCCAGCGCCAGCGCGTGGCCTTGATGCGCGCCCTGATGGCCGACCCCACAGCCCTGTTGCTGGACGAGCCACTTGGCGCCCTGGACCCGGTGGTGCGTCACGAGCTGCAGGACGAACTCAAGGCGATCTTCCGGCGCCTGGGCAAGACCGTGGTGCTGGTGACCCATGACCTGGCCGAGGCCGCCTGGTTTGCGCCGCGGCTGGTGCTGCTGCGCGATGGCGCGGTGCTGCAGGATGGCAGCCTGGAGGATTTTCGCGAGCGCCCGGCCGACAGCTTCGTGACGCGCTTCGTCGAGGCCGGGCGGCAGCTTCCGGAGCGCGCGCGATGAAGCGCTGGCGCAGCCTGCTGCTGGTCGCTGCCGTGCTGCCTGGGTTGGCCTGGGCTGCGCCGGTGCGCATCGGCTCCAAGCAGTTCACCGAGTCGGTGATCCTGGCCGAGGTCGCGCGCATCAGCGCGCAGGATGCCGGGGTGCCGGCGGTGCACGAGCGCGAGTTGGGCGGCACCAGCATCCTCTGGGCCGCCCTGCGGCATGGCGACATCGACGTCTATCCGGAGTACACCGGCACGCTGACCCATGAATTGCTCAAGGGCGTGGCGCCGGACGCGGACATTCCGACTTTGCGTGCTGCGCTGCGGCCGCTCGGCATCGGCATCACCGACGGGCTGGGCTTCGACAATACCTATGCGCTGGGCATGCGCGAGGTCCGGGCCGAGGCTCTGGGTATCCGCACCATTTCGGACCTGCGTCCCCATGCGGAGTTGCGCTTCGGCTTCTCCAACGAATTCATGCAGCGCCAGGATGGCTGGCCCGGCTTGCGCACGCGCTACGGCCTGCCGCAAACGGACGTGCGTGGGCTCGACCATACCTTGTCCTATCGCGCGGTGGCGAGCGGGGCGGTGGATGTCATCGACCTGTACAGCACGGACGCCGAGATCCCGTACTACCACCTGCGCACGCTCACCGACGACCTGCATTATTTCCCGCGCTACCAGGCGGTGTACCTGTACCGCCTGGTCCTGGAGCACGATGCGCCGGCATTCATGCGTGTATTGCGCGGGCTGGCCGGGCGCATCGATGAAGCCACCATGCGGCGCATGAACGCCGACGTGAAGCTGCGCGGCATGCGCGATGGCGCGGTCGCCGCCGGCCTGCTGGGCGTGCACGTCGACGCCGAAGGCACCAGTTTCTGGCCGCGACTGCTCGCGCGCACACTCGAGCATGTGCGTCTGGTGGCCATCTCGCTCGGCCTGGCCTTGCTGCTGGCCGTCCCGCTCGGCATCCTCGCCGCGCGCCTGCGTCGGCTGGGCCAGGTGGTGCTGGGGCTCACCGGGGTGCTGCAGACGGTGCCGTCGCTGGCCATGTTCGTGTTCATGATCCCGCTGTTTGGCATCGGCACGTGGCCGGCGGTGGCAGCCTTGTTCCTGTACAGCCTGCTGCCGATCGTGCGCAACACGCATGCCGGCCTGGTGGGCATCGCGCCGGCCCTGCGCGAATCGGCCGCGGCGCTTGGCCTGCCACCGCTGCGCCGCCTGCGCACGGTGGAGCTGCCGTTGGCGCTGCGCCCGATTCTCGCCGGGGTCAAGATTGCCGCGGTCATCAACGTCGGCACGGCGACGCTGGCGGCGCTGATCGGCGCCGGCGGCTACGGCCAGCCCATCCTCACCGGCATCCGCCTCAACGACATCGGTCTGATCCTGGAAGGCGCGGTGCCCGCAGCCGTCCTGGCGCTGCTGGTGCAAGGCGTGTTCGAGCTGGTCGAGCGCGCCCTCACCCCACGGGGGCTGCGCCTGCCTGCGCGCGAGTAACCTGCCCCGCAGGTCCGTCGACAGGTCTCAGGCGCATCGCCATTGGCTGGGCACTGCAAAGCTGCTGTGAATCCGTGGAAATCGCCGGCCAGCGGGCTCCCGCGGGCAGCCATTCAGCGTTTTGGCCTTTCGCCCGGATGCGCGGCGGGTTAGCCTTTGATGACTTGACAGGCAGGCTGTTGCGAGCATGGAGAAGACGCTGAGACGGGCTGCGGTGATCGGTGGCATACGCATTCCGTTTTGCCGCAACAACACGTCGTATGCCGATGTCGGCAATTTCGGCATGTCGGTCAAGGTGCTGGGAGCGCTGGTGGAGCGCTTCGCACTGCATCGCGTGGAGCTCGGCGAGGTGGCCCTGGGCGCGGTGATCCGCCAGGTGCGGGACTGGAACCTGGCCCGTGAGGCGCTGCTGAGCTCCGGGCTGGCGCCAACCACGCCCGGTATCACCACGGCCCGCGCCTGCGGCACGTCGCTGGACAACACCATCATCGTCGCCAACAAGATTGCCTGCGGACAGATCGAGGCCGGCATCGCGGCGGGTGCCGATACCACCAGCGATGTGCCCATTGTGTACGGCGAGCGCCTGCGCAGGCGCCTGCTGGCCATGCATCGGGCCAAAGCGCCGATGGACAAGCTGCGTGCCGCGGTGAGGGGGTTTTCGCTCGGCGAGCTGAAGCCTTCGTTCCCAGGCGTGATGGAGCCGCGCACCGGCAAGTCGATGGGCGAGCATTGCGAGTTGATGGCCAGGGAATGGCACATCAGCCGCGAGGACCAGGATCGCCTGGCGCTGGAGAGTCACCGCAAGCTTGCCGCGGCCTACGACCAGGGCTTTTTTGCCGACCTGCTGGTGCCGTTCCGCGGCCTCAGGCGCGATGGCTTCCTGCGTCCGGATTCGACGTTGGAGAAGCTCGCCGCGTTGAAGCCGGCGTTCGACAAGACCTCGGGCCACGGCACGCTTACTGCTGGCAATTCCACCGGCCTGTCCGATGGCGCGGCCGCGGTGCTGGTGGGCAGCGAGGCCTGGGCGGCGGAGCGGGGCCTGCCGGTGCAGGCCTATGTGTGCGATGCGGAGGTGGCGGCAGTGGATTTCGTGCATGGCGAGGGCCTGCTCATGGCGCCGACCATTGCCGTGGCGCGGCTGCTGGCCCGCAACAACCTGCGCCTGCAGGATTTCGACTATTACGAGATCCACGAGGCGTTTGCCGCCCAGGTGCTGTGCACCTTGCGTGCCTGGGAGAGTGCGGAATACTGCAAGCGGCGGCTCGGCCTGGATGCGCCACTCGGCAGCATCGACCCGGACAAGCTCAACGTGCACGGTTCCAGCCTGGCAGTAGGACATCCTTTTGCGGCCACCGGCGCGCGCCTGGTGGCGACCATGGCCAAGCTGCTGGAGCAGAAGGGCGCCGGCCGTGGACTGATCTCCATCTGCACCGCCGGCGGCATGGGTGTCACCGCGATCCTCGAGCGCCCCTGAGCCGCCCAGCCGTCCGCTGGCCCGCTCTCGCCTGTGCCTGGCCCCTGGCCCGTCTGGCTCCTTTGCCGCCGTTCCCGCGTAGCGCAACCCCTCGGCGTCATTCCCGCGAAAGCGGGAATCCAGGTGTTCTTGCACTTCCGCTGGTGCTGCTAAAAGCACTGGATTCCCGCTTTCGCGGGAATGACGAATGAAGGAGTCGCGGGAATGACGCCGGCGCCGCCGTCCGTCGGACGGATGGGTGTCAGCCCAGGATCTTCCGGTAGTTGCGCACCGTGGCCGCCAGGCCCGCGTAAAGCGCCTCGCTGATCAGGGCGTGGCCGATGGATACCTCGGCCAGGTCGTCGATGGCGGCGGCAAACGTGCCCAGGTTGGCCTGGCTCAGGTCGTGTCCGGCGTTGACCCGCAGGCCCGCATCGTGGGCACTGCGCGCGGCTTGCACGCAGGCATCCAGCGCCGCGTCCGGCGCACCGGCGGCAAAGGCGTGGGCATAGGGGCCGGTGTAGATCTCGATGCGCTGCACGCCGATCGCCGCAAAGCCGCAAAAGTCCTGCGCGAGCGGATCCACGAACAGGCTGACGCGGCAGCCCAGGTCGCGCAGGGTGCGGACCGCGGGCCGCAGCGCGTCGATGTCCCGCCGCGGGTCGAAGCCGTGGTCGGAAGTGATCTGGCCATCGCCATCCGGGACCAGGGTCACCTGGGTGGGCAGCACCTCGCGCGCCAACGCCAGCAGGCCGGGGTAGCTCCCCCGGGGCGGGGCGAACGGATTGCCCTCGATGTTGTATTCCACCCGATCCTGCAGCAGTTCGGCCAGCGCGCGCACGTCGTCCGGGCGTATGTGGCGCTGGTCCGGCCGGGGGTGCACGGTGATGCCGTCGCAGCCGCTGTCGATGCAGGTTTGCGCCGCGCGGCAGATGTCGGGTTCACTGCCGCCGCGCGAATTGCGCAGGACGGCGATCTTGTTGACGTTGACGCTGAGCTTGGTCATGCAGTGGGTCTGGCCTTGGCGGGGGTTGCTCAGTACGGCGCGACGGGATGGCTGTCCTGGCCGGCGGCGGACGGGTTCGCGTCCACCCTGCACATGATGAGCTTGCGCTGGCCGCCGCGCCAGGCCAGCGCCGCGACGTGCGCGCCGTCCAGTGCCGGACGATGCAACTGCCATGCTGCCGGATCCTCGCCTTCCAGTGCCACCAGCCGCGGCGAGGGTCCACCGGATACCTGCAGGCGGTGCAGGCCGAAAGCCAGGCCGCGTCCCATGGCCTTCAGCACCGCCTCCTTGGCCGTCCACAGCTCGAGGAACGCGCGCGAGCGTGCCGCCGTGGGCAATGCAGCCAGGCTGGCGATTTCGGCCGGGTGGAAATAGCGTTGTGCCAGGCGCAGCGCGTTGGCGCGCTCATCCAGGCGCTCGATATCGATGCCGGGCGCGAGCCCAACCGCCAGCACCACGGCGGCGTGGTCCACGCAGTGCGACCAGTTGAAATCCAGCGCCCTGGCGGATGCGCCGGCGAGACCGGGCCGACCATGTTCGCCGGCGACCAGCCGTATCTCCTGGGCCGTGCCGCCCAGGTAGCGCGCGAGGATCTCCAGCAGCGGCGCGCGTCCCTGTGCCCGCGCGTACGGGAAATGCCACACGTGCACCGCGTCGTCGGCGAGGCACATGCGGGCGTTCGAATCGGCAGTCGGGGTGCTGGCTTTCATGGCTGGCAGTGGTGGACGTTGTCCGGCTTGTCGGGCCACACGGGTGCCTGTGGCGGCGGCCTTGACGCCCTCTCCCCCGGCGAGTTGTTCAGTCCGCGGAGAGGGAGCGGATGGGTCGTATCGCCTTCGCCCCGTTCAAGGACCGGCCCGAAACGATGGAGTGTCCCACGCCCGCAGCCGTGCCGAGTGTAGTCGAGATGCGCGGCCGTGGTGGATGACCGCCGCAGGCGTGCTACGCCCGTGGCGCCCGCCGGAACAGGCCCGCGATCACCAGCAGCACGATGGCGCCAATCAACGCGTACAGCACGGCGGTGATGAACGGGTTGACCACGCTGAACGAGATGCCGAGCAGCGGCAGCAGCCAGCTCGCGAGCAGGGCGCCGATGATGCCGATGACGATGTTCCTGATCAGGCCAAAGCCGAAGCCGCGCACGATCACGCCGGCCAGCCAGCCGGCAATGGCGCCAATGAGCAGCAGGATGATCAGGCTGGTGGCGGTCATCGTGGATTCTCCGCGTGGATGAAGCGACCCGCTTCGCCGGGCGCGCCTGGACAAGGTTGCGGAATCTTCCAGACCGGCGCGTCAAGGGGCCGTGACGGGCCGCTCACAGCCAGCGTCCGTAACGGCGCGTGTAGATCGTCTTCACCAGTTGCGTCAGCATGGCATAGCCGAACACCGTGGCCGCGAGCCAGGCGAAGTAGATCGGCGGCATGCCGACCATGCCGAGCTTGGCCCCGATCACGGTATGCGGGATCAGCATGCCGATCACGATGATCGCCGTGGTCAGGCCGAGCACGGGCGCGGCCGCAACACTCTGCACGAACGGGATCTTGCGCGTGCGGATCATGTGCACCACCAGGGTCTGGGTGAGCAGGCTTTCCATGAACCAGCCGGACTGGAACACGCTTTGTTGCGCCACGCTGTTGGCGTCGAACACGTACCACAGCACGGCAAACGTGGTCATGTCGAAGATCGAGCTGACCGGGCCGATCCAGACCATGAAGCGGCCGATGTCGCTGGCGTCCCAACGCTGCGGCGTCTGCAGGTACTCCTCGTCCATGTGGTCGAACGGGATCGACAGCTGCGAGATGTCGTACAGCAGGTTGAGCACCAGGAT
>OFTX01000923.1_pt1 | contig 12322 bp, 12 predicted proteins | sample 1775051 | NCBI WGS metagenome assembly OFTX01 (sample SAMN08195772, study PRJEB24354) | sludge metagenome | isolation source: sludge from phenol fed wastewater aerobic bioreactor A | place: India: Nagpur | collected 2016-09-15
GCGCCTCCGGGCAAGCGCATGGGCCACGCCGGTGCGCTGATCTCGGGCGGCGCCGACACCGCGGACGCCAAGCTGGCGATCATGGAAGAATGTGGCTTCCACGTCACGCGCAACCCGTCGGAGATGGGCAAGCTGCTCAAGACCCTGCTGTAAGCGGCGCCGCTGCGGCACGCCAGCATTCCTTGCAGCCGGACGCTCGACGCGGGTGATCCGGCTGCCTTGTTTCGGCAGCGCCGCCACCACGAGAACGAAAGAGACATGATCGAAGAATTCCTCACCCCGCACTTCTGGGTCGCCGTCGGGCAGATCATCATGATCGACATCCTGCTCGGGGGTGACAACGCGGTGGTGATCGCCCTGGCCTGCCGCAAGCTGCCCGACAACCAGCGCACCAAGGGCATCGTGTGGGGAACCGTCGGCGCGATCGTGCTGCGCATCATCCTGATCGCCTTCGCCCTGGCGCTGCTGCAGATCCCCTACCTGAAGTTCATCGGCGCGCTGCTGCTGCTGTGGATCGGCGTCAAGCTGATCGCCCCCGACGACGAGGACGAGCACGGCAACATCCAGTCCAGCGACAAGCTGTGGACGGCCATCAAGACGGTGATCGTCGCCGACCTGGTGATGAGCATCGACAACGTGGTTGCCATCGCCGCCGCCGCGCAGGGCGCCGGCGAGAAGCACGAGCTCGCGCTGGTCATTTTCGGCCTGCTGGTCAGCATTCCGATCATCGTGGGCGGCAGCCAGATCATCCTGCGGCTGATGGACCGCTTCCCGATCATCATCACCCTGGGCGGCATGCTGCTGGGCTGGATCGCCGGCACCATGGCCCACACCGACCCGGCGCTGGTGCCCTGGCTGCCGCAGGATCGCACTTGGCACTATGCGCTTGGCGTGGCGGGCGCGCTGCTGGTGCTGCTGATCGGCAAGTGGCTGCAGCGCCGCCGCGCCGCCGCCCCCGCCGGCTGAATCCCGGGAGGTCCGGGCCCATGCAGCTCACCTACTGCGCCCTGACCGACGTTGGCTGCGTGCGCGCCAACAACGAGGACGCCGTGCGCGTGGACGAGGCCCGTGGCATCGCCGTGCTGGCCGACGGCATGGGCGGCTACAACGCGGGCGAGGTGGCCAGCGCCATGGCGGTCGAGCACATCGGCCATGCGCTGGGCGCGTGGCTGGATCAGGCCGGTGCCGAGGCGTCGGTGCCCGAGGTGCTGCGTGCCATGGAGGACAGCACGGACCGGGCCAATCGCCAGATTTTCGAGGCCGCCAACACCCACCCGGACTGCGCCGGCATGGGCACCACCGTGGTGCTGGCGGTGCTGCACGAGGACCAGGTGCTGGTCGGCCACGCCGGCGATTCGCGCGCCTACCTCTGGCGTGACGGGGCGCTGGCGCAGCTGACGCGCGATCACTCGCTGCTGCAGGAGCAGCTCGACGCCGGCCTCATCACGCCCCAGCAGGCGGCGGTCTCGGGCTATCGCAGCTGGGTGACGCGGGCGCTGGGGGTGGAAGACACCGTGCTGCTGGAAACCCGCCAGCACCCGTTGCGCGCGGGCGACATCCTGCTGCTGTGCTCGGACGGCCTGACCGAAATGGTGCCCGACCGCACGATCGCCGCCATCCTGGCCGACCCCGCCCCGCTGCCCGTGCAGGCGCAGCAGCTGATCGACGCGGCCAAGGCTGCGGGCGGACGCGACAACGTCTCGGTGATCCTGGTGCACGTGGGGCAAATGATAAAAAAGTCAGGAAACACCGGAAAATGGTGGAAGAAGTAGCTACAAAGCAAGCCGATTGACGGTATCTTCCTGTGATCCGAAAAATGAAATGAAGCCGGGAGCCGCGTGGGTCGCCGGCCTCGCCGTGCCACAGGGAGTGTGTCCATGCCCAAGTTGATCGTCTCGATCGACGGTGTCGTCATCAAGGAAGCGCTGCTCACCAAGGACCGGTCCACCATCGGCCGGCGGCCGTACAACGACGTCGTGATCGACAACCTCGCCGTCAGCGGCGAGCACGCCGTCATCCAGATGGCGGGTCCCGACGCCGTGCTGGAAGATCTGGGCAGCACCAACGGCACCTTCGTCAACGGCCGCGCGGTGCGCAAGCACACCCTGGCCGACGGCGACGTGATGGAAATCGGCCGCTGTGCCGTGCGCTATCTGGTTCACGCGGGCGCCGCCGTCGACGATGCGCCGTCCTCCGAGATCGAGGGCCTGGAGAGCGACCTGGCGGCCTTGCCCGAGCCGCCGGCCGGCCGGGGTGCACGGGTGCGCGTGCTGACGGGCGCTGCCCGCGGGCGCGAGCTGCCGCTGACCAAGCCGGTCACCACCATCGGGCGGGCCGGGTTCTCGGTCGCGGCCATTCGCCGCAGTGCGCACGGCTTCGAGCTGGCCCATGTGGAGGGGGCACACGTCCCCAGCGTCAACGGCGTGTCGGTCGAAGGCGGCCCCATCGCCTTGCAAAACCGCGATCAGATTGCCATGGGGGCGGTGCGCCTCGAGTACCTGGACGTCTGATCGGCCCCCTGCGGCCCGGCGTCGCCCGCGCGATGGGCACAATCGCGCCATGTCTGTCTCCCCGCGGCGCCTGGGCCTGGTCGTGCTGGTGGCCCTGCCCTGGCTGTGGCCCTTTACTTCCGGCCCGACAGCGGGCGTGCAGCCGTACCTGGTGTCGCTGGCTTGCGCCGCGCTGCTGCTGGCGCTGTGGCCGTCGGGGCGGGATCCGCAGCGTGTCGTCGACACCGTGGCGGCCGGCTGGTTCACGGCGGCGCTGATCAGCGCCGTCATCGCGCTGCTGCAGTACTTCAGCCTGGAAGGGCCGCTGTATCCGTGGGTCAACAGCAGCGCAAACGCGCGTGCGTTCGGCAACCTGCGCCAGCCCAACCAGCTGGCCACGCTGCTCGTGATCGGCCTGTTGGCCCTGCGCGCGCTGGAGCAGCGTGGGTGGGTGGGCGGGCGGTGGGCGGCGTGGCTGGGCACGCTGTTGCTCGTTGCCCTGGCGGCCACGGTGTCGCGCATCGGCCTGGTCGAGCTGCTGGCCGCCGCCGCCGTGATCGCATGGTGGGAGCGGGGGGCGCGGCGCGCATCATGGCGCGTGGGGCTGGCGGTGCTGCTGTACGCCGTGGCGGCGCTGCTCTTGCCCCTGCTGGCGCAGTGGGGTGCGGTGCCGAGCGGACAGGACATGGTCGAGCGCCTGCGCGAGGGCGACAGCCTGTGCGGCAGCCGCGTTGCTTTGTGGCACAACGTGCTGCACCTGATCGCCCTCAAGCCGTGGACGGGTTGGGGCTGGGGCGAGCTGGCCTGGGCGCACTACGTCACCTTGTTTCCGGAACTGCGCTTTTGCTACATCCTGGACAACGCGCACAACCTGCCGCTGCACCTGGCCGTGACCTTGGGCGTGCCGCTGGCCTTGGCGGCGTGCGCCGCGCTGGCCTGGCTGCTGTGGCGCGGCGCGCCCTGGCGCGAGCCCGATCCGGCGCGGCAATTGGCCTGGGGCGTGCTGATGGTGATCGGGCTGCACAGTGCGGTCGAATACCCGTTGTGGTACGGGCCGTTTCAGATCGCCGCGCTGATCAGCGTCTGGCTGTTGTGGCGCACGCGGGCGGCGGCGCCCGCACAGGCCAGGCCTGCATTCGCGCCCGGCCTGCGCCTGGGCGCGGCAGCGCTGCTGCTGGCTGCCACCCTCTATGCGGGCTGGGACTATTGGCGCATCAGCCAGGTCTATCTGCCGCCCGCGCAGCGCACCGCCTGGTGGCGCGACGATCCGATGGCGGCGGCGCGCCAGTCCTGGCTGTTTGCCGGCGCGGTGCGCTTTGCCGAGGTGACCACCCGGCCCGTCACGCGCGCCGACGCCGCCTGGATGCTGGCCGCCGCCCGCCAAAGCCTGCACTATTCGCCCGAACCGCGCGTCATCACACGCGTGATCGAAGCCGCCAGCCTGCTGGGCCGCGACGACATCGCGCTGGCGCAGATGGCGCGCTTTCGGGCCGCCTTTCCGGCCGATTACCGCCGCTGGACGCAGGACAACGCCCGTCTGCTGCAGGGCCTGCAGCACCTGCAGCCGGCGGCCAGCAGCGCCAGCCCGGCCGCAGCACGCTGAACACTAGGGCTGGACGTCGGCCCGGTAGTGCCCCGACTTGCCGCCGCGCTTTTCCAGCAGGCGCACGCCGGTGATGGTCATGGCGCGATCCGCCGCCTTGCACATGTCGTAGATGGTCAGCAGCGCGATCTGCACCGCCGTCAGCGCTTCCATTTCCACCCCGGTCGGCCCGGTCGTTTCCGCCGTTGCGGTGCAAAAAATACCGTTGGCGCCCGTTGCATCTGCGCTGACAGCTATGAAATTGATAGTGACCCGCGACAGGGCCAGCGGGTGACACAGCGGAATCAGCTCGCTGGTTTTCTTGGCCGCCATGATGCCGGCGATGCGCGCCACGCCCAGCACGTCGCCCTTCTGGGCCGTGCCCGCTTCGATCAGCGCCAGCGTGGCCGCCTGCATCTCGATGCGCCCGCCGGCCACCGCCACCCGGTGCGTGGCGGGCTTGGCGCCGACGTCGACCATGTGGGCCTGGCCCTGGGCGTCGAAATGGGTGAGCGGCGAGGCGGCGGATTTGGGCATGGCAAGCGGTCACAAAGGCCCGGGAACACGCGGGCGGATGGGGCATCATAGGGGCAGCGCTGTCGCCCTGCCGCCCGATGAACCTGCCCTTTCACTCATCCACCCGGCGCGCCGCGCTGGCCGCCGTGTCGACGGCGGCGCTGCTGCTGGGCGCGCCGCCGGCCGCGGCCCAGGGCGGCGCGGCCGGCGGCGCCCTGCCCTCGCTGGGCGAGGTCGGCGAGATGACGCCGTTGGAAGAGCGCAAGCTGGGCGACGCCATTGCGCGCGAGCTGTACCGCGACCCGGACTACATCGACGACCCGGTCATCGGCGAATACGTCGACGGCATCTGGCGTGCGCTGCTGGCGGGCGCGCGCACGCGCGGCGAGCTGCCGCCCGAACTGGACGAGCGTTTCGCCTGGCAGGTCTTTCTGGGGCGCGACCGCAGCATCAATGCCTTTGCGCTGCCCGGCGGCTATTTCGGCCTGAACCTGGGGCTGGTGGGCGTGGTGCGTACGCGCGACGAACTGGCCTCGGTGCTGGGCCACGAGATGAGCCACGTCACCCAGCGCCACATCGCGCGCCTGCTGGGCCAGCAAAGCCGCCAGACGCCGCTGCTGATCGCCGCCATGGTGGCGGGCGCCATCGCCGCCAGCAAGAACCCGCAGGCCGGCGCCGCGCTGGCCGTGGGCGGGCAGGCCGCCATCGCCCAGCAGCAGCTCAATTTCTCGCGCGACATGGAGCGCGAGGCCGACCGCGTGGGCTACGCTGTCATGAGCCAGGCCGGCTTTGCGCCGCAGGGCTTCGTCAGCATGTTCCAGAAGCTGCAGACCGCCGCGCGCGTGGACGACAACGGCGACTGGCCCTACCTGCGCAGCCACCCGCTCACCACCCAGCGCATCGCCGACATGCAGCAGCGCGTGCAGGCCCTGCACCTGCCGCCCGAAGGCACGGACTGGGAGACGGTGCTGGTGGCCGCGCGGGCGCGCGTGCTCTCGCGCCCCGGCGTCGACGTGCTGCGCGCTTGGGCCGGCGAGCCCGCGCAGCCCGACTTTGCCCGCCAGCCGCTGGCGCAGCGCGCCGGCGCGCTCTACGCCGCCGCCCTGGCGCGGGCCGAGCTGCGCGAGCTGCCCCAAGCGCAGACACTGGCCGAGCGGCTGGCCCCCCTGATGGCCGAGCACCCGCGCGCGCTGCGTCAGGTGCATCTGCTGCAGGCCGAACTGGCATTGCGCGCCGACCAGGCGCCGCGGGCACTGGCGATCCTGGCCACGGTCCCGACCACCGCCAGCGTGCTGGCGCGACGGGAAGCGGCGAGCGCCCCCTCGGGGGGCAGCGCAGCGGGCGCAGCCGCGGAGCGTGGGGGCCAGCCCGAGCCGCCGCCGGGCCGCCCCAAGGCGGCGAGCGCCCCCTCGGGGGGCAGCGCAGCAGGCGCAGCCGCGGAGCGTGGGGGCTCATCGACCAGCCAGGCGGGCCGCGCCGTGCTCATGCTGCGCACGCAGGCCCTGCTGCGCACCGGCCAGGCGGGCGAGGCGGCGTCGCAACTGCGCACCTGGGTTGCCGATCACGCCCATGACAGCGGCGCCTGGCAGGCGCTGGCGCAGGCCGATGCGGCGCAGGGGCAGATGCTGCGCTCGTTGCGCGCCGAGGGCGAGGTGGCGCTGGCGCAGCTGGACTACGCCGGCGCGGTCAACCGCTGGCGCGCCGCGCAGGACTATTCACGCCAGCACCCCGGCGACAGCGCGGCGCTGATCGAGGCCAGCATCGTCGATGCCCGCATGCGCGAGGCCCAGGCGCTGCTGCAGCAGCAACGCCTGGAGGAGCAGAAGAACCGTTGATCAGCCCAACGCCTGGTTGATCAGCACGCCCAGCGCCGAATACATCAGCGAGCCCAGCAGCGCCGCGCCGAAGCCGTTGACGTGAAAGCCCGACAGCAGGCCCGAGGCGGCCCAGAACATCAGCGCGTTGATGACGAACAAAAACAGCCCCAGGGTGATCACCGTGACCGGAATGGTCAGCACCACCAGCACCGGCCGCAGCACGGCGTTGAGCAGGCCGATCACCAGCGCCGCCCACAGCGCCGCGCCGAAGCTGGCCACCTGCACGCCGCCGTACAGGTAGGCGATCAGCAGCAGCGCGCCGGCTGACAGCAGCCATTTCAGGATCAGGATCATGCGCGCAGCTTAGCGCAGTCGGGGCGGCGGCCTCAAGCCGCGTCGGTGCCGCGCGGGCGGCGCGTGGCCCAGCGCGCGGCGCCCAGCACGCCCACGATGGCCAGCGCCGCCAGCGCCCAGCGCAGCGCCTGCTCGGGCGCCTCGCGGGTGCCGAACCAGCCGGCCAGCAGCGGCTCGCTGGTGACCATCGAGGCGGCGGTGTAGGCCAGCACGGCGGCGCCCAGCTGGATGATGATCGGAAAGCGCTCGACCAGCTTGAGCACCAGGGTGGAGCCGAACACCACGATCGGCACGCTGATCAGCAGGCCGATCACCACCAGGTCCATCGCGCCGTGCGCCGCGCCGGCCACGCCCAGCACGTTGTCGATGCCCATCAGCGCGTCGGCGATGACGATGGTCTTCATCGCGCCCCAGAAGGTGCTGGCGGCCGGGCCGTGCTCCTCGCTGCCGGTGTCGGTGTCGGCCACCAGCCGGTAGGCGATCCACAGCAGGCCCAGGCCGCCGACCAGCATCAGGCCCGGAATCTTCAGCAGCCACACCACGATCAGCGTCATCAGCGTGCGCACGCCGATGGCGCCCACGGTGCCCCACACGATGGCCTTGGTCTGCAGCGACTTGGGCAGGTTGCGCGCGGCCAGGGCGATGACGATGGCGTTGTCGCCGGCCAGCACCAGGTCGATCAGGATGATGGCCAGCAGGGCGGACCACCAGGGGGCGGACATGAATTCCATGAGAGCAGGTTCCTTGTTTGCAAGACGTCGATCGCGCGGACGCGCGTCGATCGAGCGGGCTTGCGACAAGAAAGGCAAGGAATGCTTGCGGCAAGACCGGTGACTTCGACCAACGCACCCCGAACGGGGTTGGGTCGAAGGTCTTGCTCGGTGGCGCGCCCTTGCCTGGACGCACCACCCACCGGCCCGGAAGACTGGGCAAGCCTCGTGGCCTGCATGCTTCGTATTGACGAACCGGCGATGCCGCGCTGCGAAACCGCGCGGCGGGGAGCTACTCCCCTTCAACAACCCGGTATTGGAACATCGATCGCAGCTTTTGGCAAGCGTGGCCCCGAACAGCAGGGTCAGCGCGCACGCTCCGCATAGCGCGTAAAGCGCAGCGCCGTGCCCTCGCGCGTGATGCGCCGCCACACGGCGCGCTTGGCCCAGGGGCCGAGCGCCGGCCAGTCGCGCACCTCGGCCTCGGTGCGCCCGCAGCCCTTGCACACCGCGTCGCCCTGGGCGGTGGAGCAGACGGCGATGCAGGGCGCGTCGGGCGTGCCGGCGTACCAGACCAGCCAGGCGCGGCGCGCGGCGGCGGGCAGGTGCGCGGCGTCCAGCTCGTCGCGGTGCTCGATGACCATGCGCGCGTACACCTCGGCCAGCGCCGCCAGCTCGGGCGCCAGCGCGGCGCCGGGGCCGGCGGGCGCGCGCTGGCGCCAGTGGTTGATGGCGGCCTCGAGGTCGGTGATGTGCAGCACGTCCATGGCGGGCAGTATCGCGCGCGGCAGCGGCGCAGCAAAAAGCGCGCCCGCGGGCGCGCCTTGTTGCGGTGAGGGCGGAGCGCCTTACTTGCGCGCCATCACCCGCACCATGTCCAGGCAGCGGTTGGAGTAGCCCCACTCGTTGTCGTACCAGCTGACCAGCTTGACGAAGGTGCCGTCCAGCGCGATGCCGGCGTCGGCGTCGAAGATGGAGCTGCGCGCATCGCCGCGGAAGTCGGTGGCGACCACCTTGTCCTCGGTGTAGCCCAGGATGCCTTTCAGCTTGCCCTCGGACTGCGCCTTCATTTCGGCCTTGATCTCGTCGTAGCTGGCGGGCTTTTCCAGCTCGACCGTCAAATCGACCACCGACACGTCGGAGGTGGGCACGCGAAAGCTCATGCCGGTCAGCTTCTTGTTCAGCGCCGGAATGACCTTGCCCACCGCCTTGGCGGCGCCCGTGCTGCTGGGGATGATGTTTTCCAGAATGCCGCGGCCGCCGCGCCAGTCCTTGTTGCTGGGGCCGTCCACCGTTTTTTGCGTGGCGGTCGCCGCGTGCACCGTGGTCATCAGGCCGCGCTTGATGCCCCACTTGTCGTTCAGCACCTTGGCCACCGGGGCCAGGCAGTTGGTGGTGCAGCTGGCGTTGCTGATGATGGCCTCGCCCTTGTACGTGTCGTCGTTGACGCCGAACACGAACATGGGCGTGTCGTCCTTGCTGGGCGCGCTCATCATCACCTTCTTGGCGCCGGCGGCCAGGTGCTTTTCAGCGGTTTCCTTGGTCAGGAACAGGCCGGTGGATTCGAGCACCACCTCGGCGCCCACCTCGCCCCACTTCAGGTTGGCGGGGTCGCGCTCGGCGGTCAGGCGAATCTTCTGGCCGTTGACGACCAGGGTGTTGCCCTCGACCTTGACCTCGCCCTGGAAGCGGCCGTGCACGCTGTCGTAGGTCAGCATGTAGGCCAGGTAGTCGGGCTCCAGCAGGTCGTTGATGGCGACGACCTGGATGTCCTCGTGGCGCGCGATGGCCGCGCGAAACACCATGCGCCCGATGCGCCCGAAGCCGTTGATGCCGATCTTGATGGTCATGACACGTTTCCTTTTTGCTAAGTAATTGATAGCTGCTTGCGCTTGATGGGTGCGGGTTACAGGCCGATTTGGCTTGAAACCGCGCTCAGCGGCGGCCCAGCGCCGCGCGCACCGTGGCGGCGACGTTCTCGGGCGTGAAGCCGAAGTGCTCGAACAGCACCGGCGCCGGCGCCGACTCGCCGAAGCGGTCGATGCCGACGACGGCGGCGCAGCCGTACTTCCACCAGCCGTCGGTCACGCCCATCTCGACGGCGATGCGCGGCAGGCCGGCGGGCAGCACCGCCTTCTGGTATTTGGCGTCCTGCTTGTCGAAGGCGGTGGTGCTGGGCATGGAGACCACGCGCACGGCGATCTTTTGCGCCGCCAGCAGCTCTTGCGCCTTCAGCGCCAGGTGCACCTCGCTGCCGGTGGCGATGATGACGGCCTGGGTCTTCTTCTTCAGGCCCACGTCGGCGGGCTCGGCCAGCACATAGGCGCCGCGGCTGATGTCGCCCAGGTCGCGCTTGGGCAGGTAGGGCAGGTTCTGGCGGCTCAGCAGCAGGGCGGTGGGCTGGTGGCGGTTTTCGAGCGCCACGGCCCAGGCCACCACGGTTTCGGCGGTGTCGGCCGGGCGCCAGACGGACAGGCCCGGTATCAGGCGCAGGCTGGCGGCGTGCTCGATGCTCTGGTGCGTGGGGCCGTCTTCGCCCAGGCCGATGCTGTCGTGCGTGAACACGTGCACCACGCGCTGCTTCATCAGCGCCGCCATGCGGATGGCGTTGCGGCTGTAGTCGCTGAAGGTGAGGAAGGTGCCGCCGTAGGGGATGAAGCCGCCGTGCAGCGCAATGCCGTTCATGATGGCGGCCATGCCGAACTCGCGCACGCCGTAGTTGATGTGGCGCCCGCCCTGGCCGGCCTCGTTCTTGACCACGTTGCCCTGCTCGTCGAAGCGCAGGTTCAGCGTGTGCGCCGTCAGCGTGAGGTTGGAGCCCGTCAAATCGGCGCTGCCGCCCAGCAGCTCGGGCAGCTCGGCGGTCAGCGCCTCCAGCGCCAGCTGGCTGGCCTTGCGGCTGGCCACGGTCTCGGCCTTGGTGTGGGCCTCGACGGCGGCATCCACCGCCACCTGGGCAAAGTGGCGCGGCAGGTCGCCCCCCACGCGGCGCGCGAACTCGCTGGCCAGCGCCGGGTGCACGGCGGCGTAGTCGGCAAAGGCGTCGTCCCAGGCCTGCTCGGCGGCCTGGCCCGCCACCCGAGCGTCCCAGTCGGCGTACACGTCGGCCGGAATCTCGAACGGGCCGTACTCCCAGCCCAGCGCGCTGCGCGTGAGGGCGATTTCGTCGGCACCCAGTGGCTCGCCGTGCGCCTTGGCGGTGTCCTGGCGATTCGGGCTGCCCTTGCCGATGTGCGTCTTGCAGATGATCAGCGTCGGCTTGCCGCTGGCGCGCTTGGCCTGCTCGATGGCGCGGTCCACGCCGTTGACGTCGTGGCCGTCGATCGGGCCGATCACGTTCCACTGATAGGCCTTGAAGCGGCCCGCCACGTCGTCGACGAACCAGGGCTGCACGCGCCCGTCGATGCTGATGCCGTTGTCGTCGTACAGCGCGATCAGCTTGTCCAGCTTCCAGGCGCCGGCCAGCGCGCAGGCCTCGTGGCTGATGCCCTCCATCAGGCAGCCGTCGCCCAGAAAGACGTAGGTGTGGTGGTCGACGATGGTGTGGCCGGGCTGGTTGAACTCGGCCGCCAGCAGCTTCTCGGCCAGCGCCATGCCCACCGCGTTGGCCAGGCCTTGGCCCAGCGGGCCGGTGGTGGTCTCGACGCCGGGCGTCACGCCCACCTCGGGGTGGCCGGGCGTCTTGCTGTGCAGCTGGCGAAAGTGCTTCAGCTCTTGCATGGGCAAGTCGTAGCCCGTCAGGTGCAGCAGCGCGTACAGCAGCATCGAGCCGTGGCCGTTGGACAGCACGAAGCGGTCGCGCCCCGGCCACTGCGGGTTGGCCGGGTTGTGCCGCAGATGGCGCGCCCACAGCGCCACCGCCATGTCGGCCATGCCCATCGGCGCGCCGGGATGGCCCGACTTGGCTTGTTGAACGGCGTCCATGGCCAGCGCGCGAATCGCGTTGGCCATGCGAGAGGGGTTTGCCATGAGGCGGCTCCAGTGGGCGGGTGCGGCGGGGGTAAACCCCTGATTTTACCGGCCGCCAATGGCCCTGCGAGGCGGCCCCTTAATGGGGGTCAGATCATCTTTTTGCTGTCGCCTGCGACAACCGCCGGCGCCGCGCGAGCCGCTATGCTGGCCCGTTGCCTTGCATCCGGAGTCCCCTCGTGTCCCCCTCGCATCCCGCCATCCCGCCCGGCTTTCGCCCGCTGTCTGCCGACAGCGGCTTCATCGGCGTCAACGGCCCGCTCTATCTGCTGCACCAGGGCGAGGACGTGCGCCTGGGCCTGCGCGTGGAGCCGCGCCACGTCAACCCCATGGGCAACCTGCACGGCGGCATGATGGCCAGCTTTTGCGACATGCTGATCCCGCTGTCGGTGCACCGCAAGAACCCCGAAGTGGGCCAGCGCTTTCTGCCCACCATCAGCCTGCAGATCGACTACCTGGCCCCCGCGCCGCTGGGCTGCTGGCTGGAAGGCACGGCCGAGCTGCTGCGTGCCACGCGCACGCTGGTGTTCGCGCAGGGCCTGGTGACGGCCGACGGCGTGCCCTGCGCGCGCGCCAGCGGGGTGTTCAAGATCGGGCCGGAGCTGCCGGCGGGGTTTGGCGGAGGATGAAGCTGGCGTGTCGGTGTATATGTTGATAATATACGATGATGATCGATTTCGACCGGATCGTCGGCTTTGATTGGGACGCGGGCAACGCGCGCAAGAACGACAAGCACGGCGTCTCCGTGGCGGAATCGGAGCAGGTGTTTTTCAATGCACCGCTGCTGGTCTTGAGCGATGACAAGCACAGCGAAGCCGAGCCGCGGCACCACGCCCTGGGGCACACCGACGAAGGGCGCATGCTGCACCTGAGCTTCACGTTGCG